>JACCDW011813183.1_pt1 | contig 15426 bp, 15 predicted proteins | sample 7449781 | NCBI WGS metagenome assembly JACCDW01 (sample SAMN15323449, study PRJNA562643) | freshwater metagenome | isolation source: river surface water | place: USA:Blue River Watershed | collected 2017-08-18
CAATCTCATCAAACGGGTTCATGCTCATCTTGACATTCGCAATGTCAACGCCAGAGTTGTCCGACTTCACGCGGACCTTGACGTTGTAGTCCACCACGCGTTTGACAGCGACCAAAACTTTCATGGCAAAAGCTCCAATTTTTAAAATTAAACAGATTGACGTTTACGTAAACGTAACATTGTAGAGATCAAAGCCGACTTTTCATCGAACGACCGTGCTTTTCTAGGGAAGTCCCTAGGAAAAACTCAAGCCGGATGGCGCAGCACCACCTCTTGCGGCGAATGCACCAACACCACACCAGCCGCTCGCAAAGCGCTCAGCGCAGCGATGTTGACACGCGAACGCGTCAAAGATTGGCCATTGACGGGGTCTTCCATCCAGAAGTTCAAGTTGAAACGCAAACCTTGAGGGGCCACCTCGCCCAAGAGAGCTTGAGGTGTAGGGTTGCACAGCACCCACTCAGCGCTCAATGCGGCTTGCACCAAAACCTCTTGCACGCGCTCCACATCGCTTTCCAAACCCACCCAGAAGGTACAAGTTTGCAGCAAGTGGCGGCTTTCCAGCGACAAATTTTCTACGCGCTGCGTCAGCAACAACTCATTGGGCACCACGGATTCGCTGCCGTTGCTGGCACGCACCAAGGTGTAGCGGGTTTTGATGTCGGTCACGCGGCCTTCAAAACCATCCACACGCACAAAGTCGCCAATACGCAGCGAGCGCTCAAGCAAGATGACAAAACCACTCACGTAGTTGGCCGCCAGCTTTTGCAAGCCAAAACCAATACCCACACCCAAGGCACCGCCCAAGACCGACAAAGCCGTCAAGTCAAAGCCCAACGAGGACAGGGCAAACAAAGTACCAATGACCAACAACAACACGCGCATGGCGTTGGCGGCCACTTTGCGCATGGACAAATCTTCAAACGCGCGGTTGAGCACACGTTGCTCAAGGGTGGCCGACAGCCACAGCGCCAGCACCAGCACAAAACCCGAGGTGAACACCACTTCCAGCACGTGCGTCACGCTGATGCGCGTCTTGCCGAGCATGAACTGCAAACCATCCAGCTCATCCATCATCGGGCCCCACCAGCCCGTGATCCACAGCACAGCCAAACCCCAGGCCAACCAAGACACGACTTGCTCCAAGATGCGCGCACCGCGCGAATTGGGAAACACCGCAGCCAAAACACGCGCGATCAAGCGAATCAGCACAAGCGACATCAGCACGGGCAGCGCCATCTTGAGCACGGGCACACGCTGCATCTTCATGAGCACCAGCTTCAAGCCATACGTGAAGACCAAAGCCAGCGCAGGAAACAAGACCCCGTCCATCAACCGACGGCCAAACAAAATGGAGTTAGGAGATGTGAATCTGCGCCCCAAGGCCCAGCTCAAAACTCCAGCCAAAGCCAAGCACATCGCCAAACCGGCGAGCTCTGACGCAATCGCTGGACTTTGCAGGTCCAGCAACAATTCTTGTAATTCGTTCATGTTTTAAATATCAGCCAACACGCGCAAATGCGCTTCCACGCTGCGACTCAGCGCGCTCAGATCGTAGCCGCCTTCAAGGCACGACACGATGCGCCCCTGCGCATGACGTGCGGCAATGTCGCGCAAGCGGTGGGTGATCCAAGCGTAGTCTTGCTCGACCAAACCCATTTGGCCCATGTCGTCTTCGCGGTGGGCATCAAAACCTGCGCTGATGAAAATCATCTCAGGCTTGAATTCCTCCAAGCGCGGCACCCAATGCGTCTCAATCAGCTCACGCACCTCCATGCCTTTGGTGTAGGCCGGCACAGGAATATTCAGCATGTTGGCCGCAGGGTTCTCGGTACCGGTGTGCGGGTAGAACGGATGCTGAAAAAAGCTGACCATCAGCACGCGCTCGTCACCACTCAAGATGTCTTCCGTGCCGTTGCCGTGGTGCACATCAAAGTCCACCACCGCCACGCGCTTCAAGCCATGACGCTCCAGCGCGTATTTGGCGGCAATCGCCACGTTGTTGAAAAAACAAAAACCACCCGCCTTGTTGCGCTCGGCATGGTGACCGGGTGGACGAACAGCACAAAACGCGTTGGCCAACTCGCCGGCAATCACCGCATCTGTGGCGGCCACCGCAGCACCTGCCGAAGCCAAAGCGGCTTTCCACGTGTAGCGGTTGATGTTGGTGTCTGAATCCAAGTGGCCATAAGCAGGGCCACCTGCGGCGATGTCTTCCACCAACTGGTCTGACAAACCTCGCAAGGACGCGATGTACATGCGGCCATGCGCCAGCTCGATGTCGGCCAACGGCGCTTCGGGCGCTTCGATGGACGTGAGGCCTAGGTCAACACCGCTGATGAGCAAGCGGTCTTGGATGGCGCTGAGCCGTTCTGGGCATTCAGGATGCCCCTCACCCATCTCGTGCTTCATGCACAGAGGATGCGTGTAATAGCCTGTTTTACTCATCTCATCTGCCTCGGTTCTTCTTCAAGTCAGCTTACCATGGTGACCTTGCTTTTTCCCTTGCAAACACTGCGTGAAAACACATACATCCCCGTTTTATATGGCTTTGCAGCCAACTCTTGCGTTACGTCAAATCACCGCTGCCTTGTTGCTAATGGCTGCATTTGCAGGCGATGCAACAGCCAAGTCGCATGCAAAAGCACACAAAACCGTGGCCCACAAAGCCGCCACGCGTGGCCCTGCCTACGGGAAAACCACAGAAGCCATCGCGCTGGCAGATGAGCTGGCCCAACAGCACAATCTACCCAAAGCTTGGGTGCGTGACCAAATCAGCAAAGCGCAATTTTTAAAGGGCGTACCCAAGATGGTGCTGCCGCCCATCGTGCCCACCGCCAAAAACTGGCGTGCGTACCGCGAGCGCTTCATCGAAAGCCGCCGCATCGACGCTGGCACCCAGTTTTGGCAAACCTACCAAAGCGACCTCGCCCGAGCGGAACAAACCTATGGCGTGCCTGCCGAAATGATTGTGGGCATCATCGGTGTAGAAACTTTCTACGGCCAAAACATGGGCAACTACCGCGTGCTCGATGCCCTGACCACGCTCACCCTCAACTTCCCTGCGTCACACCCTCGCGCGGCTGAGCGCCAAGCGTTTTTCAAATCAGAGTTGGGCTACTTCTTAGCGCAAGCACACAGCCAAGGCAATGCCAGCGCCACGGGCAGCTTTGCAGGCGCCATGGGCTGGCCCCAGTTCATGCCCTCCAGCGCGGCCAAATTTGCGGTGGACTTTGATGGCGATGGCCGCATTGACCTGCGCAACAGCCCTGCGGACGCCATTGGCTCGGTGGCCAATTACTTCAAAGCCTTTGGCTGGCAAACCGGCATGCCCACGCACTACCCCGTGAGCTTTGATGAAGCGCGCTTGGACAAACCCACCTTGCTGGCCCCCGACATCTTGCCCTCGTTCAGCGTGACCAACTTCACCGCCAAAGGCGCGATGCTGGACGAGCAAGCGCAAAAACACAACGGCCCTTTGGCTTTGGTGGAGTTGTTCAATGGCGATGAGCCACCCAGCTATGTGGCAGGCACCGACAACTTTTATGTGGTGACCCGCTACAACTGGAGCAGCTACTACGCGCTGGCGGTGATTGACCTGGGGCAGGCAGTCAAGGCGAATCGCGCGTTGACGTCTATGCAATCCAGCGCTCGTTAACCACCAAACGCTCAATCTTTGGGCAGGCTAGGCTTGTCACGGATTTCGCGCACCACCGCGTCTTCGATCACATCCGCGTGGAGGTCACTGGCTGGGGCATGCCCGTGCGCTTCATGCCATTGACCATCGCTGGTGCGCGACCAGCTGGCCCAACTTGCGCTCTGCCCTGATTGCATGCCTTTGCGCATGGTTTGAATTTGCTGCCACATCATCAGCACTTGTGGCTTTTGGCCTGTTGCCAACCAACGCAGACAAGCAAACACGACATACAAGGCGAGCCAACACAACACACCGATGGCAAAAAAAATGGCGAACGCCATGCCAATCAGCGCGAATATCAAACGAGTGAAGAATCTCATCGCTTGATATTACTCGTGCGCGCTTTGCGCCAACGCCCACTGCATATGCTCACACACCACCGCGTGGGTGTGGGTGAGGTGGGCCCCTAGTCCTTGGCGCAAAGCTGCGTCGTCCGCCTGCCGCAGCGCATTGCCCGCCGCCACGGCTAGGTTACGCAGCCAGCGCACATGGCCAATGCGACGAATGGGGCTGCCTTCGGTGTAACGCAAAAACTCCTCTTCGGTCCACGCCAACAAGCGCGCCATGCCCTGCCCCACCAAGCCTGCACGCACATCGAAGTCGGGCAAGCTCGACGCTTGCGCAAATTTGTTCCAAGGGCATATCAATTGGCAGTCGTCGCAGCCGTAGATGTGGTTGCCCATCAAAGGGCGCAGCGATTCGTCGATAGACCCATCGTGCTCAATCGTCAAATACGAAATGCAACGGCGTGCATCCACCAAACCTTCAGCCACGATGGCTTGCGTCGGGCACACATCGATGCAGGCGGTGCATTGGCCGCAATGCGCGCTGGTGGGTTCGGACGCAGGCAAGGCCACATTCAAAAAAATCTCGCCCAAGAAAAACATCGAGCCCGCTTCACGGTTCAGCACCAAGCTGTGTTTACCGCGCCAGCCTTGACCGCTGCGCGTGGCCAGCTCGGCCTCTAGCACGGGGGCTGAATCGGTGAAGGCACGGTATTCAAAGCCATTGGGCTTGAGGGTCTCAACCAACAAGGCGTCAATCTGCTGGGCCAGTGTGTCGAGCCGGTTACGCAGCACCTTGTGATAGTCGCGCCCTCTGGCGTAGACCGACACCACGGCCTCAGCGGGGTTGCGCAAGCGTTGCCACTCGGCGTCTTGCCAGCCCTCGGCGGTGTCGCGCGGCAGGTAGTTCATGCGGGCGGTCAGCACGCTCAAGGTGCCCGGCACCAGTTCGGCGGGGCGCGCGCGCTTCATGCCGTGACGGGCCATATAGTCCATGCTGCCGTGGAAGTTTTGGGCCAGCCAATGTTGCAAATGTGGCTCGGCCGAGGACAGGTCCAAAGGGGCCACCGCAATTTGCGAAAATCCCAGTGATTGCCCTAGAGCCTGAATTTGCGTGAGCAACAATTTGTAATCGATTGACAACGGACACCTTTGACTATTTCGCCCATTGTAAAAACTCTGGTTTGGCCCAATGAAGCCGCCACCGCTGCGTATGCCACGCAGCTGGCCGCCGCATTGACACGCGCCAACCTGAATGCTTGCATCGCCTTGCATGGCGACTTGGGCGCGGGCAAAACCACCTTTGTGCGCCACCTGCTGCGCGCCTTGGGCGTCGAGGGCCGCATCAAAAGCCCGACCTATGCCGTGGTTGAACCCTACACCGTGAATGCGGGCGAGGTGTGGCACTTTGACTTTTACCGTTTCAGCGACCCACGCGAGTGGGAAGACGCTGGCTTTCGTGACATCTTCGCCAGCGCAGGTCTGAAACTGTGCGAATGGCCGCAAAACGCCGCAGGCGTGATGCCCACGCCAGACCTTGAACTCGACATCCAAGTGGATGACACCGAGCAACGCCAAGTGCGCGTCAGCGCCCTCACCGCGCGCGGGCAGGAGTTGCTGGCATGACGCAGCCACACGTCGACCCAGTGCATCCTCAAGCACCTCTAGGTATCGATCGACGCCGCTTGCTTCAAGGCGGCTCGCTCGCATTGTTGCTAAGCAGTGCCAACATTGCTTGGGGCGCCAGCATCGTGGCCGTGCGCGTGTGGCCCGCAGCGGCTTACACACGCGTGACAATCGAGAGTGACACAGCGTTGAAGACTGTGCCCATTTTTGTGGCAAATCCACCGCGCCTGGCCGTGGACATTGAAGGCATTGAGCTCAACCCTGCCCTCAAAGAACTGGTGGGCAAAGTGCGCTCGGACGACCCGTACATCACGGGTGTGCGCGTGGGCCAATACGCCAACAAAACTGTGCGCTTGGTGCTGGACTTGCGCCAAATGGTCAAGCCGCAAGTGTTCAACTTGTTGCCCGTCAAAACCGGCAACACCCAGTACCAACACCGCTTGGTGCTCGACCTCTACCCGTCTGATGTGGCCGACCCACTGGAAGCTTTGATTGTGGACAAGCTCAAAGGTGGCACGGCCTTCAATGCGCCGTCGATGACGGCCACGCCCACACCCTCTGCGTCTAAATTGGGCACACGTGCCGACCCTGTGGGCGATTTGATGGGCAAACCCAACGCCACGTCCGAGCTGCCCTCACCTGCGGCATCCACCGCGTCTGCGCCCATCACCACCGCTGCATCTGTCAACCAACAACAAGACGGTGAGCGCTTCATCATCGTGGCCCTCGACCCCGGCCACGGCGGCGAAGACCCCGGCGCATCCGGCCCCAGCGGCACACGCGAAAAAGATGTGGTGCTGAAAATCGCACACCGCTTGCGTGACCGCATCAATAACACCGTCATCAAAACCAAACACGGCAACTTGCCCATGCGGGCCTACCTCACACGCGATGCCGACTACTTTGTGCCGCTGCAGCAGCGCGTGGAAAAAGCCAGACGCGTGCAGGCTGACTTATTCATCAGCATCCATGCAGACGCGTTTCAAACCCCCGAAGCCAAAGGCGCCAGCGTGTTTGCCCTGAGCGATGGTGCAGCTTCTAGTGCAGCTGCGAAGTGGATGGCCAAGCAAGAAAACCGTGCCGACTTGATTGGCGGCTTGAACATCAAAAGCCAAGACGCCGCCGTGCAACGCGCCCTGCTTGACATGAGCACCACCGCACAAATCAAAGACAGCCTCAAACTCGGCAGCGCGATGCTGGGGCAAATCAAACACATCGGCAAACTGCACAAAGGCCGCGTGGAACAAGCGGGCTTTGCGGTGCTGAAAGCGCCCGACATTCCCAGCGTACTGGTAGAAACGGCCTTCATCAGCAACCCCGAAGAAGAGAAACGTTTGGTCAGCCCGCAATACCAAAACGACTTGGCCGATGCGCTGATGAAAGGCATTGAACGCTACTTCTCACGCAACCCACCGCTGGCCAAGGTCCGCAACACCTAAGATGAACGCACAGCCCTTGGCCTACTTCAATCACGCAGGTGCATCGCTGATGTCGGCATCCACGGTCGATGTCATGGTCTCTCACTTGCAGCAAGAAACCCGTTTAGGTGGGTATGGTGCGGCGGCGCATCAACACAAGGCGTTGGCCGCCGTTTACACACATGCGGCCCAACTTCTGGGTTGCGATGCCGATGAAATCGCCCTGACAGACAGTCACTCTCGTGGTTGGCGCGAAGTGATGAATTGCCTGCACTTCGCTCCAGGCGATCGCATCTTGGTGGGGCGCAGCGAATGGGGCGGCAACTACGCAGCCTTGACGCACATCGCAGAGCGGGACGGCGCTGTGGTTGAAACAATCCCCAGCACACCGAGCGGCGAAGTTTGCTTGACGCAGTTGGCAGCCATGCTTAACCACCGCGTGCGCTTAATTTCACTCACTTGGCTGCCAGCCAATGGCGGCCTCATTCAGCCCGCGGCGCAGGTAGGCGCTTTGGCACATGCGGCCAAGATCCCGTTCTTTTTGGATGCAGCACAAGCCGTGGGACAAATGCCGGTTGACGTGCGTTCACTGAATTGCGATGTCCTCACCACACCAGGGCGCAAGTGGCTGCGCGGCCCACGCGGCACAGGCTTGTTGTATGTCCGTTGTGGTTTACTTCAAGCACTTCAACCTGCGGCGCTGGACCATTTTTCTGCACCTCTGACCAACGGTCAGTACCAACTGCGTGACGATGCGAGGCGCTTTGAAACATCCGAAGCCAACATGGCCGCTCGCTTAGGTTTAGGGCAAGCGATTCAAGAGGCGCTCGCACAAGGTTTAGACACAATTCAAGCTCACGTACAAAGCAAAGCCAGCAAGATTCGCGAAGCCTTGCAAGGCATGCCACATATCCAAAACCATGATGTAGGCACACAGCTTTCTGGTTTGATTGCCTTCACCGCACGAGGCCTCACCTCAGACGCTGCGCGAACACACCTAGCCCAACAAGGGATTGAGGTTGCCGTCAACGGCACGGCCTTCACGCCACTCGACATGCGGGCGCGGGGGTTAACAGATGTTGTGCGTATTTCAGCGCACACCACCACCACAGACGAGGAAATCGCACGCTTGCTCGACGCCGTGTCAAACCTTGCAGACCTCACACTATGACCGACACACCCGCACAACCCAAAAACCCGCTGCACGGCATGACGTTGGAAAAAATCGTCACCGAGCTGGCTGACTATTACGGCTGGGAGGGCTTGGGCGACCGCATCAACATCCGCTGCTTCACGCATGACCCCAGCGTGGGATCGAGCCTCAAGTTTTTGCGCAAAACGCCCTGGGCGCGAGAGAAGGTAGAGAGCCTGTATTTGTTCATGCTGCGCGACATGCGCCGCGAAGAACGCGGGTTTTAATTGGCCTTCATTTGCGCTGAGCGTGAGGCCTTCCACGAGCCATAGATGGCCAATGCGCCCGGAATAAAAATCATCGCCCAGATGATTTTGTCCAAATGGGTTTTGACCCACGGGATGTTGCCAAAGAAGTAACCCGCGGTCACGATGCCACCCACCCACAAGGCACCGCCCGTCACATCAAAGAAGGTGAACTTGCGGCGCGTCATCTGCGCCACGCCCGCCACAAAGGGCGCGAAGGTCCGCACAAAGGGCATGAAGCGTGCGGCAATCAAGGTCACGCCGCCGTAGCGTTCGTAAAACGCATGGGCTTGGTCAAAGGCGCGGCGGTTGAAAAACTTGGAGTCTTCCCACGCAAACACCTTGGGCCCAAAGAAGCGGCCAATCGTGTAGTTGGTTTGGTTGCCCGCCACCGCCGCCGTGAGCAGCAAAGCCACGGACAATCCGTAGTCCATCAAGCCCACGCCACACATGGCACCCACCACAAACAGCAGCGAGTCGCCGGGCAAGAACGGCATGACCACCAAACCGGTCTCCACAAAGATGATGAGAAACAGCAAGGCATAGACCCAAGTGCCGTTGGCTTGCACAAAAGCTTCCAAGTAGCGGTCTACGTGCAAGATGAAGTCGATCAAGAAGGTAATGAGTTCCATGGCGTGCATTATCCCTGCCTCTAAAATGATCCCGTGCACCCTGCTACCCAACCCCCACGCGCCATCCGCGAACTGCCAGATGAACTGATCAGCCAAATCGCCGCTGGCGAGGTGGTCGAACGACCTGCGTCCGTCGTGCGCGAACTGGTGGACAACGCGCTAGACGCGGGGTCCACACACATCACCCTGCGATTATTGGCCGGCGGTGTGCGCCTGATCAGCGTGGAAGACAACGGCGTGGGCATTCCTTCTTCGGAATTGCCAGTCGCGTTGAAGCGCCACGCCACCAGCAAAATTACCAGCCTGACCGAACTCGAATCGGTGGGCACCATGGGTTTTCGTGGCGAAGCGTTGGCCGCCATTCAATCGGTGTCTGAGTTGTCAGTGCTCTCGCGCACGGCAAGCCAAGACAGCGCCATGCTGCTCGATGGTCGCAGCGGTGAGTTGCAACCTGCGGCTCGCGCACAAGGCACGACAGTGGAAGTCAAAGAGCTGTTTTACAGCACACCCGCGCGCCGCAAGTTTTTAAAGACCGACAACACCGAGCTGGCCCACTGCGTGGAAGCCGTGCGTCGCCACGCCCTCACCCGCCCTGAAGTGGGTTTTGCCATTTGGCACGAAGGCAAGTTGGTCGAGCAATGGCGCGCGCAAACGATTGATGCCACATCGGGCGAAGACCTGAACAAACAATACCAAGCCGCGCTAGACCGCCGCTTGGCCGATGTGTTGGGCGATGACTTTTTAGAAAACTCAGTCGCCGTGCATTACCAATCGGGCAACGTGACCGTGGTGGGACGCGCTGGCATTCCAGACGCCGCCCGATCACGCGCCGACCACCAGTTTGCGTATGTGAATGGCCGCTATGTGCGCGACAAAGTCATCACCCACGCCGCACGCAGCGCGTATGAAGATGTGCTGCACGGCCACCGCCAACCCATCTATGCGCTGTATGTGGAGATTGACCCCACGCGTGTAGACGTCAACGTACACCCCACCAAGATTGAAGTGCGTTTCCGTGATGGCCGCGAGGTGCATCAGGCCGTGCGCCACGCGGTAGAAAACGCTTTGGCTGTGCCACGCGCCAACATGCTCATGGCCAATGCCTTGCAAAACCATGAGTTGCCGATGGCAGGCACTTTTGGCTCGGGTGGCGCTGTTGGCGGCGCATCTGCTTCGGGCGTTGCGGTATCCCCCACTTGGCAAAACGCCAACTGGCAACAAGCGGCCATGCCCTTGACTGGCACCCGTGTCTCAGATGTGGGTGCTCTGTGGCAATCCACACCACGCACAGCGCTTCCTGCTGAAGAACAAGGTGCACAAAGTTTTGCGCCCAACGCTTTCAGCGCGGCCAACACGCCGGCCCCCTCACTGCAAGACGCAGCGCCAGAAACTTGGCCTTTGGGCAAAGCCATCGCACAGCTACACGGCGTGTACATCTTGGCTGAGAACGCGCAAGGCTTGGTGTTGGTCGATATGCACGCCGCACACGAGCGCATCGTGTACGAGCAGCTCAAAACACAAATTGACGCGCAGCGCATCAGCAGCCAACCGCTGTTGATTCCCGCCACCTTCCCTGCCACCGCGCAAGAGGTAGTGACTGCAGAGGCCTGCGCCGAAGCGCTGCAAGAGCTTGGTTTAGAAATCTCCACGCTGTCGAGTAAAACACTCGCGGTGCGTGCCGTGCCCAGCACCTTGGCGCAAGGCGATGCAGTGGCCTTGGCCCGTAGTGTGTTGGCCGAGTTGAGCCAGCACGACGCCAGCACCGTGGTGCAACGCGCGCGCAACGAACTGCTGGCCACCATGGCTTGCCACGGCGCAGTGCGTGCCAACCGCAAGCTCACAGTGGACGAGATGAACGGTTTGCTGCGCCAGATGGAAGTGACCGAGCGCTCGGACCAATGCAACCATGGCCGCCCCACATGGCGACAACTGACCATGCGTGAACTCGACGCGCTGTTTTTGCGCGGTCGTTGATGTCACCCACGCTCATCATTGTGTTGCTGTCGATGCTCATGGGCATCCAGCCCGTGGCCACCGATTTGTATTTGCCCGCCCTACCCGCCATCAAGGCTGAGTTTGGGGCCGAGCTGTCCCAGGTGCAGCTCACACTCAGCGCGTTGTTATTAGCCTTTGGCACCTCACAGTTGGTGTGGGGCCCGTTGTCAGACCGCTTTGGCCGCCGCCCGATTTTGTTGTGGGGAATTGCCACATTCACACTCGCCGGCTTGGGCTGTGTGATGGCCAGCGGCATGCACGAGTTGATCGTGTGGCGCGCCTTGCAAGGCGCTGCCATGGGTGCAGTGGTGATGTGTGCACGCGCCATCGTGCGTGACCTGTACACACCTGAGACAGGCGCTGGCGTGATGTCCAAAGCGCTCACCGGTTTAGGCATCTTGGCTTGTGCCAGCGCGCCTTTGGGTGGTTTGCTGACTGACTTGTTCAGCTGGCATGCGGCACTCAGTTTGGTGATGGGTTTTGGGGCCATTGCGCTGGTATTGGTGGCGTTGACGTTCAAAGAAACTGTGCACCGCAAAAACCCACAGGCGCTGCACGTCAAGGTGTTGGCTAAGACGTGGTGGGATATCGTGCGTCACCCCACGTTCGTGGCATTCACCTGCGTGTCCGTTGCGTCTTACGGTGGCCTGTTCACCTTCTTGGCCTCTTCGTCGTTTGTGTTCATTGGCTTGTTGGACTTGGCGCGTTGGCAATACGGTTTGCTGTTGTTCACGATGGCTTTCACGTATTTACTGGGCACGGTGTTGTGCCGTCGCTTGCTGGCGCGCTTTGACGTGGCAATGACCGTGGCGATTGGCGGCGGCTTCAGTTTGGTGGGCGGCTGCTGGATGGCCCTCAACGCATGGCTAGGCTGGCAGAGTGTGTTGGGTTTGATGGGGCCGTTTTATTTGTTCATCCTGGCGCACGGCATTCATCAGCCCTGCGGTCAAAGTGGTGCGGTGGGCCCATTCCCCAAAGCCGCAGGCGCAGCCTCTGCGCTGGGTGGTTTCTTGATGATGGGAGCAGCTTTTGTCACAGGCTTGTGGCTGGGGGCAGCCAAAGATGGCTCAGCCATGCCCATGGTGCAAAGCATCGCGTTTTGGTCAGTCATCACCGCCCTGTCGGCTTGGTTGCTGGTGCTGCGTCGTGGAGGCCCGCGTGTTTAACGTAGACGCCATCGCCCTCGTTGGCCCCACAGCCAGCGGCAAAACGGCAGCGGCTTTGGCCATTGCACAAGCATGGCCCGTTGAAATCATCAGCATCGATTCTGCCTTGGTGTATCGCGGCATGGACATTGGCACGGCCAAGCCCAATGCCGATGAACTGGCCCAAGTGCCCCACCACTTGATTGACATTCGTGACCCTCTGCACGCGTACAGCGCGGCAGAGTTCGCACGTGACGCCACTGTGCTGATGGCCGACATCCGCGCACGCGGCAAGCTGCCACTGCTGGTGGGCGGCACCATGCTCTACCTCAAAGCCTTGCGCGATGGCATTGACGACTTACCCACCGCACAGCCCGAGCTGCGCGCTGAGATTGAGCAACAAGCCCTCGCCGCAGGCTGGCCAGCGATGCATGCGGAGTTGTCCAAGGTGGATGCCGTCACGGCGGCTCGCTTGGCACCTAACGATGCGCAACGCATTTCACGCGCGCTCGAAGTGTGGCGCGTGAGTGGCAAAGCCTTGTCGCAATGGTTTGCAGAGGGTGAAGCCACGCGCGCCGCACAGCCTGCATTGAACATGCCGCTTTTGTCGCTTGAACCGGTTGACCGTGCATGGCTGCATGCGCGCATCGCGCAGCGGTTTGATGTGATGTTGGCTGGCGGCTTCTTGGCCGAGGTGCAAGCCCTGCGTGCACGAGGTGACCTGCACATCGACTTGCCCAGCATTCGCTGTGTGGGTTACCGCCAAGCGTGGGAGTTGCTCGATGCTGCTGAAGCTGCCAGAGCAACCCCTGAAAGCATCTTGCCGCAGTTGCATGAGTTGGGTGTGGCCGCCACGCGCCAGTTGGCTAAGCGTCAACTCACGTGGCTGCGTGGGATGGATGAGCGCATCGTCATCCCCTGCGATGCGCACTATGCTTTGGCGCAAACACTGGCCGCTGTGCAGCGGTTTACTGCAACGGCTCTTTGAGCACGTCAGGCAGTGGCAAAGGCATGACGGCAATGCCTTCGTCAATCAACTCTTCGGTTTCTTCGGGTGTGGCGTGGCCGCGAATGTTGCGCGCTTCGGTTTCGCCGTAGTGCATTTTGCGAGCTTCTTCAGGAAAGCTGCTGCCGACATCTTCGGTGTTGGTCACCACGTGACGCACCATCTTCAGCAAAGCGGCTTGCAGCTGCGCGGGCTCTAAGTTGGCCACTTCTTGCAGGCTAGGCAGTGTGGGGGCGGCAGGAACTGAAGCAGAGGCACTCTCACTGTGCCCCGAAAATGCTTCTGCTGGATTGGCTTGACCCGCCTGACGAGAACCGGCCATGTCTGCCGGATGACCTGATGCATGGGCTGCTTCATGGCCACTGGTGTCGCGGTCCCCTCGTGTCGTGTTCAAGTTCAAACGCGGCGCACTGAGCTTTTTGGTCACATGCGAATCGCCACACATGGGGCAGCTCACCAAGCCACGTGTGAGTTGGCTTTGGTAATCGTCCTCGGAACCAAACCAGCCTTCAAACACATGGTGTTGGGCGCATTGAAGGTCTAACACTTTCATGGCTCAATTATCCCGCAGCAGGTCTCACACGCGTTGCCACAGTCAGATGCGCTGCCATTGCAGGGGCCATGCGCCGCTGAGGTGGTTTTGCAGCCAGAGCAAACCTGTGAGGGTTTTGGCGTCCGTCAATTGGCCATCGCGTGACCAAGCCAACAGCTCTTCCACGCTGGCATCAAACACATCGAGAAACTCGCCTTCGTCCAGTTGTCGCTCGCCTTGGGTCAAGCCACGTGCAAACCAAATGTCGATGAACTCGGTGGAATAGCTGATGACGGGGTGCAGCACACCCGCATGGGCCCACTCGGTGGCGCGGCAGCCGGTTTCCTCTAGCAACTCACGTTGGGCACACACCCAACGGTCTTCACCTTGGTCGAGCTTGCCCGCAGGAAATTCAATCATCACTTGTTGCACGGGGTAGCGGTATTGGCGCTCCATCACCAAACGGCCATCGTCGCGGATGGCGATGATCATCACCGCGCCCGGGTGAATCACAAACTCACGCGTGGCGGTGTCGCCGCTGGGCAAGCGCACGGTGTCGCGAAAGGCGTGCAAGAAGTGGCCTTTGAGCAACTCAACGTGGTCTAGCGTGTATTCGACCAAGTGGCTATCAGTTGTGGTTTTTTGAGTCATCATGAAAAAAGCCAGCTCGAAAGCTGGCTTATGTGAGGTGGCAAGTGCTTAGGTACCCAGCGTGGACACGATGGCTTTGGCACACAAGGCCATCAAACCACCGGGCAAGATACCCAAAATCAAAATCAAGGCGCCGTTGAGGCTCAAGACAACGCGCACGTCGTTACCAGCAGACACGGTGGTGGCCGTGATGGGCGCATCAAAGTACATGACCTTGACGATGCGCAAGTAGTAGAACGCGCCGATCAACGACATCATCACAGCAAACACGGCCAAGACAATAGCACCGGCTTGGCCTGAAGCGATCAAGGCTTGTAACACCGACAACTTGGCGTAGAAACCAACCAGGGGTGGCACACCTGCCAATGAGAACATACACGCGGCCATCACACCTGCGTACAGGGGACTGCGTTGGTTCAAGCCAGCGAGGTCAGCGATTTCTTCGCTCTCAAAACCTTCACGGGCCAACAACAAGATGATGCCGAAGGTGGCCAAGGTGGTCAGCACATAAGTGATGACGTAGAACATGGCTGAGCTGTAGGCATTGGCAGCAGCAGCGGTGTTGCCATTGACCACACCGGAGAGCAGACCGATCAACACAAAGCCCATTTGGGCAATGGTCGAGAAGGCCAACATGCGCTTGAGGTTGGTTTGCGCCACAGCGGCCAAGTTACCAATCAGCAAAGATGAGATGGCCAAGACCATCAACATTTGCTGCCAGTCCACGGCCAAGGGCAACAAGCCCTCCACCAACAAACGGATGGTCATGGCAAATGCGGCCAACTTTGGCGCGCCACCGATCATCAACGTGATGGCTGTTGGTGCGCCTTGGTAGACGTCAGGGATCCACATGTGGAAAGGCACGACACCAAATTTGAATGCCAAGCCGCACACCACGAAGACCAAGCCCAACACCAACACTTGGTGCTTGATTTGGCCCGAGGCCACCGCCTTGAACACGGTGCTGATGTCGAGTGAGCCTGTGGCGCCATACAACATGGAC
>JACCDW010621896.1_pt1 | contig 15424 bp, 17 predicted proteins | sample 7449781 | NCBI WGS metagenome assembly JACCDW01 (sample SAMN15323449, study PRJNA562643) | freshwater metagenome | isolation source: river surface water | place: USA:Blue River Watershed | collected 2017-08-18
AATAAAACAACTGTGGCAAGTAATTAGCGTGAGCGAGAGCGAAAGGCTAATTACGCAGACACAAGCGAACGCTAGTTCGCTTTCAAGCTGCTTACTAAAATCATAATCACTAAATCAACAACTAAATTATTACAAATGATGAGCTGTGAGCTAAGCAATCACGCCCCAAACTAAAATCCCAAGCACTAAAAGCTACGTACAAGCCCTACAGCTGCTTAAAAGGCACAAGTGGATATCTACACAGCTGAGATTAAATTAAACAGCTTATAGGGCTTGTAAATTCTAGTTATTACCAAGCTCAAAAAAATCATTTCGCTGATTTATCCACAGCTTCTGTGCATAACTACTACTGATAGCAAATAAAAATAGCCCAAACACTTACAGCTATCGCTGTGCACACGAATTAAGCAGCTATGAAATAGCTAATCCTGCAAAATCAACAACCAATTTCCTAACAAATCAGCAATGAATTAGCTAAATATAAAAATCAAAGCTAATACATAAAAGATTTGATTATGAATATTTACAAACATAACCTGTTGATTATTGGAAGGATTTTACGTTGACAAAAAACATGCAAAAAGAGGTAGGAATCGATAAGCAAAGAAATTACGCTTTACGCATAGCAAAGTTTTGGTTAGGGGAGAAACAAACTATGCCCAAGCAAGCAAAAACACTTACACAGCAAAATTTGAAACAAGTACTAGATTACGTAGCTGTACACAAACACGCACTACGTAATCGCACAATGCTGCTTTGTACACACTACGCAGGAATGCGAGTTGGAGAAGTAGCTAATTTACGTTATGAGGACGTGATGGATGCAATGGGTGCGATACGAGACGAGATTGCACTAACACCTGAGCAAACTAAGGGCAGACACGCACGCACTGTATTTGTTAATGCCAAACTCAAACATGAGCTTGAAATTTATGTACGCAATCACAAGCCTAGTAATCCAACTAACAGTTTGTTCTATACACAAAAACGTCAAAGCACAGGATTTACCGCAAACACTCTAGCGCAGTACTTTCACTACTTGTACAAACGAGCTGGAATTGCTGGTGGTAGTAGTCACAGCGGTAGACGAACATTTATTACCAACCTAGCAGCTAAAGGCGTTGGGGTGCGTGTATTGATGAGTTTGGCAGGACATAGAAACATAGGCACTACACAAGCCTATATTGATGTCAACGATGATATGAAGCGTAAGGCAGTTGAGTTGGTGTAACCGTCAAAATAATGACGGTTACACTTTCCTAAGGCAACTTTATCAAGCAGTTAATTCGTAAACTTCATTAGCTGCTTCTTGTGCAGCTGCGATGCCGTATATGTGTCGCAGCTCGTTTTCAGCGTCAATACGCTTTTCCATGTTGTTATCCCGCATCCATCTATGAATAACATCCATGTTTAAGCCGTATTCTTTACAAAAATTAGCAAATTTGCCCGTGCCATCATCCAATGCCGCAGCTTCACAGCTGAGTTTGTACAAGCTCAAACAATCTTCTACGATGGTAATACTAGGGTAAATGGTAGCCACTACTCGTTCTTCGCCATCAACATAGGTACTTAGACTTACTGTAAACGCAACGTCGTAGCATCCAGCAGTGACGCCATTGCTCTTGTTGCTTAAATTTAAAGAACCTATGCGTTTGTTGTTAGTCAAATGCTTGGTGGTATTAGCTTGCATTGTTTTAGCTCGTTGCGATAGTTCACGCTTAGTCTCAGCACTTACCATTTTCTTACGAGCTTCATCAATACCGCCTCTGCTTTTAATATATTCAGCAAGCTGAGTTGCGCTAACGCCCGCTTCTTTAGCGTTATCAATTACTTTTGCATAATTATGCACAAGCTGCCTTGTACCTCTTGTTATATAACGTACTACTAAAGCAGTAGTACTAGTATTTTTCTGCGTTTTAATATCCCATTTGTCACGCAATTCTTTGCGTATATTTTTAACGAGATATTCTTCGCAATTGCTAGCCCATATATCTTCACAAACATGCATCATGTCAGCCAACATTACGTAAAGTTCTTCATTTGCACGTGTAACAAACTGCTCTACGTAAACATCATGTCTTTGGCTTACTAAAGTAGCTTGCGATACCACTGCGCTCAAAACTGCTTTTTGTTTAGCTGTTGCCATATAAGTCTCCTATAGATTAATTGAGTTTGTTGATTACTTAGATGAATTTAGAGCAAGTAAGTATTTTTGGTTCAAATGCTCAAAATATTTTTGAGTTAAATTTGGATTCCCTATCCAACTCATATCAACATCAATACCAAAGTTATATTTGGCAATTAATTCCAACTCCCAGCTATCTAAGTCATTTCTTCCATTTCCAAAGAACCATTTACAGCTATGCCCTAATTTAGTTAAGGAATCTAAGTTAGTAGTTTCTTCAAATATATTCCAATTGCTTGCTGTACTAATTTTTGATAAGTCTTCAACCCGTCTTTTTGCAATTTTACAAATATCAACTATTTGCGGGAAAAAATTAGTGTTAAAAAAATCAATTGCACTAACTTCAGTCTCACTAATAGGTATTAATAACTCAAAATACTCTTGTGAATTACCATTTGAATTGTAGGATTCAAAGGTTAAAATTACATCTATATTTAAAAATGAAACAGATTCACTTTCATTGCATTCATCAAATAAATCTTGCATATAAGTCTCCTATTTGTTTGTAGTTGATTACTATTTAAACCAAGTTATTGAGAATCTTCATCTACAATAATGTTAGGTAAAAAACGACATATAAATTCACCTTCTTCAAGCTCATCAATTACAGTTTCAAAATAAATTACTGATTTCTCAACTACAAAAGTTGTATTTAAAAAAGACGTATTCATTTTTTCTCCTTAATAAATTGATTATTAAATCTAAATTTAAGCAATTGATGGAGAAGGGTAAGCAGTACATCACTTACCCTTCATATTTGCATTAGCTAGCTTTTACAAATACGCCATCTTCATTAATTACAAATTGGCTATAAAAATCTATTTTTGAAGCTAAGACATTTTTAAGTTCGTCTAACGTAAATTTGCCAATTTTTCTTGCGCCAGCTATATCGTCAATGTTCATTAAAAAATAGCCTTCTACATATTCAATAATTTCAGTCATTCGTATGTAGTTGTCAGCGCCTGTTTGTTGTGGTGCGTGCATTACTTCACATAGCTTGTCAATTGTGTTCATATTTGCCTTTCAAAATTAAACGGTGTAATTACCGTACTGCTAGTATCTAAGAAAACGTCTTTTACTTACACTTTCATAAGCTTAATGCTATTAAAGTGTTAGCATATTGTTCGTTAAAAAAGGCAGAAATGTCTGCCTTTTTATTTTTCTTATTACTGTATTACTGGAATGTCATCAAAAAGAGTGGGCTTAGCATCGCCCGTAGCATTGATAAAGGCATCATTCAACGCTTCTTCATAATAACTAGGGTGCACTAAGTGAATAGGTGTTTGATAAAGCACGCAACTTAAGACGGCAAAATTGACGCAATCATCACAAAAATTTGTCCAGCGCTTGTTAGAACTTTTAGCTTTACGTGGATTTTTATTGAAATATGAGTTTTCCATAAGAATCTGAGCTTTTAGCACTTCATACAAATATGACTTACCTTTACCCATACACCAATTGGAATCATCACTTGTTTCAAAATCAAGTCGTGCTTTTTCCAAATTATTCTGTGGTGTTAGAACAGCCATATTCACACCATATTGAATCATCGATACAGCACTAAGTGCTTCTGTAGTTTTAGTAAACATATTAAGCCTTTCAATTTAATTTAAAAAACGGTGTAATTACCGTACTGCTAGTATCTAAGAAAACGCCTTTTACTTACACTTTCATAATCTTAATAATATTAAAGTGTTAGCATAAATGGCAAAAAAACAGCCAACCCAAAGGGCTGACTGTTTCTGATTGCTAATTAAAAAGTATTTTCTTTAAGCCACCATTTTGTTCAGCGAGCTTAGCAATACTTGCATTAATTAAGTCTTCTATTTCGTCTTTGTACTCATTATCAAAACCATACATGTCAGTGGTTTCGTATACTGCTTGATAGATTCTGAAATCAAAATCATTGAGGCTTATATAGCCGTTATATTTAGGTTCAGAATTTAATATTCTTTCAAGCTCATTGGCATATTTAGAATCAATGCCAGCGATATTAAAAGTAAGTACAAAAGTGGTTTCTTCATAACTTGCCAATTGCTTGGATTTTGATGGTGCTGCTAATGTTGATGATTTCATATAAATTTCCTTATAAAATATCAGCTTAATTGCTGAGTTAGTATAATAATTTAAGAGGCAATTTACTAACACTGACAATATTTTGAAAAATTAAAGTGTATGCATAAATGACTACAGAGCCAAATCAAACCAAAAAAGGATTATTGTATTTTTCTACCAAAAGCTACCCAACCTTTGGCAGAAGTAGAAAGCCCTTTAATGTGGAAAATCCACCAGATACAGTACTGAGTAGCCCTTACTATTGGTGGTTTATGTTCCTAAAGCTCAATGCTGATTACAAGAAAACTTGTGCCGCAAAGGGCAGTGGTAAACACAAAGATATCTATAAGGATTTGGGTAATGTGCATTCTGTGAATTTCAAAGAATGGTGGAATGCGAATGTACATCTCTTTGCAGAGCCCAAAAAAGGCTACAAAATGAAGATAGCTACAAACGTAAATGAAATTGCCCCATTTGATGATGAAGATGTTTTGAATTTGGTAGTGCCACTTACTTGGAGTCAGAGAAGTCTAAAAAAGGCATTTAGCCAATTAGTACTAAAGCGAGTAGAAAAGGGTAAGCCAGGTGTTAGCGTAGAAGCTAGTGAAGCTGAATATAAGCTAAGCGGTAAATGGCATACAGAAGCCCTTGCTACTGCATACAGAATTTATACAATAAAAAAACGGTATGACGAATTAGGCGAGAAGAAGTATTGGGCGGATATAGCTATTGAAGCCAAATTGCCAATGGCATATGCTTTAAAAGAAGGCGAAAAATACATTAACAGCGATGTGAGAAAAACACTAACAATTCTAGCCAAAAGGCATTTTGATAGAGCAGAACAATACATAGCTTCTTCAGTGACTAAGCATTTCCCATATCAAAAGTAGGTACATCTAATCCAAAACTAAAGAAATCATATAAATCAACCGTCAAAATAATGACGGTGATAAGACAGGACTAAGGGGGAGATGTTGAAATTACAGCTAAATCAATGACTCTTCTATGCCACCAGTTGCCAGAGTCTGCCAATTTAGTATATTGGTTGCCATTTTTCTCTGTAAAAGCAGCAGGTTTAATGAGAGTATTTAGTATCTCTTCATGTTGAGTGGTTAATTCATTTAGCTCTAGCCAAAGCTGGCGTAGTTGATTACTATTTTTGAGTTTAAATGATTGCTTAATACTTGAACTCAAATTAAAAAACTGAAGGTTAGGTAATAAAAAAAATAAAATGCGTGAAGCAAGAGTTGTGTGGTGAGTTTTATTTTCTAGGGATAATGAGTCAGCCAAACTTATTAATAAATCAAAAGTAGCTAAAGCGCCAGCTTCGCCACTATTAGGGGTAATTGATTTGATGGAATCTCTGGTGGTAGATGAATTAAACCAATTATTCAATCCTAAGTAGTCTATATCTTTCTTTAAATACAAACGAGTTAGTCTGCCAACTCTAATCAAATCACGTAAATCGCTATCTAAAAAATTTATGTGTACATCGCTTTCTAAAGCATAAAGTGCTTTTCTGCCAAAAAGATAGAAAAATTGACGGTCATTAGGTTCAATTCTTACGCCATTAAAAATATCATAACCGTCCCATAAGCTAAGAGCCGCTTCGTTTGATGATGAAATAGTGGCATTATGAATAGTAGGTACAGGCATAAAAATTTAATAAAAAGAAAAGAGTTAGGGAAAGTACTAACTCAATTATTGCCATAAAAATAACCACAATTAATACAAATGGTTATACCAGTAGTTACTATAATCCGTTATTAGATTTATGTAGAAACTATACTGAAAATATCGAAAACAATGAGCAAATATAAGGCGCAATAGTGATTGATAAGATACTAAGCATATTCAAGCTCAATCAACCAAAGCCTATACAGAGAGTAGAGTGGGTTAATGGCGAACTAGTGATACCAGACTGGTTAAAAGGTGATGGAGAGCCAGTTAAGCAACCAGAATATGTGCGCCCAGTTCATCGCTGTACTAAATGGATACTTTTGGCTGGAAATATCTATGGTGACGAGCACTACTCGTGTGCTGTATTGATTGAAACTCGTAACCTAATTGCTTGGATTACACGACACGCAGAAAATACCTCTGTATCAATATTGGCACAGCAACAAGCTAAAGAATACATGCCCACTTGGTTTGCTATGGCTGAAAATGAGGACGAAACAGTCACCATATTAGACGAGCACATGAAAAAAGTAGTGCATGAATACATTGCAAATTTTGAAGCTGAAGGTACTACGAGATTTTATTGTCCCTCTTGTAAAACAACTTATAGCTCAGTCAAAGACATTGAGCATGAAAGTAGCAAGAATGGAAATTGGCGAAGCTGGAAGAATGAATATCATTGCCATAATGGGCATAGGCTGTATTACAAAGAATCACGTATGCATTTTATGCCAAGCAGAAAATAATATTTTCCAAACTAATTTTGAATAGTATAAATTTAATTTATTAAAAATTGATATTAATAGAAATTTATTAAATTATTAAACGGAAATTTTATGAACATACGCGGCTGGGTATATGTGATGTCAAATGTTGCATTTCCAATTGGAGTAAAAATTGGGTATACACTAAAAGATACTGAATTGAGAGCACAAGAGCTTTCTCATACGGGTGTTCCAGCAAAATGGGTGGTTGATTATGAAGCTTATGTCACTAACCAAAGAGACATTGAACAACAGGTACATAAAAAACTAAAAAAAATTCTTTACAATAAAGAATTTTTTGAATGTACTGCTGAAGAAGCTGTAGCTGCAATTAAGGAAATCGCAGGAAAGTCAATTGAAGTTGAAAATTATAAAAAAGCGAATAAAAAAATATCAGAAATAATCATTAAATCAAATTTAAGACACAAGAATCATATAGATAATCTTGAATCCTTAAAAAGAGAAAAAACTAAAAATGACATTGAAAATGTTAAATTAATTAATCAGAATTATTTGAATTCTATTACTGCAATACTTCCAAATTACGATTTAAATAGATTTTTTATTGGATATTCATTAGGAATTTGGTTTCTTTTTATTTTGTTTACGGATGTGGGGAGTGGTTTAGGAGTAAAGTCTTTATTATCAATAGCCTTAGGCTGGGGAATATCTAAAGTAATTATTGAGAAAAAAAGAGAAAAAGATAACCTTAATCCAAGTATAGTTAAGTTAAAAAATGATAATCATATTGAATTAAAAAATTACCAAGAAAATAGTGATTCAAAATTTGCAGAAAAAATAAAATTATTAGAAGAAGCATTTAGAAAAGAAAATGATGCTGATGAAAAATATAAAAAAATAAATAGCTCTCCATCTGAAATCCCTCCAAATAAAGATATAAAAAGTGTTAATACAGTTAAACCTGAAGATGAAAAAAAAATTAATGAATTTGAAAATAATAATTTAACTAAAAATAAAATTCATGAGTTCTTAACCAAATGTGTAATGTGTGAAAATCTTTCTAAAAGAGGTGATTGGAAAGTAGGTAATTTAGGTGGTGATTGGAGGATTTGTCCCAATTGCAATGCAAATATGCAACTTCGCTCAGATAAGGAAATTGAGAAGGAAATTTCTGAAAAAAAGATTTTGAATCCAGCGGCAGCTTGGCCGTTTGAAACAGACGCTAGACCATAAAAATAAAATATCTAATTTGTGTAGCCCTATAGAAGTTAAGAATGGATGTTAATTCATTATCAGTCGCATTAGACGATTTCAAGTTATCTACTACGCCATTTGCAAAACGTAGAGCAAAACTTGGTAAAGTCTTGCTGGCATTTGAAAGTGGGTTTTTATCTATTGAATCTGGTGATATTAAAGTTGTGATGAATGCGATTGGTGAATGGAATGGGCGAGCATCATTTTCACCAGAGATACTACGTGCACTAGCTACTGTGCCACCAAATATTAACCCACTAGTATTTGAATATGAAGGTGGTTACTTAAGAATAGGTTTGACAAAAATACCATGTGAGTGGGAAATGGTTAGTGCAACATTTATTGAGAATTTAGAAAAGCCTAGCTTGTTAGATTTATTGGCACTAGAGAAAACAATGCCACGTGTTGAGATAGGTGGAACTGAATTAGGTAAAGAAGTAAGAAAAGCAAGGTTGACAGCTGATAGAAAAATATCAAATGCAGCTAATCAGTTAGAAGAATTAGAAATCAGTGAAACAGATATTAGGAATTTATTAGAAAAGAAGTTATCTGCGAAGATGCGATTATTTTAATTTTTTATTTAAAATATATTCTTGATGTTCTGGATAATCGATAAATTTCCATAGATATTCTGCAGCAACTGCTCTATATGGTCTCCACTTTTCTGCAGTATTTTCAAGACTGACTGCATTTGGATATAAAATTTTATGTGCTCTAATAAGTGAAGCATCACCCAAGGCTAATGTGTCTTTTCGCTTTAGACAAAACATCATAAAAATTTCAGCAGTCCAATCCCCAATACCCCAATAAGATGTTAATTTCTCTTTTATAGCAATGTCGCTTAGATTTTCAAAATATTTTATTGAAATCTCTTTTCTAATAAATGCCTCAGCAATTCCTTTAATAGTTTTTATTTTTCCTTTTGAAATACCGCAATTTCTTAATGTTTCATCATCAATTAAAATAAAGCGTGCAGCTTTAAACGGTCTTTTACCGTGTATAGAAATTATTCTTTGTGAAATACTGTTTGCAGCAGATGTTGATAACTGCTGACCTATAATTGTTCTTGCTAATGAATCAAAAGGCTGTTTTTTTTCATTAAAGTAGTCAGATTTACCAAAAGTTTGAATTAATTTTTTGAGTTTTTTGTCTTTACTTATCAAATACTCTTCTGGCGAAAGATTGCTGCTCATTTAATTTTACTTAACAAAGAGTGCTAATTGTTTTTTATGTGATTTGGTAGTTTTAATATCAACAGTACTTTTAGAATCCATCTTTAGGGCATTGGCTTTATTCATTGCATTAATTATTTCTATGGCAAGAGCTCTAATAACAGATACACATACAGAGTTACCAAACTGTTTGTATGCTTGACCATCAGAAACGGCATCTACTATAAAATTTTCAGGGAAACCTTGTAATCGTGCACATTCTCTTGGAGTTAATTTTCTGGGTCTCTTGCCAAGATGATTTTGATTTATTAAGATTTCACTGCCATCTTTATAGTATCTAGCACTTAATGTACTTGTGTATGGGCTATCAGAATCAAATAGCGAGTATCCAAAGCCATTACCTTTTTCTTTATGCTCTTCTTTTCTTCTCAGATGGCCACTCCAAAGTTTTTCTGACAAAGTATATTTAGAGTCTAATTTTGCAGAGTCTTCTAATATATCACCAAGGCGTGTTGATGTTTGTGGTGGTTTTGGCCAATCAAATAGAAAATCAAAATCAATATTATTCCCAAAATAATCTTTATCAAACCCAACTATAAAAATTCGTTCTCTATTTTGAGGAATACCAAAATCACCAGCTCGTAGTACTTTGTAAAAAACTTGGTAGTTGAGTTTTGATGAGAGTGCTTTTCTAGCTTCTTCTGACATTGGTATGTCTTCTGGTATGTCTTGTGAATTATTGCCCTCGAGAATATCTAGAATTGTTTGTAGTGTTCTACCTTTATCATGTCCTTTTAGTTGTTTAACATTTTCAAGCATAAATGCTTTAGGTTTTTTAACAGCAAGTATTCTTTGAATTTCAAAAAACATAGTTCCCCGTGTTTCACTGAATCCTCTTTTTAATCCAGCTTGGGAAAATGCTTGGCAGGGAAATCCACCAAGTAAAATATCGTGATTTGGTATCGAATTAGCTTCAATTTTAGTTATATCGCCAGCAGGCATTTCCCCAAAATTAGTTGTGTATGTTTTTTGTGAAAATTTGTCCCATTCAGAAGTAAAAACGCATTTTCCACCAAGCTCTTGAAATGGAATTCTTATGCCGCCAATTCCAGCAAAGAGGTCAATAAAAGTAAATTTATGTTGAGATTTTTCTGATTGTTTGAAGGGGACATGGGTATTGATTTGTTTAATTAAATCCCATTTAGACTTTGAAGGTGAATGCTCATTTCTTTCCCACCCACCAACTGTTCTCTCGCCATTGCTTTTAAGTCCTAAAAGTTCAGCAAATTCTTCTTGGTTTAATCCAAGCCTCTCTCTTTTACATCTTATGTAATGGGCTTTGTCTTCAATTTCCATGTGTGTATTTTAAAGCAACTTATCCTCTATTTGACCCTGTTATTTTACGAGGTTTTTTTTTGATGGTCTATTAATAAAAATTTAATACGGTTGAATAAGAAACTCTTAGTAACAAAGCTGTTGCCTAATCGTTTTTGAGCGTGATATTTTGTTTCTAATTAAACGATTAGGAGTAAGCATGAATGACAAAGAAAAAATCATTGCTTTATTTAACTCAAAAGTTAAGGGAAGAAAGCCAGATACAAAGTCAGCTAATCAACGTCATGATGGTAAAAGTGGACATTGGCTAGAACAGCAGATGGGTATTACTGCAAATGCAAGTAATCTCCCAGATTTGTTTGGATATGAAATGAAGAACAATACATCATCTAAAACTACGTTTGGAGACTGGTCTGCTAATTATTACATTTTCAATGATAAAAACTATGGGGCTTTTGGTCGTAGTGAATTTTTAAAATTATTTGGAAAGCCAAATCCAGTTAAAAACATGAGAAATTCATGGTCTGGTAGTCCAGTTCCTAAAGTAAAAAAAATAAATGATTTTGGACAAATATTGGTTGTAGATTCACAAAACAACATACATGCAAAGTATTTTTATTCAGATGATATGAGAGGTAATAAAAATACCTTAATGCCTTCTATATTGCAAAAAGAAAATTTAACTATCGCAATGTGGGAAAAAAATTCTATTAAGGGGAAATTAGAAAGAAAATTTAATCAAAAGGGTTGGTTCAAGTGCATTCAGGATTCGAGTGGATTTTATTCTGAAATAGTATTTGGTGACCCAATAAATTATGACCTTTGGATTAAGTTAGTAAAAGATGGAGATGTTTTTTTTGATAGCGGAATGTACGATGGCAATATTCGGCCTTACTCTCAGTGGCGTGCAACAAATGCTTTTTGGGATAAGTTAATAACAAGTAGGTATTAATTATTTTCTATTTTATAAAATCGAATTCTGTTGGTGATTAGCACTACTCATGTGCCGTATAGATTGAAGCCCGTAACTTAATTGCTTGGATTCAAAATACTTAAGGAATTTTTTATAATTGTAGATTTATAAAATATTTTAATAGATCAAAAGGAAAATTCTTATGCCATTAGGGCGATTACAAAAAGTAGATTTAAGAGAAGTTTGGAATAATGAGGCAACAGACTTCACACCTTGGCTAGCTAAAAATGAGAATTTAGAGGCTCTGAGTGAGATATTGGGAATGGATTTAGAAGTTACTGCGGTTGAGCAATTTGTTGGCAATTATAGGGCTGATATATTGTGTAAAGATTCTTTTACTGGTTCTAATGTATTAATTGAGAATCAGCTCGAAAAAACTAATCATAATCATTTGGGGCAAATCTTAACTTATGCTTCTGGTTTGGATGTAAAAACAATAATTTGGATAGCATCAAGATTTACTGATGAACATAGAGCAGCATTTGATTGGTTAAACGAAGTAACAGAAGAAGATATTAGTTTTTTTGGACTGGAGTTGGAATTATGGAGAATTGGTAATTCGGAGCCTGCACCTAAATTTAATATAATTTCTCGTCCTAATACATGGACTAAAAATATTAGAGAGGTTTCTCAGCATAATGGAGAGCTATCTGATATTAAAAAAAATCAATTAGCTTACTGGAATGCTTTTAGGGATTTTGTGTCAGAGAGCGGAAGCACAGTAAAGCCTCATAGAGCAGAACCTCAACACTGGAACAATTCACGTATTGGACGTTCTGGTTTTTGGTTGGCAGCTAGGGTTAATTCTCAAAGTTCAAAGATATCTGCTGACTTGAGAATGAAGACAGCTACTTCAAAAGCAATTTTTCATACTTTTTTTTCACAAAAACAAAAAATAGAAGAAGAATTTGGAGAGCAATTAAATTGGCATGAGTTGCCAGATAATAAAGAATCTTATATTGGTTTAACAAGAGAAAATGCAGATATTAGAGATAGCGAGGATTGGATTAATCAATTTACTTGGTTGCTAGATAAATTAGAAAAATTTAATAGAGTGTTTCGTAATAGGATTAGAGAATTAGAAATAGATGATTAGTATTTTTAATAGTATTGCTCTTAACTGACGTGTAATACGACAGTTAAATTTTCCCATTTTTAATCTCTTCCAGTAATGCAGCTAGTCTCTCACTCTTTGAAGCTGTACTAGTATCAACTAATTTATTCTGCTGGTACTTCAATAACAAATTTTGCACCAGTGCCTATGTCCTCATACCAAATTTTACCTTTGTGCCTATCTACAATATGTTTGCATAGCCACAATCCTACGCCCATGCCAGTTTGTTTGGTTGTGCTTAGTAATTCAAATAAATTAGGTTGAAATTCTTTATCAATACCGTGTCCATTATCACTAATACTTATACTGACATTCTTTTCTCTTAACTCTGTATGAATATTGATTGTTTTTGGTTTATTTTGAGAAGCTGAAAGAGCTTGTATTGAATTGCTTATTAAATTTAATAAGACTTGTCTAAATTCACTTTCGTAAACTTTAAGTTTAAGATTTTCATCTACATTCAATATAACTTCAATATTTTTTTCAATAAGCTCTTTTTTTGAAATTTCAAGAATTTCTCTTATTAAATCACTTGCTTTTACTTCTTCTAAATTTGCATCATCTTGCTTGAAAATCGAACGTAAAGATTTAATAATTGTTGATGAGCGTTTAACGTCAACTTCTATAGAATTTACAATATCTTTACAAGTCTCAATGTTAATAGTCTCTGCAGCTAATAGTCTTTTAAGTAATTGAAGATTGAGTGTGGTTGCAGTTAGGGGTTGATTTAATTCATGTGCTATGGATGTGGATAGTGCGCCCGTTAATGCAGTTTTATTAGCTCTTAACAAGCTAAAAGCAAGTCTTTCTTTTTCATTTAGTAAGGCAGTAATTTCTTCTAGCTTTTGCTGTCTTGCTTCACTTTCCGCAATAGTCTTTGCGTTTGAAAATGATATCTTTTCTGCCCAGTAACCAGTGGCGCTGATATAGGCTAGTGTATTCATAACTAGTTGAGCTAGAGTTGCTAGTACTAATAATTGAGGTAATTGTTCAACATGCTTAATTCCAAAATCATTAATAATGAGTGCCCCTATACGGCTTAAGGCAAATATAAGTTCTATTGCTGTTGTATATTGAAGATAACCTATTTGTTTTGATGGATTTGTTTTACTACATTTATTAATTTCAATTATTTGTAATAGATAAAATAAACTAACAAAAGAAACCATAACGATAGTTCTAGTTTCAAAATTTGAAGTTTGTCTTAAATAATCAAAAAATATAGGAAATAAAAATATAGATGCTACATATATTTTCTCCTTCTTTATGCTCAGAGTATTATTTAATGAAATGCAAAAAAGAGTTTGCATGACACTTGAAGCATAAAATAAACTATTAGCAATCGTAAAGCTAAAAGGTGGCTTTGAAATATCGTCAATAACCAGAATACCTACGCCAAACAAGGAAAGTGCTACTACATTTGTTAGAAGCGACTTAAGCCAATATCTACTTGGTTTTATTGTGTTTTGTGACTGGTAGTAGTGATAAATTCCCAGCAGAATGCCAAACTGCACAATAGCAATCATAAAGAAATAAAGAGATAGAAGTAGTTTCATGTTTAGTTATTAATCCATCCTGTTATTAACTGTCGTGTAACACGACACTCAAATCTTCCCATCTTTCATCTCAGCTAATAATCCAGCTAGTCTCTCACTCTTAGCTACATTTTTAGTATCAACACGACGTTTACGACTTTGCAGCATAGCCACATTATCTTCACCCTTTAATTTGCTAGCGTAAAACCTATCAATCATCTCTGGTGATGTTCTAGCGTTTCTAGCAAGTGTCAATAAGTCCATACCTTCGCCATACATGAGCCTATACATAATGCAAGTGTGACGAAGGCTATATAAACTTCTATCTTCACCTTGTGCATTGTTTCTTAAACCTGTACTCCATAACAAAATATCAAACTGCCTTTGTAGCTGCTTTAAGGCATAGTCTCTATTGCTGTGATACTCAGGCAAGAATACATAGTTGTCTGGTGCTGCTAGTGTTGGTAGTCGTTTGCTGGCTTTTGATTTGGCGTTTTCTTCCTTCTTCAATCGTTTAGCTTCTCGCTGTGTGAGTGCAGCCTTGCTTATGCGCCCCTTAGCCAATCTTTCGCTAGCCTTTAATGCTCGTTGCTCAGCTCGAGCTGTTTCAATAGCAGCTAGCTCTGCGTGTCGAGCTTGTTCTTCAGCTTCACGTGCTTTGTAATACTTCTTGTGCCGCAAGTAGACTTCCACAGCTTTACTCATCGTAATGATGGGCTTGTCATGTTTTTTACTGGCGGGCAGATTTAAGCGTAGATAGGTATGCGCTTCATCCACAACATCCACATGCTTATGTTTGAGATTCTTAATATCTGTGGGACGTATAAAGCTGTTACTCATAAACACGATGAGCTGATACAAGTCCATAGTCATATCCACTCTGCGTATCAATCTACCTTCAGCAGTCTTGCCCGCAGCGATATATAAAGTCTCCTCTGCTTCAACAGCATCCACAGCATCGTTGGGCACTTTTCTTACTTCAAACGCTTTACCCGCTAATGCTCGTGCACGTCTGCATAGTGCTCGATATTCCTTAGTCGTAAAGTAACCACGTGGATTATCTTTTACACCCACTTTTGGAAACTGCGGCATGTGCGTGATGTATTCAGCACGATGGGCATATATCAGCACCTTTTTGACTTGATGCATGTACAAGCGAATGGTGCTGACACTCAGCTGCTCTGGCAAACTACTTAGGTGATTTAAGAAGTTCTGCAGTACGAGGTAATTGATACGCTCTAAATCTAGCTCTCTAAAATAGGGCAGTATGTGTTTGTTGTACCTATAAACCATACCTTGCAGCGTTATGGGATTTAGCTGTTCTCGCTTTACTTGCCCACCCAAGTCCACATAGATAGCTTTAACGCACTCTTCAAACCTACCCGTTCGCCCAATC
>JACCDW011828796.1_pt1 | contig 15424 bp, 20 predicted proteins | sample 7449781 | NCBI WGS metagenome assembly JACCDW01 (sample SAMN15323449, study PRJNA562643) | freshwater metagenome | isolation source: river surface water | place: USA:Blue River Watershed | collected 2017-08-18
CATTACATACCATCATGCGTTCAGTAAGATTAACAATTTCATTATCGTCTTGAGATTCGTGGATTTTATCTCTTAAAGAAAAAATTTTAATATTCTCAATAACTAATTTATCTATCAAATCGCCAATACTCAGCATTTATCAATCCTTTTTATTTATATATAATGAACAATGTTCAACTTTACTGTTTTTGGGAATGTTTAAAAAATTGGCATATTTATGTGTGGAAAACCATTCGTAATTATTTTTTGAAACATATTCATTCACAACATCGCCTTCCCAATTGCTTCCAGGTCTATAATATTTATCAAAATATGGATATGTTTTTTTAAGCTCATCTTCATCAAAATCTTGTGGTTGATTTTCAAAGATTATATCAGAAAGTTTATCTTTGACATGCATATCATGAAAATGAATATAACCATTGTTTTTCACCAAAGGACTCAATCTGTCTAACATATATGCTGGTAAAACATAATCATGTGCAGCGTCTATGAATAAAAAATCTAAATAATCAATTTTGCTAAGAGTAGGATTTTCATAAACATCATCACCAAGAAAAATATTCACTGTGGTACCCATGTCAGAGATTTTCTGTGTAATATCTACGAGGTATTGATAAATGCCATATTGATAATTTGGATCTTTTTCAAACACCCAATAATTTATTGTATTAAATCTGTCTGTTAAAGAGTTTTTATAAAGAGCGCTGAAAATTGCGCTTATTGATTTGCCTTCTCTTGGAGCACAATCTAAAATATTGCAAGGTTTAGTTTCTCGCACAAAAGAATATAGAATTTTAGCATCAAAATCAGAAAAAATCCCTGGCATCAGCTCGACATGCTCAGGCATGTATTTATAATATAACGACTCAAAATTTATCATTTTTTATTTTCCTACTAATTTCAAATAATGTTTAATATCATCTTCCCAATGATTTAAATTCACTTTTGAATTGATTTTAGATATGTCCATTGCAAAATTGCCATAATTTTTAAAAATTCTATTTATTCTGCTAGTTTTTGAAATTTTTTTATTTAACCCCAAATAAGATACTATATACAAAGCATAATCATAATGGCTTGTTACACCTATATTGGAAAAGTTGTAAACTCCATAATTATTATCTATAAAATTTTTATTTTTAAGTAATAAACTAATAGATTTAACACTGGTAGGGTTAAATAATATTTCATCTATAATTAAATCATCATTTTCTAGAATATATTCTGTCAATTTATTTTGTTTTTTAAAATGGTTACCAAATAATTTGCCAATTCTCAAATTGATACCATTTTCATTTAGAGATTCACCTATGAGTTTTTGTTTGCAATATACATATTCGTTGGTGGTTTTGCTGTTTTCTGTACAAAGGCCTTTATCATCATAAACATAGTAAGATGAAAAATTGATAATTTTACTTTCAGGATAATATTTTTTTATGTCTTCAATTAAGTAAGCATTGGAATAGTTTGTCGTTTCTGAATTTGATTCACAATATTCTAGGTCTGGCTTGCCAATGCAATTTATTACATATTTGTAGGTATTTCCATTGTAATATACATTTTTTTCAGACAATATATCACAATTTAAAGTTTGATATAAATAGGATCCTAAATAACCATTATGACCTAATAACAAATATTCGTTCATAATTTTGATGTGTACATTGGATGCGGGTCAATTTCTTTGCGTTTTCTTACAACATATCTGATATTAGTAGGTGGATGTGATACAACTTTTGGATAATTGTGCCATCCTTCCCAGCTAGTGTGCCATTTGTCTTTAAAAATATAATCATTTGTTCTATCATGCATTGGCAATCTGTCTTCTACATCAGAGATCATTCGCTGTTTGGTAATCTCAGTTGTATCACAATGCGTGTAAAGATTATTATTGTCAATTAACATAATCGTTTCACCAGCTTCAGATGCTCTAATCATATAATCACAATCAAAACATGGGCCTGTCACAAATGTTTCATCAAACCATCCAACACTTTTAATTATTTTTTTATTCAGCATAAATACAGCATGGTTTTCTAGCAAAATATATTTAGATTTACTTTTTTCTTCTGCTTCTTTGAATAATCTAAATATGTCAGGAGAGTGGAAATCAACATCAGACGAAGCAAAAATAACAAACTTTGTATCTGTAAGCATAATGCCTAGATTCCAAGCTTCTGATAAAGTTGATCTATATGCACTTTCGCAAATTCTAATTTGTCTATCTGTTATGCTATTTGCAAGTTCTCTCAATTCTCTAATTGTATTATCAGAAGAAGCTGCATCTACAAGGCAAAATTTGATTCCTTTTGGGAAATGTTTGTCTGCTGTTAAAATTGAATTTTTAAAAACTTCAAGCCTATTTCTGAAAGACCAAACTAATGTAACATCTGTTTCTTCCATCATTAGCCACCAATTACTTTATCAAAAACATCAATATAATCTTGAGCAACTTTGGTATATAAATAATTATCATGAGCTCTGTCTTGACAATATTTAGCATACCTGGCATATTCTTCTTTGTTAAGAATTAGTTCTTCCATTTTTTCTGCGTAAACTTGATAAGCGTAGACATCTCTTTGCATTATGATATAATTTAAGTCGCCAATGACTTCACATTGCGCTTGCGGCCACATCTCAGCTCCAAGGTGGGAAATTACTGGCTTGCCATGCATCATGGCTTCTGCTATCGTATTTCCAAATGTCTCACCCAGTGAATTACCATGGCAATATATATCAAAGGTATTATAAAATTTAGATATATAATCTTCATCCAAAGTTTGATTTAAATATATAAAATTTTCATAATTCATCTTATTGACAATATCATGAGTTGCTTTATTCATACCTGCTTGAAGAAAATATACTTTGCCAGGATATTTTTTCTCTATCGTCTTATATGCCAAATAAGGCATTGGAGTAAAAATATCATTAGATGGTCTTGAAATTTTTCCAAAAACAATAGCGTCATCAGGTATATTCAAATCATTTCTCAAATTTCCTGAATTGAAATTGTTTGCGATAGGATTGGCAATAACTACATGATCACATTCTATTTTTTTAAAATCAACTAAAGCTTGTGATGGAAAAATTCTAAAATCAGGGTTGGTTAATAGAGCGCCATGAATATTAGTTTCTACAACTGGCATTTTGCAATTTGTTTGTTCTAGATTTGGAATAAGACCAAAATCTTCACCAGATCTGTGAACACTCAATACATCGATATCAAATTCATTAAATTGTGAAGAATCTGTAATTTCATGCATTGGGTATTGACCGACATACATATCATACCTTGACAAAATCTCCATGCCAGCATCCCATTGCCAACAGGGGCCAGGAAAAGATCTTTGGCTATAAAAAATAGTAACATCATGCCCAAGTTCTTTGAAGCCTTTTGCTAAATAGTATGATGATTTATCTGCACCGCCAATGCCAAATGATACGAAAAGCCCGATTTTCATGGCAATATACCCCATGTGTTATTTTTTTTATAGGTTTGATTTCTTTGTAATGATTCAAATAAATAAACATTACTGTTTTGCGGGATTTGAGCTGCCAAATCATGGTCTACATGGATTGCACATGTTTCATCAAACCAAACATAATTATTTATATGTGGTTCAAGCCTTGACAAAAAGTCAGTATCATCATATCCTGTGCCTCTCATAAAAGCTTGATTAAATCCTGATATTTCATAGTATAGATTTTTAGACATTGCTGTAAAAAAATTTAATTTTGAAGGTCTAAATTTTTCATGTAAATACCATGACCCCATATTATTGTTAAAATCATAACCATTGCAGCCTAAGTTTTCATAAAATTGAGGTTTTATTTTATTAATAAAATTAATTTTATCTTCAATAGAGTTATCTTGATTTAAAAATTGTTTATGATCTTTATGTGTCAGGCAAAATACTGAAAATAAATAATAATCATTTTCATTGAAATCATTAAAATTATTACATAAATCTAAAAAATTAGAAGTATGAAGAGTTTCTGGTGATGATAAAATTAAAATATCATTAGATGCATTTCTTGCAGCAACATTATAAGCAAGACTTGGATTAAAGCCATATTTTTGATTAATTCTTACAAATTTTATGTTTAAATGCGGAAAATCAGATTCCACATTATCAATTCTATTTTCATTGTTTGAACAATCATCAACAATTACAACTTCAAAATCTTGATTATTAGCATAAAAAAAATTATATGATTCTAATGTGTTATATAATAATTTTTTTCTATTGTACGTTGGCAAAAGCATACTGCTTTTCATTTAAGATATTCCATCACTTCATCAATAGATTCAGCCAAAGTAATGGTTGCTTCGAATCCCAATAATTCTTTTGCTTTGTTTACGTTTGGCACTCTTTTTTGAACATCGTATTCAAATGGAGTATCAGACACATATGAAAATGGTTTATCTGGATTAATTTTATTCCAAACCATCTCTGCAAGTTCAAGAACAGATGTAGGTGTTGCTATACTAATGTTAAAATCTTCATTTACAGCCATTTCTGATTCAACTGCCATTCTAATTCCACGACCAATATCGCGACCGTTGGTATAGCATCTAATTTGGTCACCTGATCCAAGAATATGAACAGGGTCTTGGCCAGATTTAATTTTATTAATCAAATCTGGTAAAACGTGCGAGAGCATAAGTTTGATATTACCAGAGGTAATTTCAGAATCTCCTAAAGCCTTCTCTTCGCCAACGCCTACACAGTTAAATGGTCTTACAATGGTGTAGGGTAATTTGTATTGCTCCCAGGCACCTTTTGCAAAGAATTCTGAAGCTAGTTTTTGGAATCCATAAGTTGAACTAGGTGGCGGTGAAGATAAAACTTCTGTTTCTGGGGTAGGATACAAATCTGTATTTTCAAATACCATCGATGATGATAGTACCAATATTCTTTTGAGGCCATTATTCATGTTTCTGATAGCGGCATCAAAAGTAGCTGCTAAGATTCTTTCATTTGTTGCCATTAAATCATAAGCATACTTGTGAAAATAAGAAATGCCCCCGATCATAGCTGCTCCAGCAATGATAAAATCGGGGGCTTCTGAATCTACAACAGCCTGGAATTCATCTGATAAAATATTTAAATTGTATAATTTAAAATTTTTGTTTGAATCATGTGGTCTTGATAAAACACCGTATTTTTGATAATTATCTACTCCTACGACTTCATACCCATGATTGAGAAATTCTTCACATATATAACTGCCAATAAAACCCTGGCTGCCTGTAATTAAAACTTTCATATAACACCTCTATTATGGTGTATTATACAAAATTATTTTAAAATGGGTAATAAAATCGCACTACATTGTGCATATAATTCATTATCTCTTTGAACAGGATAAGCATTTGCAGATATATATAAATTATAAAATTTATTAATTATATTTTCTTCCCAAAAAGATTGTTCAGAATAACATTGCTTTCCTCTGTCAAAAAAATCATGAATAAAAACAGGCTTCATTGTTTGCTTCAAAACATTATTGAAATAAAATTTTGCCATAGTATCATTGTGCAATGAATCAATTAAAATCAGGTCAGACTCTTTTGCACTTTCTAATATTTCATTGGCCTTTTCAAAAATATCACATTTGATATAATCTATTGTATCATCACCACCAACTTCTACAAGAGCGAAAGTAGTTCTGTTTATATCTTTTAAATTTAAGAATCTTGATGTACTACCACACCCTAATTCTGTAATTGTTTTAATATTAGATGATTTTATATAATTATTTAATATAACAAAATCTAGACTATTCATTCCTGCATTTAAGTCAGGTAAAACTTTGTCAATTTCTGAAAAATCTATTGGGCTTCCACATAAATTCTCTATATTTTGAGTGTTATAGTCATAATCGACATTTAAAACGCTAATTCTTGAAAAATCGTCTGAATACATTATTTATTTTCTCATTCCACTGAATACAGTTGTCATAAATTTATTATTTTCTTTATCTATTGTTTCAAACAAATTTAAATCAAGTCCTAATTTTTTGACTAAAGCATCAATTGCTTTTGTATCTTTGGGAAGACAGACTCCACCATAGCCTCTAAAAGATTCATTAACATCCATGTAGATATCTTTTGCAGTTCCGCGCATTACAAAAGTATCTTTGACTTTTGTGTAATCGGCATTAAGCGCTTTACAAATTTCATACATTTCGTTTGCAAATATAATCCTTAGTGCATTAAATACATTTGAATAATACTTCAGTAACTCTGCTTCTGTGGGTGATATTTTAGCAAATTGCTTTGGGTATTTGCCATGGCTTTCTACTATTGTTTCATAAACTTCTTGCCTGTTGGTACCAACTGCTAAAACTTCATGATTTTCTGTAAAATCTACTAAAGCACATCTTTCTCTCAAGAACTCAGGAACAAAACAAATATTGTCATTAGAATATTCATTGATTAAAGATTCTGTAGTTCCTGGTTCAACGGTAGATTTGATTGCTATAATTCCAGTGTAATTTTTGCTCATCAATTCATCAACCACAGATCTTACTATACTAGTATCACAAGACCCATCTTCTGAAGATGGGGTTGGGACACATACATAAATAATCTTTGAATCTAAAATATCTTCAACTTTTGTATTTAGTTTTGGATCATGGACAGAAATTTTATGACCAAGTTTTTCAAAACCATATTTACATGCAGAGCCTATGACTCCTACACCAGCTATTCCTATTTTCATATTATGATGCTACCTGATTTGGATCTAAAGTGATTATGAAACTCGAAAATTGCATAACGCTATCTGGAGTATTTAGCAATACTTCTTTTAAATTATTCTTTGCAACACAGCACTTATAATATTGCTTGTCCATATTTGATTGGAACCAAATTTTTGTTAAATTTTGCTCTACAGAATAATTGTCATATAGTCCGAGATTTTTCATTACAGATAAATTTTTCTGAAAAATATTTTTATCTATAAAAATACTTGGAAATTCAAAAAACCAATCATTTTTAACTTCTTCTTCCCTTAAGAAAGAAAAATACTCTTCTGTACTCAAAATTTTGTTATCTTCACATCTGATTAGGTCAGCATACACTCTGTTCTTTAAATCTGTCTGTGCGCCTCCTAAATTTAAAGAGATCCACCCACATTGTCTATTTGTGTATGTTGTATCGAGCTGATTTAAGATAAAATTTTTATCTGGTAAATTGACAATAATATCATCCTCTTGATAAAAAACAAAATCTGATGTTACTTTATCAAGAGAATTTATTAATGATCCCAACTTTGATTGATGATTGTCAATAACTAATTCCCAGCCCAGATTTTCATATTTTTCTTTGAGCTCATTTGGAAACTTATGATTACCAAATTCATCAATTGATAATATTTTTTGATCAAAATAATTTGGCTCTAAGGAATTGATACAATCTTCAAGATATTTTAATCTTTTGGCTGTACATAAAACCAGGGCTGAAATAGTCTTCATTAGGTATATACACCTCTTGCTTGGTTAGTTCTTGTTTCAAGTCCACCACAGTGATAACTGATACCATCAAGAGCCTTTGTAACTTCTACACCAGCAAGCTTACATCGGTCAAAAAAGTCTGTGTCACCAGTAATATGACCATCAATCAATCCTTGATTCATAGGGCCAATACGCTCCCAGACATCAATAGGACAGATAAAAGGCATCGCATCAAACCTGTGACCGTATGCTTTGTCGTCAGTGGCTAATACACCCTTATTTTGCTCAACATAATTTTGACAATAATTATTGAAAGCTTGTAAATTAAATTCACCAAACTTAGTCAAGCCAAAATTAATTGCTGTATGTAATGTAGGTAATGTACCAGGTTCAATAAGTTTGCAGTTTACAATTCTGTTTGGTTGTGCATGAGCATACATATTCTTTAGCCAATCTTTATAGAAGGCGTGATCTGTAGCGATTGGGCAAACATAATCGGCAAACTTATAGCCTTCTGTATAGCCCAAATTCCAGCCTTTATAGAGATTCCACAAGAAACCCTTACCCTCATCATACATCATGTCAACATGATGATAATTATTAATATGAAGCCATTGATAAACTTCACGAGATGTTTTCCAGCAAATGAAAACTAATTTGACATCTTCTAAAGGCATTCCTAGATTTGCAATTGCACTTTGCAATGAAAACTGTGCCATATCCAATGATGAACCAACTTGGCAATAAAGCGCTATTTTATATTTTTTCATAATTCCTCTTGAGTGTTAATCGCAATATTAATTAAAACTATAATATTTTATACACTGCGTTTATCTCATTACATGTTCTTGTAAGATTTTTCTTCAATAAATTTAGAACCATCATTCATATTGATATTCTTTTTGATTCGAGCTCTTTCGTCATTTAATATATAAACACTTCTAGCAAGCTCTATGAACTCTTGATCAAATTTATTTTCTTCTTCTAATAATCTTAATTTATCTTCTACTTTCCAGAGCTGATAATTAACATCAAATAACTGGTCAAAATAATTTTTTATTGAATCGTCTTCTGGATAGAATTGCATCAGATAATCATATTCAAATTGAATATTTATCAATTTTTCTTCATTCTTTATTTCAACAAGTTTAATTTTAAGAATAGTTATTTTATCTACTAGTTCTCCAAGTGAGATTTCAACTTTCATCTATTTTACTTTCCATATATTTATAAACTTGGAAGTGAGAGTCAAGTCCTGGAGTTAAAATAGATTCATTCCATTTTTTGAAAATAGTGTTATTATCATATTTTGTATATTGAAGTCTTTTATCAAAGTTTTCTTCATTTTTGTGTAATAATATTTTATTTTCTGGTTTAACTTCAGTCCATTTTGTAACAAAATATTTTTTATTTGTTTCAGAAGGATCAAGCCAGGTACTATCTACATATCTTCCATTGATCACACGCTCTTCGGCTACATCGTCATCGCATACAATACCTAAATCATAATACTTTAATCGATACCACCAGTCGGTATCTTCAAATTGTCCGAATTTGAAACCAGAATCAAATAAGCCTATTTTAGAAATTAAATATTTATGGAAACCAAAAACATGCAACCCTTCAAATGTTACAGCTGCATATCCTTCACCTAGTCTTTGCGGTATAGATTCAAATTGCTCCCTGGATAGTCTTTGGCGCCAAGAATAAATAATTACATAATCAGTTGGACATTCCTCAATGCATTGGTTCCAAATTGCTGCTAATGGTTGTCTGCTTGGATCTTGATTGTGAATAAATTTAATTCTTTCATCTGAAATATATTCACTGTCTGAACCAAAATCATCTATAACAACAATGTTATAATCACTATTTTCTAAAATATGTTTGATACAATTATTCGCCAATGTCAAATTGCCTCTATGCACTGGCAGCATAACTGTAAAATCTTTAGTTTCCATATTTTTTTACTTCAGGATTAAATCCACCAGTATTATCACCAGATTCTACTTTGCTAAGCATAGACAAAAGCTTTTCATCAATACATCTTTTCAATCTAGCTCTTTCACGAACTAATTTAACATCTTCTACAGAAGCCCAACTCTTAAATTCAGAATCATCTGGGCGATCCATTACTTCATCTTTGAGCTTGTATAGTTTAAAATTAACAATTGAAAGCCTATCAACTAATTCACCCATAGAAAGCAAAGCTTCAAAAGGATTATCTCCAAGTTCGTAAGATCCATCGTACATTTGGATCGCATTGACGATTGCTGCGTCAATATTTTCACTAAAATTCATTTTAAACTCCATTTAAGATATTTGAAATAATTTCAATATCATTTTCTTTTAATTTATCGTGGCATGGAAGATAAATTCCATATTTGTCAATAATATCACAATTAGCAAGATTTACTTGATCAAATTTATTTACATACATGGGTTGTTTGCCCATTGAGCCACATATTAATGGTCTGCATTCGATTTGAGATTCATTTAATTTTATTATTGCTTCTTCTATATTTTTATTTACAAAAGGATAGGCAAATGCTGAAACAAAATTATTTGAATCACTTTGAACTATATCTAATTCATTTGTTTTAACTAAAGAGTTAAAAATATTAAAATTTTTATTTCTATTGATGCAAATATCATCAGCCTGTTGGAGTTGAGTGATTCCAATAAAAGCTTGTAAATCTGTGCACCTTAAATTAAATCCAGGATGATAAAATGTATATAAATTATTAAAATCATTTACATTCCATTTTGTTTGTAATTCTGTGCGCTTATTTTCAGTTAGATCTCTGGACCAACCATGTGATCTTAGCATCAATAATATATCATATAAATTTTCATCATTGGTACAAACCATACCACCTTCGATTGTACTTAAATGATGCCCAAAATATAATGAAAAAGTAGATGCTAATTCTCCACAATTTCCTAATTTACGATCACCATATTTAGAACCAAATGATTCACAATGGTCTCCTAAAAGCAAAACATCATATTTTTTACATAAATCAAATATAGCCTTCATGTCAGGTACTAAACCAAGTACTGAAACAAGAAGCAAGGCAGAAGGTTCTTCACGAATAAAAATATCTTCTAATGACTTTAAATCAACAGATAAATTTTTTAAATTTATATCACATAAAATTGGAGTTAAATCTAATTGGATGACAGGCGCTAAATCAGTTGCCCATGATAGTCCAGGAACTACAATTTTTTTATTTTTTAAATAATTGCCTGCTACTAATGAATATAATAAAATCAAATTTGCTGAAGAGCCACTATTGACATATAGAGAATAATTACATCCAATCCATTCAGACCATTTCTTTTCAAATTCTATTGTCAAAGGCCCTTTTGTTAGCCTTGGGTAAGTTTTTAACCAATCTATCAAAGAATCTATGTTGTTATTATTAATTGTGTCTTCTACTAAGCGAATCATTTTTTTAATCTTTGCAAATCTTTATTGACCATTATTTTTACTATTTGTTCTAAGGAGTGCTTTGGCTCCCAATTCAAAATATTTTTAGCCTTAGAGTAATCACCACATAAATAATCTACTTCAGCGGGTCGCATATTTTCTGATGTGGATTTGACGTATCCAGACCAATCTTCTATACCTATTTCTTTGAATGCCAATGTTAAAAAATCTCTAACTGTATGTGTTTTACCAGTAGCAATAACATAGTCGCTAGGATTTTCTGCTTGCATCATCATCCACATTGCTTCTACAAAGTCTGGAGCATAACCCCAATCTCTAATTGCATCTAAATTACCCAACTTGATATCTTTTTCTAAACCAAGATGGATTTTTGCAACGCCATCTGTAATTTTTCTAGTTACAAATTCAAGACCTCGTCGCTCAGATTCATGATTAAACAAAATCCCTGAACAATTGAACATGTCATAGGATTCTCTGTAATTTATTGTCATCCAGTGTGCGTATAGCTTTGATACACCATAGGGGCTTCTAGGATAAAAAATCGTTTCTTCTGAGGCAAGTTTAGTAGACATTTTGCCAAACATTTCACTACTGCTTGCTTGATAAAATTTAACTTCTTTCTTGTTTTCTCTAATTGCTTCTAGCATTCTTAAGCACCCGAATCCAGTAACATTAGAAGTTGCTTCAGGAGATGACCAACTTTCTTTAACAAAAGATTGAGCCCCAATATTATAAACCTCATGGGGCTCACAGTCTTTTAAAGCTCTGACAAGTGAGCTTTGGTCAGCAAGGTCTCCCTTAAGTAGATTAATTTGCTTTTGAATATGCTCAATATTTGTTAAATTAGGAGTTGAAACTCTTCTTACAAGACCGAAGACATCATAATTTTTTGATAGCAAAAAATCAGCAAGATGACTTCCATCCATCCCTGTAATTCCAGTTATAAGAGCTCTTTTTTTCATGTTAATTTTTATACAAGAATGAAGGGTACTTGGCAACAAACTCTCTTATGCAAGGAGGGCCATTCGAATCCAGATCGACGATTCTTTTTTGAGCATATTTGTCAGTTCTATCCCAAAGATCAACAAGAGAATCTAATCTTTCCTGAATTTTTTCCACATTACCAACAAGATCTGTAATTATATGCCCTTCAGCAATATTATCAACTTTTTCTTTAATTTTGTTTGCATCGCCCATGAAACTATAATGCCAGCCTCCATCAAGTATGGGTACATGTCTTTCAAATCTGGCATAATTTCTTAATTCCTGTGGGTTATTAAAACTTCCATAGTCAGCCATACAAGTTCCACTCCACATACAATTTTGTCTACAGTTCACAAAATAATAAAATAGTTTTTGCTGCAATACAACTTTTTGCTTGCTATTCAAATAAATTTTAGCTGTAACAGGATTCCAAATCTCATCACAATCCGAGACAAAAATTTTATCACCAGGTTTTGCAACACCCTCTAAGCCTCTTGATATACAATTCCTTTGAAAATTTTCTGGGCCCCAATAATCTTCAACACTAAAATCAGGCAAATCTTCTACTTTAACATAAATGACTTTATCCCAATATTTTGCATATTGTTCTTTTTTGGTTTCTAAGTAAAATTCTTTAGGCTTGCCCGTGTGAGTTTTATTCGCTTCTACAATTACAAAATAATCTACATGATCATAAAGAGTCATGAATCTTAAATCTAAGATTTCAAACTCGTTAAAAAATTTAAAACAATCAAATATTTTCATAAGAACCCCATAAAGGCAACTGCCTATTTTTCAATTTGGATAGTAAATTTCTATTTTCTACAAATAATTCATAAAATTTTGGATTATTTGTAATATGGCTAGAATAGTGCCATTGGTGAAATACAACTGGATCGTTTAAAAATTGAATTTTATAACCATTCATAGTAATTCTATTTATAAACTCATCATCTTCGAATGAGAATCCATGTGCAAAGCGCTCATCGAATCCCTTCAAATCTTTCAATGAAGATCTGTGAATAGCTGAACAAAAATGCAATCCTCTTCTATTGTAAGCTGCATGATTATACCATCCAGACGAGCCTTCTATGCCACTCCATGGAGCAGGAAGTAAATATTTAAAAAGATCTTCTTGAGATTTATTAGAAATTTCTTCGAAGTGATTTTCAGTTTCATCGCGGTTCAGCGCATACACAGGGAACAAAACATAGTTTGACCTTGAAACATTTTGAAGTGCTGCAAGTAGTACATCACCATGGTGAAAACATTCTGGATTTTGAATTATAACAACTTTATTTGAACACATATCAAATGCTTTATTATAAGCAATGCAAGGATTAAACCAATATTTTTCATCAGGTTCAAATCTGTGAAATTTTATTTCAGGATATAATGGTAGTAAATCTTCGATTCTGTGTTCTTCATCGCTGGCATCATCTACAATTACAACTTCGTAATCTTTGATTTCTGATTTGCGAATAGAATCTAAAGTTCTGATTAGTAATTGTTTTCTGTTTCTATAACCCATAGCAATCGATATCATTATAATACCTCTTTCAAAATATTTATAATTTTATCTGATGTAGATAGACCATCTGTCATCCATGATGTATTAAATCTAAATCTTTCATTTTCAATCATATCTATTGAATATTCCCATGAAAAATTGATATCATTTACATTAATTCTATAAGAATTCAAATTATCTTCACTCTCTGGTCTTTCGCTAAAATCTCGGGGCACTATGACTGGAGTTTTTAAAAATGCTGGCTCTTCTTGGGCTGTGCCAGAATCAGAAACTAAACAAAGTGCATGATAAACAGAGGTTATATACCCTTTATAAGGCATAAGTGGTATAATTTTGACTTCTTTTAAGTCAATTTCATATTCTTCTATTTTTTTTACTAATCTTGGAAAGTATAATAATTTTACTGGTACTTTGAATTTACTGATCAACATATTCAAATAAAGAATAATATTTGTCAATCTCTCTTTTGAGTTGAAATTTTCAGGTCTATGTACATCAGCTAGGATGTAAGACATCTCTTTTGTTTGAGATAATAAATCATGAGCGAAAGGCTCTACCACTTCACAGATAGTATTTCCAACAACATGAATTTTATCAGGATTCATGCCTTCATTGATGAGATGTTCTTTGTAATTTTTATGATAAACAAAATGATAATCACTTACAGTATCACAAACTGTACGGTTGATTTCTTCAAACATCCTTTTATCAAAGCTTCTCATGCCAGCTTCAATATGAGCTATTTTATAGCCTTCTTTTTTTAATGGGACAGATGCTAAAACTGAATTGGAATCACCCAAGAATATGATTAAATCTGGGTTTAATTTTTCTTTTTCAATTAGTTCAATTACACCAATAGACAAATCGCTTACTTGATGATAGTGTTTTTTGCCATCTGCACCAATGTTTAAGTTGTAGTCAGGTCTTTTTATCTTTAAGTCTGTAAAAAATACGTCAGATAATAATGCATCATAGTGTTGACCTGAGTGAATAAGTGTATGATTGAAATTCGCATCTAATTTTTTAAAAATTTCTGACATGCGAATAAAGTCTGGTCGAATTCCACTAATAGTAATTATATTTTTCATGATTATCCCAAATTGTACAGTTATGATTTATTATCGTATACAATTTGGGATAATCTTTTATGAATTTTATTTCTTACCTAAGTTTTGCTTTCCAATTTGTTGGACATCTTTTGTTTGCATATCTTTTGTAGAAACAGTCTCTTCTACTATGAAGCTTTCGATATTATCAAGAAAAGACATGACATCAAGGCACTCTGTACCTTCTGTGCCATTGACTTTAACTTTTATATTGCCTTCTTCATCAATTTCGATTTCAAGATCAATTGGTTTAGCCATTTTTAAATAAATTTCTTTCCAACAATTTGAACTTTGATTTGCTTTCTTTGCTTAAGCTCTTCATTATCATTAGAATCAACTGAAAAATATTGTGATTCTAAAGCTTCTTCAATAACAGCTTTAGCATATGCTTGTTTTATTCTTCCAGGAATATTTAATTTTTCATCATATTCGGAACAAACCATATCATATTGCTTTGTTTCTTCATTATAAACAAAGCCTAAATCATTACTAGCTTTTGTAAACAATTTATTAATTTGCTCTTTTGGAACTATAATTTCAGCTTTTTGCTCTCTTGAATCATTCAAAAATCCCCTAAGGCTTGTAGCCTCTTCGTAAATCTTAGGTGAAAAACCTAAAGATTCTAAAGCTTTAATCAAAGAGTCCAAATCTTTAATCGTGCATTTGATAATTTTATAAGCTGACATTGAATGCTCCTGAATAATTTAATTTATTCGTCTTTTTCGCCTTCTTGAATATGGTACGCATAACTATTATTAAGCGTAATATGCTTTCTGCCTGTTTTTTGTTCAAATTTTCTAAAGAACCAAACATCCCCAGGAAACATTACAGATCCATGACATGTGCCAATGCCATTGTTGTAAATATTGCCCTCTGGGTACA
>JACCDW011289380.1_pt1 | contig 15423 bp, 5 predicted proteins | sample 7449781 | NCBI WGS metagenome assembly JACCDW01 (sample SAMN15323449, study PRJNA562643) | freshwater metagenome | isolation source: river surface water | place: USA:Blue River Watershed | collected 2017-08-18
CAGCTGCTTTATGGAGGCGTTCTGGCACTCGTCCAGTAGCATCACACAGTTGTCGTAGGTGGATCCCCTCATGTACGCGAGAGGCTCGAATATTATCTCCTCTGTCGCGAATAGGAAGTCGGTTGTCTGCTTCCCGATTATCTTGCAGAATGTCGTGTAGTATGACTGCCTGTACGGGTCGAGCTTCTCCTTGATGTCCCCTGGTAGGAATCCAAGGTTCTCGCCGGACTCCTGGATAGGTTTGGTTATGATTATCTTCTCGATTTTCTTGTCCGCCAAAAGAGCCAGTGCGGTGTAGCAGGTCGTGTATGTCTTGGATGTCCCCGCCGGCCCGTGGACCACGCTGAGGATGTTGTTCCTTATCCCTTTGTAGAGGTCGTTCTGCTTCGGCGTTAGCCTGACCCCGCACGCGCTGAACTCCTCTTTTGACAGCGAATTCTTCCTGCGTAGGTTCTTCTTGTGCTCGAAGTCTTGGATTCCCTCGTCTATCTCGCTTTTCATATCTCTCTTGTTTTTGCTCATGCGGGCTTTTTTCTTTTATATATTCAGCCAGCTTCTGCTTCTTATATCCTCGAGGACGGGCTAGTTTAATATATACGAGAAAACTTTTGGCGTGGACAAGAAGAGAGAGGAGCTTATATACGATCTCATATTCTCGGAAAGGAGTGATTTCGTTATAGACCTGGGAATGTTCGTGGAGGATATCTACCTATACGAGGACTTCGTGGACGACATAAGGTCTGTCCTCAGGAGGTCCAAGGTGACCATTGCCAAGAGCTCTATAAAGGTGGACAGCAAGACCGCCAGATGGGAACTGAAGATAAAAAAATAAACGATATATGTGGGTTTATGACAGCGACTATAGGAAATGGGGATTGAAGAGAGATTCCCTGCGCAAGGACGATTATGACTACCTTAAGCAGGAGCTTATCTCCACTAGACTCTATTCCAGCTTCTTGAGCGGTTCTACTTATGTGCCCGTGAATGATGTCGAAAACCTATATGATATCTTGGGTAGGTGGACTCCGAGGAACTGGTATGTGAGCTCGAATGATTCCGTTTATTCCTCGACGACGGCTCCCAGTAAATTCGCCAAGCCGATAGATCTGGATAGTTCTTACGAGTATTATACCAAGTTCATATCGGAGTATGGGCTAACTCTGAAGAATCTCTTCACACCCAGGAGGCTGGTGAGGGACTCACAGAAGAACTATATCGAGGTGGACGTCTCGACGACTGGGTCAGAGCCGATAAACCTGCAGGAATCGTACACGTCTCTTGAAATAGATGGTGTTAAGATAAAGAAGGGCCATAGGATATTGGTGAGGGATCAAGAGACAGTGGAGGCCATAGACTCAACTATAGATCCCGAGACATACTTCAGGTCGGAGTATACCGATCTGGCCACATTGGGTGGTTTCACAGAGTACAGCTATTTCAACTCCGACAACGGGATATATGAGTTCGACGGTACCAATCTGATAAGGGTTCCCGAGTTTGTGGAATATGATGATTGCATAAGGCTTTCGGTGAACGTCAAGATGGGTCAGGTGAATGGTGGGAAGCAGTTTCACCTCGCCAGGCTGAAGGATGGATTCTACCCCGCGCCCGAAAGGACGGAACCTATGGTTTTCGTGGAGAAGAAGAATTGGGTTCTCAGACACAAGGTGGACTACAACAACCTTTTCGACATTAATTATTACGACGCGATAAAGCACGCGGCGGATACCTATCAGTACCAGGGGATAACTTACAGCATACCTGAAAGGACTGTGGGTGTTGGTGAGTTCGGGGTGATATTGAACAATCAGTATGGGATATCCTCGGTTATACCAAACAAGTACAAGGTGAACCTTAGGTCTATTTCGATGACCCTTACGGACTATTGGGTCTGTGGTGACGATTCCACTCTACTGAAGGTGAGGAAGCACGACTTCGAGATAACGAAGATTAAGATTGACAGCCGCTCGGCACTTAGATCGGTGTCTTTCTACGACAACCAGAGGGGTTCGGTGGTCGGTGACGACAACACGATATTGCTAACATTTGACGGTGGTCAGACATGGAAGAGGTTGAGGGTTTCGGATTTCGACCTATATAACTACAATAAGGTAGTTTTCCCTTCGTATAATAGGTTTTATGTCGGGGGTAGGAATGGTGTCTTTCTGGATATCGAAGAGACTGTCTCTGGATGGACCGTCTATAAGAGGAGAATATCGCAGCAGATGGACGAGGACGACGAGAGGCTTCTCGTCGAGAACATAAACGACCTTCTCTATACGAAGATAAGCGGTTGGAACCTGGGCTATACGTACACCAACGATACCACTTCAGCGGTGAAAGAGGTTGTTTTGATAGCTTGTGATGGTGGTTATATCGTTGCTTATGATATTTCATCTTCAACGGTTCATGACTTCCTATACATGGACTTTGGGAAGGACTATGGTGACATAATCAACATACAGAGGAGGAGTACCACAGATAAGTTCATGTTCACTGCTAACGACGGGCTATATTCCTTTGTCATAAGCGATTTCACGGAGATAGGAATAGGAAATTCGTACTCAAATGCAATTTTGGCAACTCAGTCAGCGACAAAGGAGTCATCTCTGTATGCTAACGAGATATTCGACTATTCCGGGCAGAATCTTGTTTTGGCAGGAAACAACTCTCTTTTGGCCTATGCCACATATTCGGTGGGTTCCATGAGCTTCTCTTCACCCGATTCTGATTTAGAGAATAGATTGAAGTCCAAACTTCTTTTCCTTGATTATGATATGGCGTCCAAGCTCAACTTCTTCACTGACCAGGGCGACTATAGGATGCCTAATCCGGTATCCTTCAATCTGTCGACTACTGGCGGGACATATTTATCCTTTACTTCATCGGCGACACCGATTCAGTATTCGGATGGTACTCCGATAGTAAAGAGCATAGTGGTTTCGAACGTGAATCCAAGGACAAGGGGGAAGGTAAAGGAGATAAGGGTATCGGTCAATATCACGGCGGGATCAATATCCTTAGTCAGGATAGGTCTCAGGAAGAACGGGAAGGTCGTATCTTTGTTGAGGTCTGGGCAGATGAAACCTGAGATCGAGCTGAAAAATTTCATTTTCACCAGCAACGAGAAATCCACCACCCTTGCGAATGTGTCGATTCCCTATCAAGACAAGATGGGTAAGATGGATCTGACGCCTCCTACATTCGAACTCACGGATCTAATAGATATAAATTCGAACACGATATCGGATTTATATGACATACCTGGTTCAATTGACTCGATTGTGGGATTGTGGGATCTCATAGTTTACAACCATTCTACTGCGGCGGTGAACCCGATAAGACTCGACGAGTGGTCACTCACCGTGGTAATGGAGGATTCTTACCTTGAGGTGAAGCCGGTTGAGATACCTGCCGCGCCACCTAGCAACATATCCAGGACGGAATTGAATTGGTGGTCATATAGGTCTGACTCGGAGAAGACTTTCGAGTATTGGACATCCACTCCCATGAGCGACAGCTCCGCGATACTGATGTCGTCGATTTTCCAGAGCAGCATATCGTACACGGACAAATATCCTTATCTTCTGGATGTGGAAAGGATAGTTGGGGGCGATTCCGACATGAGGATATTGGCACCTGGCATGTTCGGAACTTTCTCCAGCAGGTACAACAGTGCCTTTGGTGGCGACCAGATTGATTTGGAAAACTTCCTTCCTGCTTTCTATGGATATGGTGGAACCCTTTTCCTGAAGGACTACTTGATGGTTCTTGAGACGGATCTTGCGTGGTCGGTATCCGTTGGTGACGTCTTGAGGGTGGAGTCGGATGTGGTTGATGGGAATTTCACAGTCAATAAAATCGTACTTGGTGCCACCCCGTCAGCACCGCCCAATGCTGCAAGGAAATTCATATATGCTTATACTGAGTTCGATGGTTCCATAGTGAATTCGCTTATTTCCGCGAAGGTCAACGGGAAAAAGGTATATGTGAGAAACCTAAACAAGTATTTGGGAACTTCTGATCTCGTTTCCAACTTCATAGACCATCCGATTGGGACGGCATATGACATGTCCTACTCTCAAGATACCGACGTGGTGACCATATCGCCCAAGTTCAATTCGGAAACGGCATACTACAACCTATCCAATGTTGTAAACTACTCGGGTGTTTCAGCCACGATGTCGTATGAGTCCAGCTTCTTGAAATTTGGATATTCTCCAAGGTACAACATAATGGACTATCTGGAGTCTATAAATAAGAGCGCGTTGAACCCTGTTTTCTACGCGGCCAAGGAATATTTGGCGATGCCCATATACAAGGGGATTCCGACATCGGGTGCGACTTTTTCCGAATCCAGCATCTACATAGACGCGGCGGGTGTCACTTCATCGATGACCTATGAAAACCATGGTAACAAGATTGTGATGGGGCCAGGTCTTTCCTTGGAGTGGGAGAGTATATTCATAAATACGTTCATCGATTTGGAGATACATCAACCGCTCGCGGGGGGTGGATCCGGTATGAGCTACCCTGTAAAAAGGCTCTTGGTCATGGATAAGTACATCGTCGATAATTATCTCGACAGCGGTATCACAGGGTATGTTATTGAGTTCCACAAGAGGATAGACTTCGACCTTACGGTCGTAGGCGGTCTGTTGGGTTCTACGGTGGATATAAGATCTAGGAGGAGTCTGAAGGAGATAAGCGATGATTTACAGGAGCTTAACAACATACACCTTCCGAAGTTGAAGATATCAGAGATTTCAGTTCTGGCCAATACCGCTACTTATTCCAGCTACGGAAAGGATTTGAACTTCAAAATATCTACGGATTCATACGCTAAGATATTTCTATCGGATGTTGATACGGTAAGGGAGATAAGTGGGATGGTTTACACCGATTATAAGAACGAGCTTGCTTTGAACATAACGAGGCTTGATAGAAGATACGACATACCTATATCGAATACGTTCGATTATAATGGTCAGCTGTATATATCGTGCTCGTCCAAACACGAGCTGGAGGTCGGTGACGGCGTCGTTCTCGATTTCACGGGTGGTGAGTTTTCCTCACAGAATCTTAACCAGCAGTATTTTGGATACCATCTTGTGAAGACCGTGGTTGATGAGTACGACTTCATAGTCGAGATACCATATGGGTCTCCTGTCTTCGTAGGTAATGACGTTGGTACTGCGAAATATCTGAAGAGGGATCCATTCCTCAATTATCAACCAGTTGATATAATAGAGTTGGGTGTGGACAAGAGGCTGGGTTATTCCATCAAGATAGACCCGGAGAACGTGAAGCTATCGGGTGCCACTTTCTCTCTTGTGGACATGGACTGGAATAGGTATAGGTTCAGGCTGGTTGATGGACTTAGTCTGAACAATCTTTCTACCAACTATCCTTGGATATTGGATGCGGAGATAAGCGATGCAGTAATAGGTCTCGATTCATCGGGGATAGTCTGGTATAAAGGCACTTGGGAGTCTGGGAGATGGTTTGGTGGAACATGGAGATCCGGTATATGGAAGTATGGAGATTGGTATGGTGGTAATTGGTACTCACAGAATGTTAGAATGGAGGGATTGGGCGTCCAGGTTGATAACAATTCCACGGGGATAACACAATCTGTGTGGCAGACGGGAAGATGGTACGATGGGACTTGGAATGATGGGACTTGGCAGTCTGGTAGATGGTATGACGGGACATGGGAGAATGGAATATGGGGGAATGGTATCTGGAACGATGGTGTCTGGAACGCTGGTAGGTTCACTGGTGGTATATGGGTTCAGGGAACCTGGAACGAGGGGATCTTCAACACCGACAACGAGCCGTGCTTCTGGCTGGATGGGACTTGGAACTCTGGTGATTTCGAGAACGGGATATGGTACAACGGAGTCTTCAGCGAGAAGAAAGGGCAGGCCAGGTTCGGGAACAAAGCATTCAATAGCAGGACTGCCATATGGTATGGTGGTAAGTGGAAATCTGGAAGCTTCTATTCTGGCCTGACCGAACTTGGCCAGGTGTCCGATGTCCACAAGTATTCAATATGGTATACGGGTCAATGGATATCAGGTGACTGGTATGGTGGGATAGCGTATAATATGGCTCTCGGTTCGGGAACTTGGCATGGTGGGATATTGGAAGATATCCAGGTCATAGGAATGAACTCCGCTAGAAACTCATTCATATTGAATGGTAAGTTCAGGTTCAATCTTGGAGACGAGATAACTATAATCGATAACAACAGAGGCGGCGAGTATATCGCATATGGTAGCAATTCATCGCCTCGTAAATACACCGTCCTGGATACGGTGATCGATGAGGTTGAGAAAATCACAGAGGTAATGGTCGCGACCGACATCGATACGACAAATCTCAGTTCGTATAAAGTTAGCAGCGGGGAACTAAACTATCAGATACCCCATACGAGTTCTTATTTGGTTCATACACAGAGCGTCCCTTATGATACGAAAAACACAAACGAGATAAGGGTAAAAGTCAATCTCGCCAACAAGAACATAGGGGACTTGGTAATGAATCTATTGGCACCGAATGGAATGGTCATCAACCTAAAGCCATATGGACCTGGTGGGACCATGTCCCTCGATCCTGGAAATGGAACCCAAGAATGGGTGTCTAATCCGAATTCCGAGATGGTCGATACTATATTCACAACTGGCGACGGAGGTGAATTCGGGATAGGCACATCGCCTTATAGCGAAACCTATAAGATGTCGATGGGGCTGAACGTTGGTGACTCACCTTATGTTTCAACCGCAATAGATGTTGGTTCTATATTGAACGATGGGTATGTAAAGGGAGATTGGGCTCTTTACATAAAGGATTCTCACCCGAACGTCCAATCTCTCATTGGCCCTGACGTCGACGCCCAACTGAGCGATGGTATAGTAGACTCCATCAGTAATTCCATATCGGTTAAATATGGCGATGAGGGTGATCCATATAAAATATACATCTACAATTCATCCGCCCCTCGAAAATGGGCAGAGGATATAAGGAAGGGGGATTTGGTGAAGGTTTATTTGTTGGACACAACGATGGGGTCAAAGACACTACACAATAACAATTACGCACAAAGTGGCGAATTCGAGACATATGTTGATTCGGTATCGGGGAATTTGGTCACCACGGTGATAACGCTCCAGGCCACCGCATCCAATGCTTATTCGGGAAGCTTCACTTTCAATCCCGGTTCCGGTTATTATGAATGCAGTGCGGACATAAGAGTTGAGTCGAACCCGAACCCTGAAAACATATTATATGATTGGGAGATTCAGTTTGTGAACGATTATGAGGTCGGTGCACAGATTGGATATAAGAGAGAAGATGGCTTCGATACGGGGCTTAGGGTGGTCAGCGTATTCAGGAACGCAAATTGGAAGAGCGGGATATGGACGAACGGGATATACGAGAGCGGTATATACGAAGGTGGTATATGGTATGATGGTATATTCAAGGGAACTTGGTCATAAATGAATTGGTTGAAATAATATATAGTCTATGAAGAAAGTTAAGAGATATTCGGATTTTATCGGGGAGGCATTGGATCCAAAGAAATATCAGAAGATGATGGATGAAGTCAGTAAGATGATTGAGAACACCATTCAAAATGATGACAAGGTCAAGGGAAAGACCGTGAAGGACTTCACGGAAATATACCTCAAGAACCCGGACGATTTTGCAATAGAGGGCTTGGTCAAGGACGATCAGATATATGGATTCTGGGAGAAGTATGAGAACGAGATAGATGAGATACTCAACGATATAAGATTCTTCGACAATTCACCAATGGACATAAAGGCAATTGGGACTTACAAGTACATAATAGCCTGCACCAAGAAGGCCATTCAAGAGGTAGTGGCGATGATTAAGGGCGAATAGGTCCTTATAGAGGAGTCCGATAAATATATATACCATAAATTTAATAGAAAATAGATGGCGAGCACTCCACTTTACAAGCCTCTGAAATCGAACGGAACTTCTTTCTATGCATTTCCAAGTGCGGCGGAAGACATATCTGCGGCGTATCAGAACTCGAACTACAAGATGTACTTCTCCAAGTTCGTACTTGTCAATTTCCCGAAGCAGAACACGAACCCAGGAACACAATCGAATCCGATAAGGTTCAATTTCGACACTGCCTTCACAAAGTCCGCTAACGCAGTACCAACGACAAACTTCAACGACGGAATAATAGAATCGCTCAGGAACTATGTGGCCAACCACGAGACTGTGATGAGAGAGAGTAGGCTTAACGACAACCAGTATTTCTACGACACAAATTCTCTCTCGACACCTGCGGAGAAGATATTCTTCAAGTGGTGCAGGAAGCTCAATATAATCGACTTTGAGGCTGCTCTGGCACAGGATGAGTATATAGACAGTCTATCGGTTTTCTCTTCCAACAGCATTAACGATGACTCGTATTTTCAGGAATATCTATGGAAGGAAAGAGAGGTCATAAATTGGGACACCGTATCATTCTACATAACATCTGAAGTTGGATTTGACAACCTATTGGAAGTGGAGTTCAATGGTGATACGAATTTCAGAGTGGGTGACACTGTTGCAATATACAACATAACCAACTCTCTAATAGCAATGGGAACCCTTTCTGGAACAGAAACGATGGAAGGAAGACAGTTCATTGTCAGAAAGATAATCCCATCTGATGGCGTATTGGGACAGAGAGTTATATTCAACGTGGACGTAAGTGGGCACTTGAGCACTACGGGGTTGACTGAACCAGATGGACAGGCTGAGCTCGTTTATAATAGGCTCGTACAATATGTTGGGGAGATAACGGGTGTCAGTAACGTCCAGGAAGCGAATAGATCTTATACGGAGGTGTATGCCCATGTTCCAGATCATTGCGGGATGACTCCGGACATCCTCTTCAGGACTACGTATGATGTCAATTATAGGCCGAATCTTTACTTCCCTGTGTTGACTTCCCAGATACAGCCAGAGATAATGGGCGCCGAAAATTTCTCTTCTCCGATTGTGAGTTCTCCGCAGAATTATCCAGGATCGTACTTCGGTCAGTTCGACACCCTCGACTTCACATATGAGACATCGTCAGGCGATACGCTCAGGAGGAGCGGTGATTATTTCGGCGTTTCGGGTGACACCAATAACACAACGGTGGACACATCGAAGATTGATGGTTTGGGAATCGACTTCAATACGGATCATTATGTGAAGATGAACGGAAATGGTAATCTTATAACCACTTTCGATCAATTCAATGCACTGGAGATAAACAATCTACCACCTGATGACTTCGAGTTCAATGCGATATTGTGGTACTATACCACAGAGGACAACAATGGCAACACCAGCACCAACCTATATGGGGTTTCTTTCTTGGATAACCCGAACAACAACGTCATGCAGGATGAGGTGGGCTTGAGATTCCCTGCTTACACCAAGCTCGTATCTAACAATAGCCAGGATGGTACTTCATATGGTTTCAATTTGAGTCTAAACTTCAACGTGTCCAACGACAATCCACAGGATACTTATAATCCACAGGCGATAAACTCCCTGTTCTCTATGGATATGTTCAACGATGCGATGAAGAAGCTGACTTCAACCAATGACAGTTTCCTGGGGATATTAGCGGAGCACAACGCACTCAAGATGGAGGTTCAGGATATAAAGAGTCTTGTATACACACAGACCGACCTGGACACGATTAAGTCAAGGATAGACAACCTGGACACGCTTTTGAGGCTCTATTCCCAGATGCAAATAGTTTCCTCTGATACTATATCGGTCACTAGAGTGCCCGGAAATCCTCCTCAAATAAGTCTAAAGAACATAGATTCTGGATATGTGAAGGTAGAGTCTGTCAAAACAACTGATATGTACAATGCACAGGGGGTGATACCTTTCAGTGTGGTCGTTCCAGAGAACAAGGATTTTATGGTAAGCGTCATGAACAACGACGAGACTCCGATGGTGATGCCCAATAACGAAAGGCTTACAATAAATCTATCGAGAGACCTATATCCAAAGCAGACCGCGGAGTTCGTTATAAAGTCGACATCATCATCATCGGAGAACAAAAGACTCGATATATTCATAACATCATCAAATGGTGCTGGATTGGTCGTTCCGATTTTATTGGTGGGGAACATAGATTTGCCTATAAGCTACAACACGGATCTGAATCAGCTGAACTCTTCGTCCAAATGGAAGGATTTCAACTTCGACATTGATTTCAATCAGGACATAGTTCTGAAGGATGGTCCGGAGCTCGAGTTGACAATGGATTCCAATCCTTATATATTCAACAATTCCGTAAATGTGGGAGATGCGCTCTATATGAACAATTTCTATCTTGGGACTGCATCCATAAGGGATTTCTCTGGACAGTACAAAGTACTTTCCAAGAAGGGGGCAACCAGCTCGACTATGACATTGGACCTATCGGAAAATCCTGCGATGGTTGATTACTCTACTTCCATTACCAACGAGCTTCCCAAGAAGATACACACTGCCACTTTTTCGATGTTGTCGAATACTCCATATTTCTCTCTCAACAAAGGTGTCAGGATAATTGTCACTATGGTGGATTCCGAAGCTTCGACACTGCCTGATAAGTATAGGGTGGAGATTGTCAATCTTTAGAAAAGGCTTTTGGATTTTAATATATAACTAAAATTAAAATCTAAATATGTCATGTCCAGGGTGCGGATCTAATCTATTTGGGGTTAGTAGTCAATACATAAAGACCAACGGCGGTGATATAATCGCCACGGATGGTTCTAACATCAGGGAGAAACTAATTCTCTCGGACATGAGGATACCATATAAGCAGATACTCAAGAGCAGGGTAATACTGAAACCAGGACAGCTTAACTACCTCCTCAATCACTTGGGTTTGGGTGACAATGCAACGTTTCTTTCCATTAGGGCGATGTATGATCCGAAGTCGAAAATTGAGGCGGATAACTATGTGGAGTATAGCTATTATGACGATTTGTCCAAGATATACACGTTCGGTCAGGTAATGACGCTAACGGGAAATTCGACGCATAGAATAAAGCAGCTTTATCTGAACAACCCAAATTCTACTTATCCGGTATACCTTGATATCATGGTTGCAGTTCTGGACGATACCTATTCTTTCTTCAACGATTATGTGAATCAGACAGCTACTACTTTCACAGGATTGGAGTATACTGATATTCAGAGTTATGTAATCGGTCAGTCTATAGTGGTATATGACAAAAGCTCCCCGAAGAATGCGCTAACATATTTCACGATAGCTGACATCTCATCTATGGAGAGAGATGGCAAGGTGGTCACTGTGGAGGATTCCATAAAAGTGGTCATACTTAAATTCCTTACGGAGAATGATGCTGCGCAGGCATTGTCCATACTCAATTATGTGACGGAACATCCATGGGTTGAGATAGCGGCCATCGATCCAAGTGAGGACACTGTGGATCCTATTCTGTATTTCTTCTCTAATGTAGGTGGTGCTTCCGGAACGGGAAGCTACATAGAATTCAATGGTCTTACCGCAGGCGTCCCTTATGATACATCATATGGTCTTACCTTCTCGACCACAATCGAACTCAATACATATGGAAGCGCGAGCGCGATAACCAAGCAGTCGTTGATTGATTTGATGATCAGTGAGATACTCGATGTCAGAGATGGAACTATGAGCATAATCCCATCAAATATATTATTGGAGAATGAGAATCTTGTCCAGGTACAGCAAATATCTGGTACGGGAAGCTATGAAATGTCCTTTGATTTCTCCGATATAGCGATGAACTATCTGGATGGTGTGATTGTGAATCTTGATATTATATAAAAAATAAGTTGGCAAATGAACTTCAGCTATGACAAATTCTTAAAGCCCATAACATCTACGGACAAGAATGTGAAGATATATGACAACAACAATGTTGTTAAGTACATAATAAATCCGAACAATGTGAAGTCTCTGAACGTTGTTGGGAATATCGTATATGTTGGATTGGAATCGAACAAGAGCATAACACTGGATTTCTCTACTCGGAACGAGGCCGATTTATCAGCGAAAAAGCTCCAGGAGCAGATAGATACTCTGAAGAACACCAACATCCCATATTGGATACACTTGGCGGTGGAGGCAGAGGCCATAAAGTTCACAAAAGGTCCAACGGGGGCGACCGGTTCGACAGGTGATCAGGGTATACAAGGTATACAGGGTATACAAGGAAAGAGCTCTTATGAGGTTTGGCTCGATTATAATAGTGGTACGGAAGAAGACTTCCTAAATGACCTGATAGGGCCTATTGGTCCGACTGGTCCTATGGCCTTTGGGGATACCGATGAACTATTGGTTGTTGGTCAGACGATTAACGCCACGGTGGAAGATAAGGATATTGAGATAGTCACAAAAGGAGCAGGAAACCTTCTTTTCAAGATAGATAGGGATGGTTGGCTTCTCAACTATGGATTGGCTGGAAACGCGACTGCTGACATATGGGGATCGTCATGTGTTCTGGACGAAGATGGAAACATTTATATGGTTGGTGGTGACCAGACTTCAATCTATACATATGTGACCAAGATTGCGAAGAACGGAAACGTGGTTTGGCAGAGGCAGCTTGAGATATATTCTGTCGGTGAGTCAATAGTATACGAAAACGATCATCTTTATATAATGATGTCTGATTTATCGGATCCGGACGGGTTCGGTACGATAACGGTCGCGAAGATGCACAAGTCTGGATATTTGCTGGACTATTGGTACTTCAACTATTGGGATTCATTTGACCCATATGATTCGCTCTTCAATGTCCCTTATGCCTACGACATCGCTGTAGATGAGGACGAGAATGTTTATTTCGTCGGTCTTCAGAAGAACCTAGACCTAGGCTACAACATGATATTCGGTAAGCTGAACACAACTACCGGCGATATAGATTGGAGAAAGGTCATTTTCGGGGGTGTTCCTGATTATGTGAATGCATATACCAAGGGTCTCTCTATCAAATACAAGAATGGTCACGTATATGTGACGGGATCATTGTACAATGATCCAGGTTCGGGCGATAGGGTGGACATATTCGTCGCGAAATATGACAAAGATGGCGTCGCTATGTGGAACAGAGTAATCGGTAACGCCGCCACATATCAAGAAGGTCTGACCATAACGGTGGACGATGATGGGTTCGTTTATGTAGGGGGTACGATATTGGGACTTAGCTACAGCAACTTCTACATAAAGCTCAACTTAAATGGGGATATCGTTTGGGACAAGGCAATAGCTGGATTCAATAGGAGTATAGTTAGTTTAGAGGAGAGTGGTGACTATATCTATCTCGTGTCTACCCAAGCATCAAACAGCACGCCTGTCAGAGGTTCTACGGACATATATCTGGCAAAGGTGAACAAGTCGAATGGTGAGATATATTGGCAACAATATGTATACACAGCATATAGGGACGCGGTTTGGGCCAACACATCTCCGATGTTCGCGACAGGGCATAGGACATTGGCAGTAGATCCGACAGGGAAGGCTGTATATGTTGCAGGATTGACGAAAGAGGGAAACTCCGCATACCACAACGCGTTCCTCCTATCGATGGATCAACAGAGCTTGCCAGAGGATACATATACGAACTGGAGCATACAGAACGCCACATTTTCCGCGACTGACAACGTCTTCGATTATGTAGAGGACACGGTCAACATACCGAGCATCGAGATAAACGACTTGCTCTTCGATGGCGCTGCGCAGACGATAACCCAAGTTCCTGGTCTGACGTTCTCATCGGTCAGCAAGGATGATACTCTGACCATATTGTCGCCTAACACAGAGCTTTTCGTGAAGGGTATCATAAACATCGATGACAATTACATATTACCTAGATCACAGGGTCATCCTGGACAGGTTCTGACGTATGAAGAGAACTCTGATCTTCTCGTATGGAGGGATCAGACCATAAGGGCTTCATTCAATGACTATTCTGTCATAACAAATACGATATTGGGTTCTGCTTCCATGGATGGTTTCTTCGTGGATCCTGTCTATGGAACGGTCAGCTCGAAGTTCGATGATGCGTACTTCCAAGTAAACCTACCTTTCGTGGTCAGCTTTATGGGATCCACGTACAGCAAGGCATATGTGGGTTCTAACAGTTTCATAACTTTCGGTAGCGGATTCTCAGCATTCTCGGGATATACCGCGACCAACCCGCCATATCCAGGCATCTTCATAAGTGCGGGGGACAGATCTATACAATCTCTCTTCACCAAGACCACGAGCGAGCAGTTCGTGATAAGATACGAGGGTAACCTATCACCATACGGACCAACTGCCACATATCCTGACCCAGAGATAGAATGGGAGGTTACCTTCAACAAGTCCGGTTCGATTGATGTCAACATAGGAAACAACTATGCTGATGGCACAGGGTTCTCGAATTTGAAGAAATCAACGGAGATAACCAGGTCGATAGATACGACCCCTGATACGGGATTCAGGATACACAAGGGCTATGGTCTTTGGGAGGCGGATGTCAACAAGTTTTATTACCACAACATACAGGGTCTGTCATATTCGGTTATACCCGATCCAGACAATTTAGGAGAAAACATAGTATCTCTCGATTTCACAGGAATAGGATCTTCTGGCAACAACTTCACCACTCTTCAGACAACTTCTACCCTGGCGGCGATAAACAACCAGACATCATTCACGTTCAACGCGGGGGTTCAGTTCGGGGGAACAACACAATCAGTGAATACCATAGAAATACTCCCATCGTCACAGGGAATATATATGCAGACATATGCACCATCAATGAAGGCTGCGTCTGATAGGGTAATCTTCGGTCTATATGACAATTCAGGGAACAGGGCGTATTGGTTTGAGTTGATATACAACAACTCGACGACAGGATATCTGGCGACATATGATTCAAGTGGGTATATTAATTCGGGGACACAATTGTATTCCGATGGCGACCTTCTTTCGATATACGCGGATGGCGAGATTGTCAGCTTCTTGATAAATGGCGTCGTCCTTCCTTCTGGAGGGGGTACGAGCTCGTTCTCTACTTCCTCTACATATAGGTTCGTTTCAGAAACATTCGTCCAATCATCTGGTTCTGGAATATTGACGGAAGATTATACTTTCACAGGGTTCAGGTTCTATCCTACTGGTGCCAAAGGTTCTTCTGGTACAATAGGAACGTCTGGTTCTTCGGGAACATCTGGTTCTTCGGGAACATCTGGTTCTTCAGGGACTTCTGGAACGAGCTCACCATCTCCTTTCACTTTAAGTGCGACGTCTTCCGACATAACACTGACTTACAATTCGGTGACAAGATCTTCTGGCTCGGGTGCGCTGTACGCGACATCGTCGCAGAGCTACCCTAC
>JACCDW010161540.1_pt1 | contig 15415 bp, 26 predicted proteins | sample 7449781 | NCBI WGS metagenome assembly JACCDW01 (sample SAMN15323449, study PRJNA562643) | freshwater metagenome | isolation source: river surface water | place: USA:Blue River Watershed | collected 2017-08-18
AATCATCTTTCCATCCCTATTAATCACTGAGACGTGATCAGGGTTTGAGATGTCAAGTTGTGAGAGTGCTTCCATTGGAAGTGGATGAAGCAATAATGAAATTGGTGGGTCACTGTCTATGTGACAACACCAATGTAATCAAGTCTTCTTACCTGATATAGAGATAGCCACCAGCCCAGTCAGCACGGCGTAGACACTCAGCAAATGAGATGTCATCCAACAAGTTGTACCGTGCATGGGCCGCTGGTCTTTGCCAGGTAGCTGGCTTGTATACGGCACCAGTCTGACGACTGATGAAGCAGTGGACAGAGGCACCTGGATCCATCAGGACAAGCTTGTAATACTTCTTGCCTTTGACCAGGTTAAAATCCACTTGTGTCTTGTTGTACTGAGACTTGTAGTTCTCCAGTAGTTTCTGCCGGAGTGTCTCAATACGTTCTTCGATCAGTTGAGTTTCAATAACGAGATTGCCCATGGATTTGTGGTTGAGATGGATTGGTAATGTCAACGCCAAGCAAAGAACCTGCCGTTAGAGCACACACGATAACAAAAAGGGATGTAACAAATAAATTCTCAAGGCGTGTCTCATGAGACACGCTATAAGAATCAAGTGTTACGTACCTGTTCTTGCCAAGGGGAACAATGTGTTTCATGTAATGAATTGACATTGAGTGCAGGAATGAATCCTGCAGTAACCCATCCGTAAGGATGGGAAAGTGCAGAAATCAAACGTACTTACGCTCGACGCAATACACTGCGTCTCCAACAAAGCTGTTGGTCATGCGAACAAGTACGTGGTCTGGCTTTGATGGACATGTACGGATACTGTGCTCATTAATTGCCTTCTGTCCGAAGACACAAAGCAATGCACCAATACCGATGCCCATTATGACAGCGAGATTGACTTGGAATAGTTCCTTGTTCATGATCAGATCTCTTCAGTAGTTTGGCAGTAGTTGTAATAATCAATTAACTCAGCATGCAGCTCGGACATACCATCTGGTATGCCACCGCCAAGCGTACGGACATGACGTTCAATCCAATCAGGATTGCCATCGTGTCCATCAACTTGTACTTCGTAGTGGAGCTGAGTAGATTCACCACCATACCAAGCGACACGGTCGGTGGATGAAATGGTGGGTTGATAGATAAACATGGTCAGTTAGGTGAGATGATGTTGGCGATAGCAGCGCGATAGCCATTGACCTCAGTGATCAATGCCTGTTTGCGCTGCTTGAGTTGAGCTTTAATCTCATCAGGCTTCTTGCTCTCAGCTACCTTGACGGCAGCAATGGCAAGAGCCTGGGATAAACGCTGACGTAACATAAGTTGAGTTGAGCCACACTCAGTGTGTGGCAATAACTAGGCAGGGGTTTGCACCCTGCCACTCGCTTAAACGAATTAGCCGTTCTGCTTGACGTAATCAGCGCAGAACTTGAGGTGTGCTTCAGCCTGGTGCGCTGGCCAATCATGCATTACACATTGCTTGAGAGTTGCCTCATGCAAGTGATGAGCAATGGTTGGAGCAATAAGCATCATGCCAGCAGTCATTGCAGTGCTGAAGGATAGAAAGAAAGTACGCATGATTTGGAATGAGCCACACTCAGTGTGTGGCAATAACTGGAGGGAGGATTGCACTCCCTCTCCCGCTACACGAAGTGTAGGAAAACAACGCATAATCAAAGATGAATCGATGAAGATACATTGTCTCCCGGCCTTCGGCCGGATCAGTTGTAGTCAGGCAGTAACCAGTCGCTTGTACAGTTTGCGTGCACCAGCTACCGTAAAACTGGTGCTTTGGTCGTAACCATCTGCATCCTTACGGACCAGCTTGGTTACATGCGCAACATTCATCTGAGGATAGATGAAGAAGAAGTACACAGCTTCCTTGGTCTCGACAGCGAGTTCCTTGGTCATGATCAGTGTTAAGTTGAGGTAAATGTCTGCGTTGGTCGGATGCGCAGCCCCCGTTAATTCAATACAGTTCTATCTGACCCTTTAGCACACCCTAATCTTTCCCCAACCAAGCGCGATAATATACGTGATTATGGGCTAAGTTTGATACGAATTCGTATCATTTAATAGGCAAAGATACGATCCCGTATCCATACAACGAAGGTGTTAGGTTACCCCCAAGGTTGGTGCATGCTAAACTCCGCATCGAAGCAGGCACACTCGCCTCCCTCTCATCGAAGCAAACGCACACTACATTTGGTACCCCCTCCACCTTTCTTTTTTTCTACCCATAATTCACTTCGGCTAGGTGTTGGGAGAACAGTCAGGAAATTTTGTTCCCTATTTGCCTATATAAAGGGCCCTTCAACATAAAAACCGAGAATTAAAAGTGATTTTTGTAATTATTTTCCCCAATTAGCCCAAAAAATTACACAAAAAAGCCGGGGGTTCTATCCCCGGCCTACCAAAATTTATTTAATGTTTAATTAATAGTTTTAATTTTACTTTTTGCGTTTATATGCCAGCGTTGCTTTTGCTGCTTTTACAAATGCTTCCTCGTCGGGAAGCTCATATGCCAAATTTGCTTTTGCATCTTTGACAAAATTACGCACTTCCAGGGAATCATTCCCATCAACAGCCATTTCCATGGCCTTATTTTTAATTGCTTCTAGCGCTTCGACCCGTTTTTGGCGCGTACCTGCGTCCATCTGGTACAAATTAAAGCTTTTCACTTAAATATAATCCCTTTATATCCAGGATGTCTCTCTTATAGAATGTAAACAAGCTTAAAAGTACAACAATACCTTCAAATGGCTATTTCTCCGGCGGATTTTTACGCTTATAGCCGCGCCACTGGGGCTCCAGTCCCCGAAGATCCGGAAGAGCGGGCGGCAATGGCGCCTGAAGTTCTGGAATTCCGCCGTAATCAGCTCAAAGCTCCCTCTGATGAGGGAAATGCGCTTCAAACCTTGGGTGCTGTAGCTCTTGCCGGGGCTGCTGCCCTTGGTGCTGGACTTGCAGGCCGTCGTTTTCTACGTGGCCGCCAAGAAATTCCTAAAGCTCCCACCCGTGCCGCAAACGCTGGTGTTGTTCAGCAGGATTTAAGCACAGTTCGGCGTGTTGCCGAGATGCCTGCCCCTACCGTCAAAGCATCTAAGGTAGTTTCTCCCTCCGCTCCAGCTCCTACTACAACTGAGAACGCAGTCCCAGTAGATCCAACGGATCGCCTCCTGGAAGAACTACAAGAAATGCGGATTGTTAAGGCACAAGAAGGTGAAAGCCGCCTGCCATCACGTATTGTGATGCAAAATCCACGCATTGTTAGACCACAACCAACAACCGCATTAACAGACATCCAACAGTCCCTGGAACCACAAACTCAATCTCAATTTATTAACGCTGTTGAATCAGGGGAAGATCAAGCAACTGGACGGTTAATTAAACAAATCAACTCTGATGATCTTTGGGGTGAAGCAACAATTCCCCCTTCCGCTGTTAATGAACAGAACGCAACTCTTTTGTTGCCTGCTGCAGCAACTAGCCCTCGGGAAAAAGCTCAAACTTTTCTTGAACAGCAACGCGAAAAAATTTCTGGCTTATCTCCTACGCGTCGTGAGCGTGCCCTGTCTGCCAACCCAGAAATTGCCGAAGCAGCAGAGCTGTATGCATCCACTGGTGATCCTGCAATTCTCTCTCGTCTGTCGGAAACACCTTCTTCGCCACTAACTGTGCGTCCTGTCGTGCAGACCGAGCTTAAACGCGAAGAAATTCCCCTCGGCATGTTCTATGAGGCAAAATCAAAATTTGAATTTACAGAACCCCTGGAAGACAAAGACATCAACTTAACTAACCGCATCTCTTCCCTTGGTGCGGAACAACAGCGTGTTCGTAATCGCCTCCAGGAAATTGACGAAACCGAACCAATGCTTCGTTATGCCATGGCGAACGAGGGTCCAAGGGGAGGTTATTACACTTCAATGTTCAATAAACTTCAAAATGAAAAAGCTCAACTTCCCAACCCGGAATCCTTTAATGCAGACTTAGGGGATGCTATTGCACAACGTAATTTGATTCGTGGGCAAATCCAATCTCTTGAAGAGCTTGGCCCTCAATATGAATTAATTAATCGTCAAGAAGGCGTACGGCCTTTCTTTGAATTAACAGAAGAAGGAGAATTAACAGAAGAAGGAAAAATTATTCCCGAAACTTTAGAAATTCGTCCAGGGCGTAAGTCTGTAGACCTTGGTGAAAAATCTGGGGGTGGCCGTCAATTTTCTGCATATGATCCAGATACCGCGCTTAAATCTTCTGTTGGTATCTATGGCGTAGAGCCGCGTAACTTCCCGATTGCCGATCCTGGCATGAAGCCGACGATGTTGCTTCCGGAAGAAACAAAAGCAACTCTGCGCCGCAAACCAGAAAGTGGTCCAGCCCTTCAAGAATATATTGATAAAACTCGTCGGATGCGAATGGCTACTCCTGAACAACGCAAGTCTTCTTTAGAAGTAAGCGAAGCATTACGTCGGGCTACAATTGAAGGACGAGACCCGCAGATGGTTCTGCGTAACCTTGGCTTTAACGTGTAATCATGGCCGAAGAAAAAAAGAAACCTAAAAAGTGGATTCAAGGCATGGAAATGAAGGAAGGCGCCTTCACTGCCAAAGCCAAACGCAAAGGTATTACATCCGCTCAACTTCAAGAAAACGTTTTATCTAGTCCAGAAAAATATGATGAACGCACGGTAAAACAAGCTCGTCTTCGTCAAACACTTGTAGGATTACACAAGAAGAAAAAAGAGAAAAAGGCTGAAAGCTAATGGCTAAAGACCACAGGTTAGATCTTGGTCGTTACGTTCAAAATCCATTTGATAAACGTGGCACAGTTGCCAAACGTTTAGATTTTGGCGACCTATTTCGTTCTAAGCCTGACACCGGAGAATATCCCTGGAACCCATCTAGGTTTACTGAACGGGATTTGTTAAAGCGCATGATGACGCGCAAGATTAGCTTAAACCCTGATCTTAATTTTGCGCCAAACACTCCCTTCTTTGATGATAACTCTGAGGTTACTCCTGGCTATGACATGTTTGGCCTGGGGCGTTTCAATCGTCCGACAGAGTATGACTTTGAAAACGGTCGACCTCTTACCGCATTAAAGCCACAAGATCAACCAGATTTTAATCCTCAGTGGATGGAAGCGTATAAACTTAGTCCAACTTTGGATCCATCTAAGGTTGCTAAAAATCCAATGCCACGCCTTAGAAATCCTGATCCCAATGGCTATCTAATGGCAATGGCTGAAAAACGTGCGGAAAACGAAGCAGAAGATAATGCTTCGGTTGCACAACTTCTTGAACGCCAAAAAGGTGGCAAACAGTCACAAGATAAAGCAGAAGAAAAACAAGGGGAAACTACCGCTAGTGAAAATAATGCAGAAACTAATGTTTCTCCTGGTAAAACAATTGGATAACCCTAGATAAAATAAAAAAAAGAGAACAATAAAATGAGGGCATTACTAGGTCGTCTAGCAAACTTAGCCAAAACCAATACTGATATTGCAGCACAGGTTGGTACGGGTAGTGCACTTGCAGGCGGCTTTGGTTTGCTTACTGGTGGTCCCGTTGCAGGTGTCGCATATGGTGCTGCAGATTTTCTTACGTCATACCCAGCGACTCTTGCTGCACGTAAACTAGGTCAAAAATATATTACAAAACCAGTCAATGTTCTTGGCAAACAAATCAAACCAGAGACAGTTCGTGGTGCAGTAGAGGGCACAGTAAATCTTGGAGCATCACTTGCTTCGCCCTTGGTAGTAGATGCCACTATTGGTAGAGCACTCTACCCTCAACCTACAGAACAATCTCAGCAACAACAAATTATGCAAGAGATGCAGCAACGTGCTGCAGTTAATCAAATGGCTTCCCCCCAGGCAGTTGCCCCTGGAACGCAATTTCAAATGCAAGGCATAGAACAGACGTTTCTTAAAAACTACGTTAAACCTCAAAGTTACGTAGCAGAGCTAATGCCGGAATATGAACAATATCTGGCGCAGATTCGCAACCCGCTCGGATAATTATGAATCCTATTCAAGTTTTAAAAGATATTCGAGAGGGTGCTCGCACTGCTGACGTTGTTCAGCGTAAAAACCAACTTAACTTGGAAGGAGGATTGGGCTATGGGCAAAGCATTTTAGATCCACGTTTTAAAAAAGAAATTGCTGCGCAAGGCATTACGGCTCGTCAAACGCCAGCCCAATTTGCAGGTGCTTATTTATCTCGTTTGATTGTTGATGCGGCAAATGACGGTACGCGGACATACTGGTGGCGATATAACCATCCTCTTGCTGTTGCACAAAAGGGTGTTGAGTATGGTGTTGGTGGTATTACATCTCCAACGCAAAGGGCAGCAGCCGCTCTTGCAATTGCTGCTCCAGCTATTTCTGCAGCTGGTACCTATAACATTTTAAATCCCGGTCAACTGTTCCGTCCAACGGGTTACGCCCAAACATATTCCGAGCCTGGCAGTGAAGATCGCCGTGAAACTGCACAACCTGCACAAGAGTTGTTCGAACGTTTCTTTATGGGTCGTACAGGTGAACCATTGAAATATGAAACCGCACAAAAAGATATTCCCTCTTTGACCAAAGAACGTTACGCTAATTATCAAAACTTCTTGTACAACGATAAAGGTTTGCTTAGTCTGGGCATTATTAAAGCAACTCCAGAAAACTTACAAGGTTATCCCGAAGCGCGTGTCCTTGGTTTCCCTGTAAATATTCCAATGGCTGCTGGTTTTGCTGCAGGATCTATTGCGGCAAGGGAAGCAACAATTGCAGGCAGAACTAAAACGCCAGCAGGTAAAACAGTTGCCCAGTTCTATCCCGCTAAACAACGTGGTATCCGTGGTGCTATTGGCGGCGCACTTGGTTCTATTGCTGGTGTTGCAGCAGGTAATGTTATTAACGAAGCAATTGCATCTGCAAATCGTCCAAAACTTCCTACTACAAACGAATATCAAAACTTAAGTACTGATAGAATTTAAACAAATAAAACAACTGTATTTATAATGACCCCTGAAGAATTAATGCGAGCGGGTCTGGATCCACGGGCGTATTATCCGGATTACGATATTGCTGCCAGGGCCAGGGCTGGCTTAGTAGATCCTGCTGTGTTAAGTCAGCGTGGTGCAACAACAATTGCGCCTACGGTTTCTGTTCAGCAGCAAGCTAAGCAACGTGCACAGGACCTTGCAAATAAAACTCTTGCCGGAGCACAAAATGTTCTGGGCGGTCTTGGTGCCCTACCCTTTGGCCGCATTGGTTTAGCTGCTGGTGTGATCCCAGGTGTTACTACCGCTGCTACTGAGCTTGCAGCAGGCCGTCCTGTTGGTGCTGGTGGCGCCCTTGGTGGTGCAGCCATTGGTGGCATTACTGCCGCTGGTATTGCCCGTCTGCTGCCTACTACAGGCCGTTTTGGCATCGTCGGCAAAGCTGCTCGCTTAGGTCTGCCTTTCCTTGGTGCAGGGGCTGGTGCTCAACTTGGTGCTGAAGGTGCTGAATACGGTCGTCAACAGCTAACTAATATTCCAACAAAAAACAAAGAAGGCGAATTTGCATCTCAGTTGGCAGCTGAACGTGCGCTCTCTGATCTGGGTCTTTCTCAATTCCGTACACGTACTGGTATTGAAACCAGTGCTGTTAAAGATCTGAGCAAGTTTTATTCTGATCAAGCTTATCTGGATCTCCAGCGAAACATGCCTCTGGTGAATCAAATGAAGAATGCTGACCTAATTCGTCAGCAATCTTTGCTTGCTTCTCAGGGTAATCAGCTTGCACGTCTCAGTGTTTTGCAAACCGCTGGTAATCTTGCAATGGGTGCACAGGGTCAGACAGGTGAAACTCTGCGCACCATGCTTACGTCCAACCCTTACGCTAACGCTGTTCTGCGATAATTATGGCCTCCTTTAATCTTGCTGGAAACTTTAATCCCATTGCGTTTGGCAAGGGTAGAGGAGGTTTTGAATTGGCCGGACGTTTTGCAAATGCTTTAAATCCACAACAAAAAACTTCTGGTTTTAACCCAACCACTCCAGAGGAATGGTTAAAAAAAGCGCGTGACCTTCAAAAACAAGGTTACTCAAAAGAAGAAGTTAATGCGGCAATGCAACCGTATGCTCCTACTACTGGAAGTCGCACACCGGAAGGTAACTTCATTGAGGGTGTACTTCCTCTGATGCAAGAGCAAATCAAGCAAAACATCTGGGCTAATAGTCCGGAAGGAATGAAAGCACAACTTGAACTTGCTCGTGAAGACGCCAGAGAAAAAGCAAAGCAAGGCTTGATGTGGAATACATTGTCAAAACTTCCTGAGCAGATGGCTAATGCATTTAGCCCTTATGGCGGCCCAATGGGTGCGGCAATGGCTTATCAAGGTGTTTCTCAAATTCCTTCTATTTATTCTCAAACTCTTCAAGCATATCCCCAGGTTCAAATACCTGGTTCCAGCACATCTCAATTCCGTTACTTCTAATTGATGTAAAATAAATACATGGCATATTTTGGCGGTAGCAATCCAGAAAGTTATTTAAAATCTTCTGGTTCTGGCGCGTTTTTAGGTTCGGGATCTAAACCAATGGCTTTTGGATGGGATGATGCATTATTGGGTGTAGGCACAGCTTTGAGTGGTGCCTTTGGCATGATGGGCGCCCAAAAACAAGCCAATACTCAAGCTGCTATTGCCAATGCTCAATTAGCTGCTCAAGCTGATGCTGTTCGCAATGCCCGCGAAATGCAAAAAGGCAGCATGGGCATGGGGATGTTTAATACTCTCTTTGGCTCAACAACAGCACCTGATATTGAGTTTGGTCGACAACTTGCAGCAAAACGTAAAGAATATAGTGAGTTTCTTCCTAAGCAAACAGGTTTAGAGCGTGAAAATATCCGCTGGCAAACAGCGTTTGGTACTTCACCCGAAGCACGTGCTTTATCCAGGCAAGAACGCATGGGGCGACTACAAGAAACCATTGCTGGATATATGGCACAACCAACAGGTATGTTTGGACCAATTGCACGTATTAATATAGAATCACTGGCAGGTTAATTATGGGTGGCGGAAGAGGTACAACAGTTCAATATCAGGCACCACCGCCTGATAATAGTTTTTCGCAGTTTCTTCAATACCAACAAGAAAAAGAGCGTATTGCTGAACAGCGTGCTGCACAAGAACGTGCAGAAGAAAAAGCAAAAGAAGATGCACGTATTGCCGCTGGACAAGCTGGTTACGGTGCCTTAAAGTCAGGAGTTGAATCTCAACTTCGCCAGGGTTTACTTGGCTTTGAAGATGCAACATCTCGCCTTCGTGATTATGGAGCTAAATATAATCTAGCCCCAGTCGAATCGGATATTGCTAGGTTAGGAGATATTTATACCAAAGAACTGCTCCCTGGTCGCCGCCAAACAGGCATTGGCGCCGCTTACGAAGAAATCCTTGGTCGTCAAGCAACCGAGGAAGAGAAATCAAAAGCAATGGAGCGGTTCAACCAAGGATATTATTCTTCGGTTCAAGACCTCCGAGATTCTCTTTACAAAGGTACCGAATATCAAGATAAATTCAATCAAAGTTATCTTGACAATTATTACGACACTAAATTTGGCAAACAAGAAGTTGACGAAAAAGGTAAAAAAACAGGCCGTCGCACTTTTACTTTTGCCTCCAATCTTCTTCCTTCTTTTAAAGATACCGCTGGCCTTGCGCAAAAAACAGGCGTCAACCTTCCGAGTTTTGGTGAATCATTTACAGGAACATCTGCGGAGTTGGAAGAACAAATCCAAAACGTACGTGATAGTAGACAGTTTCTTTATAGTGCCGGTTTAACTAATCTTCAAGGAGATATTGACAAGGAAACACAAAAGCTTAAAAATGAAGGAATGAAGGAAGTGCAAAAAATCCAATCCTTTGGAAATGTTGCATCCAGCCTTGTTGCTGGATTCTGGGGTTGATGTAAATCTCCCTAGATTTCTTTGTTATAATTACTTTAGTTCTGAATAAAAAACTAAAATGAACCAGGACACTTATTTTAATATTCGGAGTTTTGAAGAACTCCTCAATCGCCTGGAAGCCTCTAAGGGTCGTCAACAGCGTCAGAAATCGGTTGAAGGCCGCCGCGATATCTTCGCACAAGGTCTTGCCGGTATGATGGGCAATTTCTGATTTAACCAGTAATTAAAATGGAAAACCAGGACACTTATTTTAATATTCGGAGTTTTGAAGAACTCTTGAATCGTCTGGAAGCCTCTAAAGGTCGCCAACAGCGCCAGAAATCGGTTGAAAGCCGTCGTGACATTTGGGCACAAGGTCTTGCCGGTATGATGGGCAATTTCTGATTCTGAAAATTATCTAAGCCATGACTAGCAGTGTACCTGCCGGACAAACCGATGTTGATGATTGGTTTGATCTAGATAAATACCGCCAAGCTGCTGGCGTGGCTTACGATTTTTCTAAGAAAAAGATGGAGACTGCTGGTGAGCAAGAACGAGAAACAATTGGTAGAGGCGCGTCGGAACAACGCACTTCTGCAGAACAACAGCAGCAGTTTAAACAAAAAGACGAAGAGCGTGACTACGGTCAGGCCCAACGAGCTTATCGATATTGAGCTGTTTGATTCTTGGGTAGATAATCTCGATTCTGCTTCCCAAGAAGCATTCTGCTTGTTTGCCGCAGATAACTATTCAGTTATTGAAATTTATCTGTACGCTCGCTTCCTTGGTTATAAAGGAGGTATTGTTGGCTGTGATCTTTGGGTAAAACATCATTACTCAAAGCCTGATCACCGGAAAAAACTCCTGTACGAAATTGATGAAATGCAGGAGGACATCCGAAAGCTACGTGAAGACGTAGAAAGCGGCGTCGTAAAACGCGATGCGGGTGTCGCTCGTATTGCATCAATGCAAAAAGAACTCCGTGGGACCATTGCCCAGGTTGAACAATTTACAACCATGAAAGATCGCAAAGGTCTTTTAATGGCAGGAGCGGATAGGGCAATTCGTGAACTCATGTTTATTTTTAAAGATGACCCAATTGAAATGCCCTTGGAAGAAGCATCCATGAGCGTATGGGCTCGTATGCAACTTGAAGAATAATTAAATTAAAATATTTAAAAAGCATTCATGCAAATGGGCGCCAGTACTAGTAGTGCGCAAAACATTCAGGCTCGGATGAATACTCTTCGCAGCGTAAATCAAGGTAGTGGTTCGGTTGGTCCACGCCGTCAAAGTACACCGCAGCAAACTACTGCTGTTCGCATGGTAGGTGACCGCTGATGGCTTCCAAAATGCCTCCCCAACTTCTTGAACATTTCAAGAAAAAAGAAGCAAAACGCGAAGATGGGACAGAAATGTCCGACAAAGAAAAACGTAAAGCAGCTTTAGATAAAGCACGTAAATATCAGGAAAACAAAAGAAAGCAAGTTAAAAATAAATAGGCTACTATTTATTGATCTCATTGCTTAATTGTTGTGCCCTCTTACGTACATCTAGCGCATCGCAGAAACGCAAAAGCTGTTGCACGTAATCAACAAATTAAAGTACCACGTAACGCAGAAGCCCTGGCAAAAGCCAGAGAAGATTTTGCGTTTTTTTGTGAGTATGTTGCCGATAAACCTCCTGCACAACACCATCGAGATTGGCATCGACACTTTGTTACCAACGAAGATAGTTCTTGTTTAATCAAGATCGCTGGTCCCAACATTGATCTTCTTGCTCCACGGGGTTCAGCAAAAAGTACTGTCCTTGGTTTATTAACTGCCTGGGCTATTGGCATTCACACGCAAGCTAAACTGCCTCTTCAGATTCTTTATCTTTCTTACACGGTTGATATTGCTCGATCTAAATCAGCAACCATCAAACGTATCATTGAAAGCAAGCGATACCAAGAAGTTTTTCCTACGGTTCGTTTGATGAAGAATGTAACCAGTAATGAATACTGGTCAATTGATCACAGGTTTGCTGGCATTGATGTAACAGGCGATGAACAATTTACGCTTTGCGCTGCTGGCCTCAAAGGTTCGGTGACATCTAAACGTTCACATCTTGTAATGATCGATGACGCTATTAAGTCTGCTGCTGATATTTCTAATCCTGACATTCGTAAAACAATGCAGGATAACTGGAATGCGGTGATCGCTCCCACCATGTTTGAAGGTGCCCGGGCTATTTGCCTTGGTACTCGTTTTCGACATGATGATATTCACGCTACAACATTTAACGAACAGAATAATTGGACTCAGATTGTCCTTTCTGCAATTCAATCTAATCCTCAAACAGGCGAAGAGGAATCTTATTGGCCCGATATGTGGTCATTGGATTACTTGCGTGAAAAGAAAAGGCAAGCGCCTATCGCTTTTTCTTTCCAGTACATGAATCAAATTGTCAGACAAAACGAATTGTCTTTGGCACCTGAGTTAATTGTTAAGGCAGAAATTTCGACAGAATTTGACACACTTGGAATTGGGGTTGACCTTTCCGCTGGAACAAAAGAAAAGAATGACTATACCGTTATGATTCTTGGCGGTCGCATTGAAGACCGTATTCACATTATTGATTACCGTCGAATTCGCGTTATGGGCAATCTGGAAAAACTAGATGCCCTAAAAGAGCTTCTTAATGATTGGTCAATTCTTGGCAAAGATGAGAACGGAAATTATTTTCCGACGTATTCTACGTGTGATATTTGGTCGGAGGCCGTACAGTACCAGGCATCACTGGAAGCTGACTTCAAACGGGTCTGTCTTAATAACGAGGGTCTTTACAACTTAATCTGGCATCCAGTTAAAGGATTCCGTGCAGATAAACTTGCCCGCTTTCGTGGCATTATGGGCATGTTTGAAGATCGCAAAATTATCTTTAATCGTTTCCGTAACTTCACTGCGATGTTTGAAGAGCTAACCAATTTCGGCGTTAGTAGCCACGATGACACGGTTGATGCTCTTGTATGGCTTGTAACAGGTCTTGCCAAGAAAGGACAATTGCACCTCGATTACTAGATTTAGAATAAGAAAAAAGTTTTGGCTCAGTGGGCCCAGAGTATCTAGCCCTTGTAATAACCGCAGTTGGTTCCGCTGTAACAGGCGGTAGCTGGGTTATGAATAAATTTCTAAACCGCGCTTATGAAAGGGTTAGAGATGTGCAAGATGACATAAGAAAACAAGACGAAAAAATTAAAACTTTAGAAGACAGCATTGCGCGAATGCCTTTGGAATATGTATTAAAAGTTGACTTTTTGCGCGAAATCCAAACAATGCATGACAACTTCAAGCAGATAAACATTAAGCTTGATAAGCTTATGGAAAAGCTTTTGGAAAAATGAGTTACATCCTTGAAGTCCAAGAGGATGACAACGGTGAATTTTTTATCACCTTTCCCGATGAATTAATCGAAGAATTGGGCTGGGAAGAAGACGATATTCTTGAGTGGAATATTAAAGGAGATGGAGTTGTATTGAGTAAACTAAATGAAGCATCGGGCTACGAATTATTAGAGGATTAAGATGTACGGAATTCAAGGTGGTTTCATTGGTAATGCAGCCGGGATGCTTGCAGGTAATCCCTTTGGAGCTGACTTTGTAATTCCTCAGCAACGTCGTCAGGCTCCAGCGGGCGGCCCACAACTTAATCCTTTACAGCAAACACCGGTCCGTTTGTTTCCAAAATACGGACAGCAACTTCCTCCTGGTTACGTCAAAACAGTATCCTGATGAAAAAGAAAAAGCTGGTCAAACAAGCACTTCAGCATCCGGAACTTTATACACCGGCTGAACTTGCTTTCTTTGATCGGTGGCTTATCGAAAAGAAACAAAAGAAAACTGCTAAGATCAATAAAAAGAAGGTTTATAGTTAATGGCTGTCGACGCAAAGGCCCGCTTAAAAGAAATCATTGATTCCTATCTAGAGAAGGATGGGGGTACTCTGATTGACACTGGCGTCGTAGCCTCTCATCTTGCTCAGATGAAACTCTTTGGCATACGTCAAGGAGTTGAATTTTTTCCTGCACAAGATAATTTTGGCAATCAACGCAAGGACTTTATTGATCGTGTAATTAAATACAATCAAATTGATACGCGCCTGGATTCCATCTGGGATTATTTTTTGTGTGATGGCCAGGGTCTTTTTTACATTCGCCCTACCAAAAATAACTACCGAATGTATTATTTCCGGCGTCATGAGTACCGGACGTATTACAACCTAGACGGCGAGCTGGATGAAGTGGTGATCATCTACAGCTATAAGGTGCGCCGTGGATTTGGTTTTGAACAAGAAATTCAAGCTGGGAATTTAACTGGTCCTGCCACCATGGGCCAAGGTGCAAAGAGATATATTCGTCTCTCAATCAAGCGAAAACAAATCGAAGAAACTCATTCGGAAGGTGAGATTTCTTTTGAGCAGCCTCAATATTCCGTACAAGGTAAAACAAAAGTGTTTCGCAACACACTTGGTTTTATTCCTTGCGTTGAAATCTTTAATAACCCCAAGGGTTTTGCAACAGAAGGTGTTGGTGAATTTGACGCTTTAGCTAATCATATTTGTACGCATGATGAGATGGTTCGCACCATGCGTAAGAACGTACAGTTTTTTGGTAACCCAACGCTGCTTTCTTCTCGTCCTAAGACCGACCTAATGGAGGCTGGTGGAGAGGCCGTGGTTCAGCGTCCATCAATTGCGGCAAACTCCGGCTTTACAGGTCTCAGTACTTTGAGCCAGTCTCGTTTTAAAGCTGATCCAATTAGCCGTGGAGTTGATGGACAGATTCGAGTTCCACGTGTGATTGCAAACCTGGAGCCAAACGACCGTGTTGGTTATATTGTTCCAGATGCTATTACCGGTGACCAGAATTCGTTTGCTCGTCAATATCGAGAAGAAATACGGACTGCCCTTGGTGGTGTAGATGAGCTTTCTATTTCTGCAGGCGTAACCGCAACTGAATACAAATCGTTGTTTGGCCGTGTGTCTGCAACGTCTAAAAAGAAAGCAAATGCCATTTATACATATGGAATTTGCCGCTGTCTTGAATTAATTATTTACCAAGAAGAGCGTTTATTCCGTGAAACGCTTGCTGCTGCAACAGGTCTAGAAAAACCCCTGGAACTACCAGAGGATGCATCAGATGAAGATGTTATGGCATATGAAGAGGCCATGGCGCAATTTGATAATCAAGTCAAGCAATTAATGATGGCTTGCTTGAAAACACAACAAATTCCGCCCGGTGTTTTAGGGTTAATTCCGGATGGTGATGTAACCATGCTTTGGCGTTGGTTAGGTCCTGTCTATGAGGATTCAACCCAAGATATTCTCAACAACTCAATTGTTGTAAGAAACTTGCAAGAATTAGGTGTTGATAGCATTGAAGCACTGAAATACCTCTTCCCGTCTAAGACGGATGAGGAACGGGCCGAGATGTTATCTGGGTTCCC
>JACCDW010922257.1_pt1 | contig 15414 bp, 13 predicted proteins | sample 7449781 | NCBI WGS metagenome assembly JACCDW01 (sample SAMN15323449, study PRJNA562643) | freshwater metagenome | isolation source: river surface water | place: USA:Blue River Watershed | collected 2017-08-18
AGAGATTTCATTCTGCATACATATAATCCAAAAACAGAATCCATTTCGATGTTTCATAGAGATGATAAGAGTGTTTTATTACGAACTCTCGGTTCACTGAAACAGCATGTTGAATCAAAGAATAAACAATTAATCTTTGCTATGAATGGTGGCATGTATCACCCTGATTTTTCTCCCGTAGGACTGTACATTGCAGATCATACAGTACATAAACCGGTGAATCTACATCGTGGGTCAGGTAATTTTTTCATTCAACCAAATGGGGTCTTCTATATCGATGCAAATGAAAAACCTGGAATTTGTCTAGCAAGAGATGTGCACAAAGTCCAAGAAATAAAACATGCTACACAATCGGGGCCAATGCTAGTAATCAACAGAAAAATCAATCCCTATTTTTCAGATACTTCCAATTATCTCAACATTCGCAATGGTGTGGGAATTACAAAACAAGGTAAACTCATCTTTGCTATGTCACGCAAACCAGTAACACTCTATGAATTCGCTCATTATTTCAAACAACAACGCTGTGTGAATGCCCTCTATCTTGATGGTTCTATTTCAAAAACATATGCCCCTAGAAGCAGATGGACTCAACTCAATGGGAATTTTGGTGTGATGATTGGAGTGCTAAATAAATAAGTTCAATGATTTGTATTCGATAATCAGGGAAAAGTGTACATATCTTCATATCCTGAATAGCATTTTTGTAGTCATACTACTATATCAAGGATTCATACCATGAAGAAAGTCATCGTTATCACTGGAGCAAGCTCCGGAATGGGGAAAGATGCGGCTCTTGCATTGATTAATAAAGGACATATCGTCTATGCATTGGCACGCAGAATCAATCTCATGAATGATCTGCAAAAAGCAGGCGGATATCCACTTCAATGTGATATTACCAATGAACAAGAGATACAAAAAGTAATAGATACCATCATTCACAAAGAAAGGTGCATCGATGTACTCTGGAATAATGCTGGTTATGGTCTATATGGTGCAATTGAAGATGTACCAATCGCTGAAGCAAGACATCAATTTGAAGTGAATCTCTTCGGACTTGCTACAATCACTCAAATGGTACTGCCACATATGAGGAGTAAGGCATCCGGTACTATCATCAATACTTCATCCATGGGAGGAAGAATCTATATGCCCCTCGGTGCATGGTATCATGCCTCTAAACATGCATTGGAAGGATGGAGCGATAGCTTGAGAGTGGATGTAAAACCTTTTGGCATACATGTGGTTGTTCTTCAACCAGGAGCAATCGCAACAGAATGGGGTGGTATCATGGCTTCCAATATGACAAAGCATTCAGCTAATGGCGCTTATGCAGATAGTGCAAACAAACTCAATACCGCCATGCAGAAAATGGCAAGCAAACAAGCGATGTCACCAACAAGCGTCATTACAAAGACTATTCTTCAGATTGTGGAAAGCAATAATCCAAAAACCCGCTATGTGGTTGGTGCTATGGCAAAACCCATGATGTGGATGAGAAAATATCTAGGAGATAGAATGTTCGACAATATCCTCATGAGTCAATTCAAATGATGAATGCTATCGTACATCTTTCTACAATTTCCGACTTGTTTGGAATGTTGCAATGCGGTCAAATTCAACATCCCTTGATTGGCATTGTTGACTTCTCACATGTCGGACAGCATATTTCAGGCGAGACAAAGATCATCAGTGATTTTTATTCAATCATGTGTAAAAAAACATGCATGCAACACATACGGTATGGAAAAAAATCATTTGACTTCAATGAGGGGAGTTTGATTTGCATTTCGCCAAAACAAGTAATCACGATAGAGGCTGAGCAAGATGAATCTGTTATGCAAGGATGGGGACTGTTCTTTCACCCTGATTTGATTAGAGGAACGAGTCTCGGCAATACAATCAAACATTTCTCATTCTTCTCTTATGAAATATCTGAAGCTTTGCATCTTTCAGAGAAAGAAGAGGGAATGTTGCGCGATTGTTTAGTGAATATTCAGCAAGAACTCACAGATAATATCGATGATTATAGTCAATCGCTCATCGTGACAAATATTGAACTTTTCCTGAAATATTGTCAACGCTTTTATGGAAGACAGTTCATAACAAGAAAGCACTCACATTCAGATATTCTCACCGCAGTTGAAAGAGAATTGCGCATATATCTTGACTCGAATAATTTACGCCAACATGGTCTTCCAACTGTGTCTCTTCTTGCTGAGAAAGTATTTCTATCCCCAGGATATTTAAGTGATTTATTAAAAAAAGAAATTGGCATGAATGCTCAAGAATTCATTCATTATCATATCATTGAAGAAGCCAAAAACATGCTGAGAAATACCAATGTCTCTATTGCTGAATTATCCTTTACCTTGGGATTTGAATATCCACAGTACTTCAGCAAATTGTTCAAGAAAAAGACCGGTATTACTCCCATCATGTACAGATCATCCAATTAATATCTACTTCAATATTCAATTGATTAATTATTATCCAAGCAGTCTATATATTGAATATATTCAGTCCTTCACACAGCGAATGGAAAAACCAAAGCGTGTATAGAATGTGAATTCTGATGCTGCTTCACTATTGCGAAAAATATTCACCGCATATGCATCACCCGAACCATATCGTGTCTTGGTCCACCAATTGGCATATTCTTCGCCACCTGAATATTCACCAAAATTAAATCGTCCACCTGAAGGTTGTGCATTAAATCCTTTCTGTAATGGCAGTATGCATAAACCACGATTAAAATCTACCGTCTTCAATTTATTTCCTGCTTGCTCTGCACCACCTAGTGTTTGAAATAATATTCGCCATTCTTCCAAGCTCGGTATATGCCATCCTTGTGGTGCCAATAATCGTGAATCATTTACTGCATGCCAATTATATAATTTGCCACGCAAACCAGCTAAGGATACACCCCCTTCATAATAACACCAAGCAGGCTTTCCTTCACGTCCCGCCTTTTCCCATTCAACAGGATCAGATATATATGGAATGGTATCTCCATTTTGAAACATTGTGATACTAAGATTCTCGCCTGACCAAATCTGACTGCCGAACTGTATTTCAGACAATCCTTGTACTTTATTTGATTCTACTACTTGCTCTTTGCAAGAACATAAAGTTATTAAAGTCACAAATGTTACATATACAAAGTGTTTCAACACTGAATCTATCATACTGATCATTATTTCCTATTTCATTTCATTATGATGTTTCAATGCCAATCTATATCCTAACCATGCCATCGGTATATATGCAATCGTCAAATCAAGAATGATGAACCATGTTGGACCACCAACAGAAAATGCCATCATTGTACCACCAAGTAAAAACAACATGCCAATACTATAAGCAGCTGATACATGTTTTGACTTTGTAAATCTGATTGCAAACCATGCCCCGAATAATGTACCAAATGCATGTGCAAGAAATGGGAATATGAAATGCTCGAATGACATAAGACCCATTGCGACTTTCAAACCCTCTTCTGTAGAAATGTCTAAACCACTGGGAGGAGGGAAAACCAATATACCTGCCTCAACAAATAACATATTGAGTGTTCCTCCAAGTATCATTCCCAGTATAACTATCGCGATGTCTTTCAGTAATTGCATGATTAATGAATAATGTTGATTGGAATAATATCCGAGGAAATGCGCATCATGTAAATCCCCGAAGGAATATCTTCCGTATTACAAATCGCTTTGCCTTCTTGTATCTCAATACTTCTGATAATTGTACCAAACATGTCATATACTATCAATTGACCAATTGATGTGTTCAAGTTTTCTACATATATGATATTATCAGCAGGTTGAGGAAATACTCTGATCTCAGACATTTCTTTGATAGAACTCATCACCTTCATATTCAACATAGTTTTTTGAGATGTCAATGTATCACATGTGGTCCTAATCATTGCATGATATTGTCCTTCATCACTCGTATCCATTCCTACGATATTCAATGAGATTACTTCTTGTACTCCAGGTATTTCTTTTGTGATTGCTTGTTGATCACGATACCACTGATATGTATAAGATTCAGCTTTAATCCTGACACTCAATATCGTATCCATTCCAGAATAGATTTCCATCTTTGCTGGAAGGTCTTCAATAATCTCCGCTTTTGAAGTGAACTTGATAGTTGCAGTGTTTGATGTGTCAAATCCACATGCTCCCACTATGACACATCGAATATTCTGCGTTGATTGCGAAGAATTATTCTGTATTGAAATTGTATTTTTATTCTCTCCTATAATTGGCTTTCCATCAGTTTGTATCCATTGATATTGAATATCTTTTCCGATTGCCTTACATGTGATTGAAATCGTCTCATCATGGCATGCAGCATAGGAAGTATCGATATCTTGAATGATTTCGGTTGGTGGATTAATTACCAATTTGATAGGACCAAATACTTGTTGGAGAGTTCCTTCAGAAAGTCCATCTGCAGTCACTTTCAATGTGTATACACCGGTATCTATTTGTGTGCATTGAGCAATTGTCAATAAGCCGGTATTTGCTCCGCTGATTGTTCCGCCATTGCTGAGTTTTATTCCATTCTTTGACCACTCATATGTCATATTTAGAAAGCTTGGATTTGTTTTGATTACAGCTTCAAGCTTAGTATTTTCTCCCGGACAAAGTGTGTCATTTCTGGAAATAGAATCAAGTTTCATTGATGCAGAAATCTCAACTCCTTCAGGAACACTTGCACTGTCCAATACCAATTGCTGTTGCATTTGAAATGTATTTCCACCATCAGTGCTTTCAGCATATTGGGTTTTATGTCCCACAAGTTTTTGACCCCCATTTGCATTGAATCCCTTCACATACATGCGCAAACGATTGCCTACTTTTGATACACTCGGATCACCCACAAATTGTTGATATGACAATCGAACACCTTGTTCTTTTTGCCATGTAGTTCCGCCATCTGTCGACCGCGAACTGACAATTCCACCGGGTCCATTATAGAATAATCGAATTGATCCATCTTGCAACACCATTAATTCTGGTATGCCTGTATTCTCAACTGTTGTTTTATAAGTGAAAGACAAACCGTCTGCACTTGTTGCAATAACGGTATTCACCACATTGCCAATCATATTTGTGCAACCCATGACATAGCTTCCATTCGGAAGTCGTACAACTGATGGATCAAACACATTGCTATATTCAAATACTTTTCGCTTTCCGGTGAATCTCACACCATCTGTAGAAACTGCACTATAGATGGGATTTGGTCCAGGATTTTGTGGAGGTGGCGTAACAAAATATCCTTGAAAATAATAGAGTCGCAAAGATCCATCATCCTGTTTGAAAATATCAGGATCTACACCATTGCCATCAAATACTCCATCAATCAATACTTTCTCACCGCGGAGCCATGTTCCATCAGCTTTTTGTCTTGATACCCACATACCATGTTCACCCGGTCTTGCAGATACATAATACATGAGATTCACTGTTTGTGCGAATGATGAACTTCCAAACAATAATATTATGCAAGCAGACAATAGTAGATTTCTCATGATGATTTAGTGTGAAACTATGAATGAGATAAATGATTTTCTTGATCCATGTTCAATCACACCGTGATAAGAACCGGAGGCAAATGATGAGCAATTAATAGTGAATGAAGATTGTATTGATTCTCCTTCATTGATCAATACGCCATCTTTAGCATAGATTTTCCACTTTGAAGAACATGCTTCATTTGGTATGCTGATATGCACTTGATTGCTTACTGGATTCGGTGATACTGATATACCAAGTGGTTGTAGTGCATTTTCTTGTATATCAGTTTTATTCAGGAGATAATCCATGTAATTATGAAGCAATACTCTCCGCATTTGTATTCCTTCATTTCCTGCTCCAGCAGCTTCCATCGGGAATCCCTGATAAATCGCTGGAACGCCTTTATCACTCTTGATTTTAACAGCAGCAATATTCATTGGGTCTTGCAACTTTTCATTCTCAAAAAAGAGTACTGCTTTTGCTTTTTCATAATCAAGAATTCTGATGCAATCAACCCAAATTGAAGTGTGCTGATTGAGAGGATTATTCACTGTCATACTCATGCCTGCTGTATGTATATCTGTGGTATTTCCTTTCAGTGAAAATTCAATCGGTTTTCCTTCAGATGTATTCCATAGCATTGGAGCCCAAGGATATACTTCGCCATCGATTCCAAAAGTATTATGCCATACATCCTTTATTTTATCAGACATAATTGTTGACGGATAATTATCTGCCACTAACCACAAATTCATAGGAGACCACATTAAAAATGGCTTACCTGCTTTGAATTGTGCATCAATAAATGGCAATACTTTTTTCGTATTGAACAGTAATGTTGTTCTGCTAGAATATGACTCTGGTACAATGAATGCTCTTGCTTTTGAAAAGTCAAATACATTCACATTACTATCATTGATTGAAATAATCGACACTTTATTTGCATAGAGTGGACTCGTCTGCAAGTCAGACCAGTTCTGTAACGTAGCTTCTTTTGGAGTTCCTTCAAAATGCATTAATACAATATCTTGCTCACGGGAAATTACTGTGGTTTGAGTCTTTGTGGAGAGTCCACGAATGGAATCTTTTGGTACAACTTGTGCTCTCACAGTATAGTTTGCAGCACCTATTCCAGTTGCAGAGTTTGTTTGCAATGTGACATTTCTTGAGGACTTTGCAGGAATGGTTATTTCAGGTGGTTCAACTGTAAATGACCAACCATCAGACACAATACTCTCTTGATCTACAAATACTCTCACCGTGATTGGAAATTCTCTTGTATTGCTCACTTTTATTGTGTGATCATGTTTTGTACTAGCTTCAATTTGTGCGGGCGGAGTTATCATTGAAATTCCTGCGGCAACAGCTAATGATCTTTGTGTTGGTGCTTTACCCGCACTAGCTGAATTCAGTATTTCATATCCTCCTTCACCTTTTTGAATCCATCCCGCAACCCAAATATGCTTTGGATTCTGAATCTTCATAGAATCAAAAGGAATCACGAATGTATATTGTTTCACATCACCATAAAAAGCACCATCTGCGATTGTTCCACGATTTCCTGCGATGCTTCCACCATAATATCGCAATACATTTTCATGTACATAATTTGTGATGGTTGCTTCTTCATAGAAATATGGATGACCCTCAAATCCCGCGCGATTATTCAAATAATTCACTTGATCAAATTGTTTACCAGTCCCTGTTACGCTGTCTTCCATTACCGCGCAATTAAATGCGAGAGGTCCTGAAATATCTTCAAAGAATTCTGCAGAAACTGTTATTGATACTGTTTTTGTATTTGTATCCACATTCCATGAAGCAATTTGTACTTTCACAGGTGATGTTTGTTTCATCGTATTGGTATCAATCACCTTATTCCACAAGGATGGATGGACTGCATAACCAGTATTGCCTTCAACGGTAAGTTCTTTTCGATTAATCACTCCACTCGGATAACCAGTGATATTATGCACTTTCGCCAAATCTGTTTGAAGTGGTAAAGACATACCATCGCGATTATGAACAGCAATTGGAATAACTCTATTACCAAATTCCGAGTGCAAATCTTTCAATGCCTGATTACCAATCACACACCAACCGCACCATGCGCCGGTATGATCTTCAATCAAGAAGTTCTTTGCTACATTCTGAGAGAAAAGAGGTAAGGAAAACAATGAGAGGAAAATAAGTACTAATGATTTCATGCGAATTCCGGCTGGATGAAGTAAATAACTATGGGAATTTACCAATAAACTCAAATATGACAATCATTCTAAGGCAACCCAGTGTATTACTCTTAAAACAAAATATCTTTCATAGTATTTTCGATTAAATACTAACTCTTACAGAGAATTGCGCTTTTAAACGCTTAAGAAGAGTTAGTTTTGCAATATCCATTACTTAGTATTAAAGTATCAAGTTTGGGTAAATACAGCGTATTTATGAAGGTTTTTTTACAATCACCTTGTTAAATATCTTAAGTATTTGAAATATATAGACTTAAATGATTTTCTATATCGTGTTTCACGTGAAACATGGTAAAAAACTATAATGTTAAATGATAAATTGGGTTTAGATAGAACTCAACATCAATGTTTCACGTGAAACCTATGAATTCATACGATATAATTGTAATTGGTGGTGGACATGCAGGAATTGAAGCAGCGAGGGCTTCTGCTTTGATGAATTGTACCACAGCACTAATCACCATGTCTGAAAATACAATTGGTGTATTATCCTGCAATCCTTCTATTGGAGGTTCTGCAAAAGGACATTTAGTAAAAGAAATAGATGCTATTGGTGGTATAATGCCACTTATTGCAGATAGAAGCGGTCTGCAGTTTAAAATGTTAAATACATCTAAAGGACCAGCAATTTGGTCTCCTAGATCACAGAATGATAAGTTTCTCTATCCCAAATATGCTAGACAATCCCTAAAAAGCACTAAGAATCTTGATATATTACAAGGGACAGTAGAAAAATTATTGATTTCTGATAAAGAGGTATATGGTATCATATACAATGGAAAGGAAATACGATGCAAAGCTTTGATTCTATGTGGTGGGACATTTCTTAATGGTATGATGTATACTGGAAAAGAAAAGACCATAGGTGGAAGAGTGAATGAAAAGGCAGCTCAAGGACTATCAGATTCTTTATTAGAATATGGATTTGAGATAGGAAGATTAAAAACAGGGACTCCTCCAAGAATATATGCGGATAGTATAGATTATGCAAAAGTTCGCATTGAAGCTGGTGATGATATTCCAAAACCATTCTCACATAAGACCAAACATCTAAAAAACACCATGGTTTGCTATGGAACTCATACATCTAAAGCAACACATGAAATTTTAGAAAAAGGATTTATAGATTCTCCGATGTTTACTGGTTTAATCACTGGTAGAGGACCGCGCTACTGTCCATCCATTGAAGATAAAATATATAGGTTTCAAGAAAGGGAATCTCATCAGATTGTACTTGAACCAGAGTCTCTCTTTGGTGATACAATCTATGTAAATGGGTTTTCAACTTCTCTGCCCAAAGATATTCAAGAACAAGCATTAAAGACCATTCCAGGACTAGAAAATGTACAGATTGAAAAGTATGGATATGCTGTTGAATATGACTTTTTCTACCCCTATCAACTGATGTATACCCTTGAGAGTAAACGACTTAGCGGACTTTACACTGCTGGTCAAATCAATGGTACATCGGGTTATGAAGAAGCTGCATCACAAGGATTAATTGCCGGGATAAATGCTGCAGCAAAAATCAAAGGATTACCTGAATTGATATTGGAAAGATCTGATGCATATATCGGTGTCATGATTGATGATTTAGTAAATAAAAGTTCTGATGAACCTTATAGGATCTTCACATCATTAGCGGAATACCGATTATTACTCAGACAAGACAATGCATTCGAAAGATTATATGAGAAAACAGCTCAGTATGGTTTACATGATGGATCCGAAAAAGAAGTCTTGCAATCCATCAAAATGAGAAAACAATTAGAAGAATCATTAAAAAATGTACGCATTCCAAAAGAATTGGTAAATGAAGTATATCAATCTGTGAATGAAACTCCAGTGAAAGAATCTGAGCTCATTACTACTATGTGCAAGAGGCCTGCGGTAACACTTTCTCTCATTCGTGAAAAAACTTCTGCTCTTGAATCATGGAAAGGCACGGCATTTGATAGCATATTATGGCAAGCCGACATAGACATCAAATATGAAGGATATATCGCGCGACATCTTGCTGATATTGAAAAGTTTAAAGAGCTTGAACATAAAGTGATCCCTGCAAGCTATGATTATGATTCACTCACATCATTATCAAATGAAAGCAGAGAGAAACTCAAGAAAATTAAACCACATTCGATTGGACAAGCCTCGCGAATTCCAGGTGTTTCACCAACAGATATATCTCTTCTTGTGATAGATCTCAAACGATGATGTCTTTTGTCGGAATCATTTTTGTTTCATGCATTCCGGCTTAACAGTGAAATCTGACTATACAGTAATCGGTATCGATGGCGGCGGTTCAAAAACCCGTGGACGCTTGGTTTTTGGTGATAAACATGTTCAAAGAGTGATTGGATCCACCCGAGTAGGTGTTGTTGGGTTCACGGAAGCATGCGAAAGAGTTGTGCAATTAATTTCTGATTTGACGCAAGATGCAGGGATAGAAAAATCAGAAATAGATGCGGTAGTTGTTGGGGTTGCCGGTATTTGGCTTGAAGAAGAAAGAAAAAGATTTTCACATCTGTTGAAAGTAATAGCAAAAGACTCTGGTTTTAATCTTCATGATATGATAGCAACAAGTGATGCAGAAATTGCTTTGCGTGGTGCAATCGGAACAGATCCAGGAATAATGTTGATTGCAGGTACTGGAACTATAACACTTGGAAAAAATTCAAAAGGTGAACTTATTCGTTCTGGTGGATGGGGAATTGAAATAGATGATGAAGGAAGTGGAGCATGGATTGGAAAAAAAGGATTGTCAGCTTGTGTGAAAGCAATTGATGGTCGTGGAATGAAAACTTCATTATTAGAATCCCTTTCAGATCGTTATCCTCAAATCAACTTACAATACCCTCGGTCAATTGTTTCGGCATTCATGGATAAAGTATTTGAATATCATCATCTCACTCCCATGGTTTTGGATGAAGCCGAAAAAGGGGATAAAGTGTGTATGAATATCATCAAAGAAGCAGCTGAAAGACTTTATGAAAATATAGAAGCTGTTGCCAATACTATTCCCGGAGAATCAAAAACGGTTTCTTTCTTGGGTGGTCTACTTGAGAATAATACATTGGTTTCAAAAGAATTACTCAATAGAATCAAAAAAGGGGGTAATTTCACTGTGATTGAACCTAAAGGAACTGCACTCGACGGAGCAATTGAAATGAGTTTTGAATTAGCATCGGGATCTGAAGATATATGAAATGGTTATTACTTCTTTGCATTACAACAATCAGTGTCTTCGCTCAACCAAGCCAAGATGACTTGAATATTGAAATCTCCCGCAGAATATCAGTGGATCTCCTTGGTCCAAATGCTGATCCATTCATGCAACCTCTCACACAAACATTGAATGCAACTGCTAATTCAAGATTCTTCAGAACTGCAGAAATTCCTGATACTGGATTTTACTTCAGAGTCAATGTGGGTTCCATGCTTGGATTCGTAAGAAATGATCAAAAAACATATACTCCGGTTGCTCCAACTATCAGTCAGGATATGTTTTTGAAAAGGGTATTTACGGATAAAGATTTGATTGATGTAAATATTTTAAATCCATCGATGTCAACCATCAAAGACACAACAGGACTTGTTGTTGTGATCATGAAATACTTGTTTGAAAAAGGTTTGACAGACCCAAATAGTGGTTTTTATTTTCCAGATTCTGCTGCCACAGTATATGGTGACAGAGATGAAAGATTCGTCATTGGTAAACAATATCTCGCTGATCAAATAACGGGTGGGGATCCATTATTGGGAACGGTATATAATGCATTGACTCCGGAATTGAAACAAAGCATTATGAATACAATCACAGGTCTTCCCAATTACTTAACACTTGCACGTGGTGCGAATGTCAATACTGTTGTGGCTGGTGTTCCTCAAATAGAAATTGGTTCTTTTTTGGGAACAGAAATTATGCTACGATATATTCCACCTATCAAGTATGATACTGTTATTGGTAAATTCTCTTTTTGGGGAATTGGAATAAAACATAGTATCAATCAATATTGGGAAAAAGCACCATTTAATCTTGCTGCACAATTTGTGTATCAAGGAAGCTCTATAGAAAATTCAGTTGGTGCAACAAATTCTCAATTGTCTGCAAATACAACTATTATGGGTGTTAATGTTCAAGCATCGAAGGAATGGGAAGGATTTAATTTCTATACCGGATTTGCATATGAAACAATCAGTATCAATACCGATTTCACATTTTATCTACCCAAAGAATTACAAAGACAATTGGGTTTATTACCGTTAGATTCCGATAATCCAAGACCTCCCATGTATCCAGGAGATCAAAGACCGCAATACACAAATGCATTATTCAAAGACAATGCAGTGAAATTCACAATGGGTATCAGTAAAACTTTTGGGAGTCTAGGAATTTGTCTTGATTATAATATCAGCAAATTCAATATTGTAACCCTAGGTGTTGATGTAGGTTTTTGATTATTGTTCTTTCGATTCTTTGATAAATTTCTTGTTTACAAGTAATAAAGGAATTGAAAAAGCAGCATTATTCGCATTACTAATCACTGTGAAATCAACTCTTGTTAAAGAGTCTTCACGCATTCTTGATGTGCTTACCTGAAATGTGAGTTTTCCTTTTCCCATGGGTCTAATAGAGGGATTATTCACAATAGCAGATGCACAAAAACATGAAGATTTCACTTCTTTGATTTGTAATGTCTCACCACCTTTATTCAAGACTGATACCTCCATAATAACCCCTTCTTCATCTGGTGAAAAATACGCTATTGGTTCACCAGGTCTGATGATGATATCAGGAGCATCTGTGACTGCATAGAGTCCGCTCATCATGACAAAAGCTATAATCAATACAATTAGTTTTTTCATGTGAACAATTCCGAAAATTCATGAAGTCCTTTTTTATGTTCAATCCATTCTGCAGCTAGAATTGCTCCTTGAGCGAAACCACTTCTGTTTTTTGCGCTATGTGTAATTGAAATGGTATCGATGATTGAATCTGCTATCACTTCATGTTCTCCAATGATGTCGCCACATCGCAAAGAAGAAATATGTAATGCTTGTGTTGAGTGTACTACATCTTCAGGAGAAGTAGTGAGATATTCTTTACCAGTAAAATTCTCTATGATGGCTGAACTCAATAAATGAGCTGTTCCACTTGGACTATCTTTTTTATGTCTATGGTGTTTTTCGATCATAGAGATATCATATCCTCCAATTGAGGAAAGATTTTTGGATAATTCTGCGACGAGTTTTTTCATGATGTGAATGCCTGGCGAGAAATTTCCACTATAGATACATCCGATGCTATCGCCAATCTTATTATTGATTTGAGGTAGTGAATCATACCAACCTGTTGTGCCAATCACAATTGGTTTTTGTAATTGGATCGCATGTTCGATATGTGACTCCACTGCGGAAGGAATTGAAAATTCTATAAATACATCGCAGTCCGGAGAAGAATCTGCAAGAAAGAGTCTTTCCGAAGTATAAATTGCCGTAATTTCATGTCCGGTTTGAGAAATCTGTTGTTCGATTTCTTTCCCCATTTTTCCATAACCAATTAATCCAATTTTCATAGATCATGTACCTGTCTGAATATCAACAATGGTTTTCATCACCTCGTCGAGTCATCGGGATGATGAGTGGCACTTCACTGGATGGAATAGATATTTGTCTAGCCGAATTCTCTATTGGATCCGATGGCAAACATCACTTTTCAATCAAAGAAAAAGCCATGTATTCATATACTTTGGAAGAAAAAGATTTTCTTACACATTTCTTGCAAGATACCATTTCCATTGAAGATGTCTCACATGCTAATTATGAGATCACAAGAGTACATGCAGTATATCTGCAACGATTTCTTATGGAAAAGGGAATAGATGCTCAAGATTGCGATCTTCTTTCTGTTCATGGACAAACCGTTTGGCATTCTCCACCAAAAGACAAACATGATATCGGACATACTCTTCAATTATTGTCTATACCGAGTTTAGCGGCTATGACACATATGAAAACTATTGGGGATTTTAGAACAGGAGATATGGCTTTGGGTGGACAAGGTGCACCTCTAGTTCCTATTTTTGATGCTGAGTTTTTGTATTCTGAAGAAAGAGACACAATAGCAATAAATATCGGAGGGATGGCAAATATTACCTTTATTCCTAAAGATAAAAGCCAAGATATCATGGCTTTTGATACAGGTCCGGGTAATATTCTGATTGATCTAGCGATGAAACGGTTTTTTGGAAAACAGTTTGATGAACATGGAATTTTTGCTCGAGAGGGTAGAATATTAGAGAGATTATGGAAAAATCTATGTGAATTGGATTTTATCACTCAAAAACCTCCGAAATCTACCGGAAGAGAAATGTTTAATGCAACATTACTTCAGGATATATTAGAGGTCTCTTTTGTGAATACATTTCCAGGTGAAGATATTGTAAGAACCATCACAGATTTTACTGCATGGTCTATAGCAGAGAATATTCGACTATTCGGAAAAGTGGAATCAAGGATTTTGGTAACGGGTGGTGGTGCGAATAATCCAACCTTAATGGAACGATTGCAGAGAGAATTACCCGCAGCAGAATTTTTCACAGCACAAGAATTAGGTTTTGATGCTGATATAAAAGAGGCATTATGTTTCGCTTATCTCGGTTGGCGTTCTTTGGGTGGTTTACCGGGGAATATTCCGAGTGTAACCGGAGCAAGTAATAGTATAGTTCTTGGAAGTGTGAGTTGTTAACGACCTGTTAAATCATGTATTTTACTTACTCTTTGTTCATGTCTTCCACCTTCAAATGGGGTGGTGAGGAAAATATCAACCATAGCCAGAGCTGTTTTTTCATCAACCAATCGTTCGCCCAGAGCCAATACATTTGCATCATTATGTTGTCTGCACAAAGATGCCATTTCTTCAGTAACACAATTAGCAGCTCTCACACCTTCTGTTTTATTGGCTACGATAGAAACACCGATACCACTACCACAAACAAGAATACCCCTTTCTACTTCTTTTGATGCCACTAGTTTAGCCACTGCCACCGCAACTTCTGGATAATCCATTGAATCTTTGGAATAAGTACCGAGATCTTTTACATCATGTCCGAGGAATTGCAAATGGTCTACAATTTCTTGTTTGCGTGTAAATCCTGCATGATCTGAACCAATGGCAATAATCATAAGTCAATAAGGTTTATGGTATTGGAATGCTTTCCACAGAGTTCTTAACATACAGCTGTTTTTTGTGGAAAAGGTATAAATGAATGTTGGTTTATCTACAAAGAATTGAAAGAGTTTCTCACGCTATTCACATCTATGTGAATCATTTCTTTTCTTTCACAATTCTTTCCACAAATGTAAGAGAATTATCTCTACAGTGTTTTCAAAGACTTAAGAAATGAAAAAAAGAAATTCACTTCATTTTCCACTTATCAACACTCTATACTATATCTTCTTTAATAATTAATTTTTTTTCTATAAGAATGAAGAGGGATAAGAAGTGAATAAGGGTAAAGCAGGAAGGCGTGAATCACAAAAGAATAAAAACCTACCTTCATGAACAGAAATGTGAAGTGAATTACTCAGACATCTATTCCTGGCACCTTCTCTTACACTTAATTCTA
>JACCDW010578393.1_pt1 | contig 15405 bp, 17 predicted proteins | sample 7449781 | NCBI WGS metagenome assembly JACCDW01 (sample SAMN15323449, study PRJNA562643) | freshwater metagenome | isolation source: river surface water | place: USA:Blue River Watershed | collected 2017-08-18
GATTGAAAATTTAGTTAAATAAAATTATCCATCTTATCCAGAAAAGAGATATGGTAGGCGTAACAATCCAATCCAATGAGTCGATCGACAGAGCACTTCGTCGCTTTAAGAAAAAATATGAGCGTAGCGGAGTTTTGCGCGAATTCAAAAAGCGAGCTTTCTTCATTAAGCCTTCTGTAGAGAAGCGTCTTTCTCGCATGAAAGCTGCTCGTCGTCAATATCGTGCAACGATGGAACAAGAATAAATCATTCTTGCGACAAATGTAGAGCCATATGGGTTACCATATGGCTTTTTTTATTGGTCAGTAGAAAGGCGGAAACGACAGATGCGATTATTTTTCGTGTCTGCCACATAGAGGGTTTTATTGAACCAGGCAATCCCTGAGGGTGAGGAAAATTGAGATTTGCCTGCACCGGAACCACCAAAAGAATGCATCTCTTTACCGGTTGATGTGAACTTTAGTACAGAGTCTTTACCTGCATCGATCACATATACATTTCCAAAGACATCATATGTGACATCCTCCGGTTTATCAAAGCGACCTACGCTGATTAAATCACTTCCGGAAGCAGCAGGATCAGCAGGATTAAATTTTTGAAACCATCCTGTAATATCCCCAGTCACATATGTCATCCATTGCACTTTATACTGCATATTGGATGATATTTGCGTAAATAGAAAATCTTGGGATCTATCTGCCGCAATAGAGAGAGATGATATTTTTCCTATGGAATATAATGCATTGCCTTCGGGAACAAGGGAAGACAATCTGCTTATGACTGAATCTTGAGGGTTCATTAATAAAACAGCATCATCAGGATCAAAGCGCGAGGCATTGCTGGGACCAGTTCTTGCAATCAAATATGTATTGCCTTGTAGGATTGTTATCCCTGTGAACCTTCTTTCAGGTCTACTGGCTTGAGTATACACACATTGAATAGGAGCATTGGCTATTGAATGTCGTACATCACTAAGATGAATACGATAAACAGCCCCAATCGTCACTGTCTTTCCTTGTAATACAGTATCCAATTCACCACAAATGAGTAAATCAAATAAGCCATCTTGCGTAAGTGCAATAGGATTTTTGATAAAACCCGAAACCCCAATGCGACGACCAGCTATATCGAGCATCACAATTCTATTATTTTTTGTGTCTGCCACATAGACAAATGGTTCACGGCCTATGAGAATATCTGATGGCTCATTAAAGTCAGTCCAATCTGGTTGGAGGGGAATATATAATGTATCATTGATTTTTCCCGTATCAGGAACAGCTTCAGGGGCTTGGGGAGTATCATTGCAAGAGATAAATCCCAAAGAAAGCACAATCAATGTGATTAGTATATAATGTATATTTTTAAGCATATGCAAAATTAGGAATGTTTGCGATAGCAAGTGATATACATATCAGGTAATTTTGTCTGAGATTGTAATTAACTCTAAAGTATGGTACATATGAGAACATATATCTTATCATTCCTCTTCCTATTCTCAGTTTGTAGTATTGTGCAAGCTCAGCAAGAACCAGCACCAAAATCTCTAAAAAGAAGAGATGCAAAGAGTATTGAAGATTTAAAACTGAAACCTGAGGAAATTACTCACATTAATTTCAGCAGAAGAAAGCTGACTGAGTTTCCAATCGATCTTTTACAATGTATAAACATTGAAGAATTGACACTCTCATTCAATGATATTACAACTATTCCTAATGGCATTTCTTCATTAAAAAAACTTAAACGATTTCTTATATCCAATAATAGAGTCACATCTATTCCAGCCAGTATTAGTAGTTTACCTGATCTGGAATTATTGGATATATCTTCCAATCCTATGAGTTCATTGCCAGATTTTTCAGGCTTACAAAATTTGAGAGTGCTCAATATTTCAGGACTACTGTTAACAAGTATTCCCAAATCCATTCTAGAAATGAGTTCATTGACAGAGCTTAATATCTCTCACTTGCAGCTCACTTCATTTCCTGACATATCACAATTGAAATTACTGACATCCCTTGGAATTGATGGCAGTCGTTTAAGTGAATTACCAGCTGGTATTGAAAAACTCATATTGTTACGAACATTTTCTGCTTCTAATAATGCATTAACAAATATTCCAAAAGCTGTATTAGAATTACCAGCTCTAAGAAGTTTAACATTATCGAAAAACAAAATCAATTCATTACCTAGTGAGATCAATAAATCCTCAACTCTTTTTTCTATCGATCTATCAGGCAATCAATTGACAACTGTACCGAAAGAATTGTTTTCAATGAATATTCTTCAAGTATTGAATCTTTCAGAGAATCAACTAAAGTCATTACCAAGTGACATACCAGAGAATACAGTTTTACGAGAACTTGATCTTTCATACAATGCGTTGACACAATTACCTCCATCACTATGGAAATGTCAACAGCTTACACAGTTATCCCTAGAGAGCAATTTACTTACAACTCTCCCCAATGGCATTTCTGCATTAAAAGTTCTTAGCACACTCAGTATTGGGAAAAACCCTCTCGAATCCATTCCAATTAAGGAGATTTTAACTATGCCATCTTTGAGAGATATTAGCATAGTTAGTAGAAAAGAAATAGAGAGAAGAAGAGAAGAAGCAAAAGTTCAAAAATCAAAAGAAGCAAACTCTAAACCGGAGTTGAAGAATGATAAATAGAATGCTTTCTTATTCTTTTTTGTTCATATGTACACTTCTCTCAAGTAGCGAACTATATGGTCAAGACAAAAAAAACGAGTTATTTGCTCAGCTTAGAAAGCGTTATGGCAATATGAATTCGCTTGAGGCAAAGTTCATTGGAGTAGAGCCGATTTCTGGAATCACAGGCAACCTTAAGGCTATGCGTTCGGGAAAATACATGATTGAATTAAGTGATAGAAAAATCATATGTGATGGTCATACAGTTTGGAATTATCATCCCACAAGAAAAAATGTCACTATCAATGAAATCAAGAGCAGACCATCAAGCTCTCTAGACATTGTATTATTTAACTTTCTATATAATTATCAACCCAAAGAAGTACTTGATTACTCTATTGGGAATATTACTCATCATGGATTGGAATTGATTCCCAAAAATGGAAAGTCAACTCTGGGCATCAAATCACTCACCATATATGTAAAAAAAGGAAGTGCAGAGATTAGACGTATAGCAGCTATAGACGGAAATCAGAAACAAGTGTGGGATTTAGAGTCAATTAAAATCAATGGTGGATTCACCGATGCCAATTTTAATTTCATTCCCCCGAAAGATATTGAAGTGATAGACTTACGATAAAAAAGGGACTTTATAGTCCCTTTTCTTTTGCTTTTACAGTATTCCAGAGATCATCCATTTCTTGCAATGTCATATCCTTTAATTGTTTTCCCTGTTCTTGAGCCAATTGCTCAATAATCATGAATCTTCTTTTAAATTTATTTGATGTTTTTTGGAGTGCATCTTCAGCGATGATTGATCGAAATCTAGCGGCATTGACAATTGAGAAAAGTACATCTCCCAATTCATCAGTAATGCGTTCTTGATTTCCAAGTTTGAGTTCTTCACGCAATTCTTGTAATTCTTCATCGACTTTCTTCCAAACATCAGATTCATTATCCCAATCGAATCCAACATTTGCTGCTTTTTCTTGAATTCTTTGTGCACGAATCAATGCAGGCAATGCATTGGGAACACCTTCTAATGCCGAAGATCTTCCCTCTTGCATTTTTAACTCTTCCCAATTTTTCCTAACTGTTTCTTCATCATCAGCAGTAGTGTCACCAAAGACATGAGGATGACGATGTATCAATTTGGATTGCACTTTCTTCATTACATCGATTATCGAAAATGCTCCTCTTTGTTCGGCAATAACTGCATGCATCAATATATGCAGGAACAAATCACCAAGTTCTTTTGCAAATTCCTCATCATCGCCCATTGCAATCGCATCAATCATTTCATATGCTTCTTCGATAAACAAATGAGAAATAGATTCATGTGTTTGCTTCCTATCCCATGGACATTCTAATCTGAGCACCTGCACAAGATGTACAAAAGATTCGAATTGATCCTTTATTGATTCAGGATTATTTGGTTTCGGAATTGGAATAGGTTGTGTTGACATTGATTATTAATCTTCAAGAATTTCTTTTTCTTTCTTGACCATGATTGCATCTATGTCTTTGACATATTTATCGGTCAATTTTTGAATTTCATCTTCACCACGTTTTCTATCATCTTCAGAATAGTGTTCTTTCTTCTCTGCTACTTTTAATTCTTCCATGTGATCACGTCGAATATTGCGTACGGCAACTTTGCCTTCTTCTGCAAATTTCTTACACAGTTTCACAAATTCTTTTCTTCTCTCTTCAGTGAGAGGTGGAATAGGCACTCTGATTACGGAGCCATCATTTGAAGGATTGAGTCCGAGATCAGATGTGAGAATTGCCTTTTCTATGGCTGACAATGTTCCTTTATCCCATGGTTGAATCAAAATTGTTCTGGCATCAGGCACAGACAAATTTCCAACTTGAGCCAGAGGAGTTGCGGTGCCATAATAATCAACCTTCACATTATCAAGCAATGTTACTGAAGCTCTACCAGTGCGAACTTTTGAAATATGTTGACCAGCATGTTCAACAGCTTTTGCCATTGCATTGCCTGCTTCTTTGACGATATCATTAACCGGCATAATATAATCCTTGATAGATTTAATGTTGTACGATTGTGGCGATGCTTTCACCCATAATTAATTTTTCCAAATTACCCGGTTCATTCATATTGAATACGAGTATTGGCAATGCATTGTCTTGGCACAGTGCAATTGCTGTTGCATCCATTACCTTTAAGCCTTTCAATAATACCTCTTGATATGATACTGAATCATATCGTTTCGCAAGAGGATTTTTTTCTGGATCATCATCATAAACACCATCGACTCTTGTACCTTTAATAATTACATCGGCTTCCATTTCAATGGCGCGCAATGCTGCAGCGGAGTCTGTAGTGAAATATGGATTCCCAGTTCCTGCTCCAAAAAGAACAATGCGTTTTTTTTCAAGATGTCTAATTGCTCTTCTTTTGATGAATGGCTCTGCAATTTGTTGCATGTGAATTGCCGTTTGTAATCTAGTTGGCAATCCTTCTTCTTCCAATGCATGCTGAAATGCAATGCAATTGATAACAGTGGCCAACATGCCCATATAATCACCCGAGACTTTATCTATCCCTTGCTGAGCGGCCTGTTCACCACGAATAAAATTTCCCCCTCCAATCACAATGCCAATTTCAACGCCAAGTTGATATACTTTAGCAACATCTTTGGCATATTGTTTCAAGATAGTGGAGGAAAGACCAAATTGCTGATCTCCCATTAAGGATTCTCCGCTCAATTTGAGCAGTATGCGTTTATAGCGCGGACTTTGCATGGATTTCTCCTTGAACGGACATAAAAAAAGCGGCATAAATTTACGAAAAATTCATGCCGCTACTTATTTCATGGACAACAAATCACATTATTCGCCAAGAAAATATCTGCGGAAGCTGAGAACGCTTGCTGATTCTCCTGTCAATTTTCCAATCTCATTGAGAATGTCATTAACAGTTTTCTTGCTATCCTTCACAAAGCTTTGCTCAAGCAAGCATTGCTCTTGATAGAATTTTTCGATTTGTCCTTTTGCGATTCGATCAGCAATCTCAGGATTTTTACCTTCTTGAATAGCTTTATCGCGATAGATTTCCATCTCTTTTTCCAATGCATCTGTTTGCACATCTTCGCGCTTAACATATGCTGGATTCATAGCAGCAATTTGCATTGCGATATCACGAAGAAGAGCTTTCGCTTCATCAACAGCATTATTGATATTGGTTTCAAGTAGAACGCCAAGTCTATTGCCAGCATGAATATAATCTGCAACAAAACCTTTTGCTTGAACTACTTCAAAGCGCTTCACACCGATTTTCTCGCTGAACTTAGCAAGAATTTCATTGTGCAAATCACCGAGTGTTTTACCACCGATATTCACTGCCATGAGTGATTCTTCATCTTTCACATCATTGCTGAGCAATGCATTTGCAATTTCTTCGGCATATTTCACGAATTCTTCATTACGAGCAACGAAGTCTGTTTCGCAATTCACTTCAACGATGACGCTCTTAGAGCCATCTGCAGAAGTCTTTGCAATGACGATTCCTTCATTTGCAGAACGATCTGCACGCTTTGCTGCAGAAGCAGCACCACGCTTGCGAAGAATCTCAACCGCTTCTTGCATGTCTCCTTGTGCTTCATCGAGTGCCTTTTTGCAATCTGCCATTCCTGCACCGGTTTTATCGCGCAGGTCTTTAACCATTTGTGGTGTTATTGACATTGTATGTATTTCCTTAATTGATGATTGATGTTGTATGATTAAGCTTCAGCTGGAGCATCGCCTGCTGACTTTGGTGCTTCATCATCTTTCTTGCGACGGGGACGCATTTTGCGTGAACCTTTGCCATCATCTTCTGATTCATTTTCTTTTGCGAGACGTTCTCCTGAAACACCTGCTTCAGCAGCTTTTTGCTTTGCGATTTCACGACCAGAAAGCACTGACTCTGCAAGAGTTTCTGCAATGAGTTCAATCGTACGGATTGAATCATCATTTGAAGGAATTGGATAATTTACTGTATCTGGATCGCAATTTGTATCAACCATTCCAATAACAGGAATACCAAGTTTTTTCGCTTCTTGAATTGCGATATGCTCTTTCTTTACATCCACAACGAAGATTGCGCCTGGTATACGTGTCATTTCTTCAATACCACCGAAAACACGGCGCAAACGCTCACGCTCACGATTGAGCATCAAGCGCTCTTTCTTTGTGAATTTTTCAAATGTACCGTCAGCTTCCATTTTGTCAATCGATGCAAGACGCTTGATTGATTTACGGATAGTTGAGAAGTTGGTAAGCATTCCACCCAACCAACGCTCTGATACATAATATGCACCACAACGGGTTGCGGCATTTTGAACTGCTTCTTTTGCTTGATTCTTGGTTCCAACAAAAAGAACTACTTTACCTTGGCTGGCTGCTTCATGAGCGGCTTCTGAGGCAATGTCCAATAATACTTTTGTTTTACGAAGATCAATGATGTGGATTCCATTGCGCTCTGTATAAATGAACTTGCGCATTTTTGGATTCCAACGGCGGGTAAGGTGACCAAAATGGGCACCTGATTCGAGAAGGGCCTCGACTGATGTTTCCTTTGCCATGTGGCAACTCCTAATGTATTAGTTGATACTACTGCTTTGGTCACTTTGTATTCCCAACCTTGAAAGGCCACGAGGAAATCCAATCACAAAGCATGATTAATTGTGAAAATGATTGAACAAACCATTTTCCTGAAGAATGCAAAGACCTCAGCCACGATTTGAGGTGAGGTCCATTGCAAACAATGTCTTGTCGAATTAGCGTTTTGAGAACTGGAAGCGCTTACGAGCTTTCTTTTGTCCATACTTCTTACGCTCAACCATTCTTGGATCTCTTGTAAGATATCCAGCAGAATGCAATTGCGTACGAAGTTCGCCATCGAAATCCACCAAAGCGCGTGCCACACCGAGGCGAATCGCACCGGCTTGACCACTCTTTCCGCCGCCTGTCGCCTTGATGAAGATATCGAACTTGCCTTCAAGATTCGATGTCTCTAAAGGACGCAATGCCTCGCGACGATACACTTCAACGGGGAAATATTCCTCGATTGGACTTTTATTTACAGTAATCTTACCGGAGCCTGGCAATAAACGCACTTGGGCAACTGCTGTCTTACGACGACCGGTAGCTGTGATATTCTTCATGGATTACTCCGTTTATTCTGCGCTGTATGAAAGTTTAAGTTCAGTGGGCTCCTGTGCTGCATGCGGATGCTCAGGACCTGCATACACTTTCAATTTTTTGCCCATTTTACGACCTAGTGAATTCTTAGGTAGCATACCCTTTACTGCAAGTTCAATAACTTCTTCAGGCTTGCTTTTCACAAGATCTTTGAAAGAACGGAAACGATCTCCACCTGGATAACCAGTATAATGGAAATACTCTTTCTGCTCTTCACGCTTGCCTTTCACGCGAATTTTGGAAGCATTCACCACGATCACAAAATCACCACAATCAACATGGGGTGTGAAATCAGGCTTATGCTTGCCTCTGATTAAATATGCAACTTGTGATGCCAAGCGACCTAATGTCAAGCCATCGGCATCAACTACATGCCATTTTGCTTGAACATCTTGCTCGCGTATAGACTTCGTGATTTTAGCGGATGATACCACAGTCAAATCCTCGATGAAAAAAGGAATTCAAATAGAGCTTGCAAAGATAGCTTATCGCTAGTTTTCCACAAAGAAAATTTTTACACATGCTTATCCACATTGTTGATTTCTTTGTCTAGCAGCATTCAAAATGATGGCCGAACTCGATGAAACATTCAGTGATTTAATACGCGAATCCATTGGTATATGGATTATTTCATCAGAAATCGCCAATATATCCTCATCGACCCCATTCCCTTCACTTCCTAAAACCAACATGTAGTTTTCTGGAAATACAAAATCATTTAATGACTTGGAATGTGAAATTATCTCCGCAGATATGATTTTGAGACCTTTTTCAGACTTCATTTTTTTAAGATCATCTTTCAAATTGTGGGAAAAACCACATTTGGCATATGCAATCGCTCCCATAGAAACTCGAATTGATCTTCTTAAATATGGCGAGCTTGTAGTGGAATCAGTAATGATGGATTCAAATCCCAATCCAATTGCATTTCTAATTATTCCACCAACATTATCAGAATTAACAATGCCATTCAAAACAATAATCGGACTCTGCAAGAATTGAATATTATGTACTGGTGGTATCTCTACGATACACATCATCGGACTATGAAGATTGATTCCCACAAGTGCGTCCATGTCTTTTTTGGACATGATCAGAATATTCTCATTTGAAACACATCTGCGGATTAATTCATCATATCTCAAAAACAAATCTTCAGTTAGAAGGATTGATTTTATACGTAATCCGCTATTCAAGATTGTTAAAGTGACTTTTTCGCCATCTGTCAAAAACACATTAGATGCAGAATGAAGACTTTGTGCATGGCGCAAATCTCTATACATATCCAGAAGTGGATTATGTGGATCACATAACATGTTTAGATGCGTTCGAAACGACAGTATGGCTGCAATGCTTTTGGCACATTGATATGTCCATCTTCTGTTTGATAATGCTCAAGAATAGCAACCATTAAGCGTGAAGTAGCCAGACCACTACCATTCAATGTATGCAAGAATTCGGGTTTACCCTGATCATTTCTGTATCGTATATTCGCTCTTCTGGCTTGATATGATTCAAAATTCGAACAGCTTGAAACCTCGAGCCATTTTTGTTCTGCAGGTGACCAAGCTTCGAGATCATAGGTTTTCGCACTAGAAAAACTAGTGTCGCCACTACACAATTGTAATACACGATATGGTATTTCAAGAGCATTCAATACATCTTCCACATCTATAACGAGCTTTTCCAATTCATCATATGATGTTTCGGGTTTAACGAATTTCACTAGCTCAACTTTATTGAATTGATGTACTCGTAAAAAACCTTTGGTGTCCTTGCCATAGCTACCAGCTTCCCTTCTGAAACATGCTGAATAGCCACAATATTTCACAGGTAATTGATCATTGGCAAGTACTTCATCACGGTGAAAATTCGTTAGTGGTACTTCTGCAGTAGGAATTGCATAGAGGCCATCAAGTGGCATCGCATACATATCTTCTTCCATCTTGGGTAATTGTCCTGTACCACGCATTGAAGCATAATTTGCGAGAAAAGGTGGCATCATTTCAGTATAGCCATGTTTTTCCAGATGCAGGTCTATCATAAAATTGATAAGTGCTCTTTCAAGACTTGCACCTTTGCCAACATAGAATCCAAATCCACTACCACTAACTTTTGCTCCTCTTTCAAAATCGAGGATATTCAATTGCTTTGAGATTTCTAAATGATTCTTTCTGAAGCCCTGTTCAATTGTATCGCCAACTCTTCTCACTTCCACATTGTCTGCTGCGCTTTTTCCGATAGGTACTGATGCATGCACCATATTTGGAATGCGAAGTACAATTTCTTCCATTTGTTCTTCAATTGGGCGGAGTGAGTCATCGAGAGATTTAATGGTATCGGAAACAGTGCGCATTTCTTCTATATGTGAAGTTGCGTCTTCTTTGTTCTTTTTTAATGATGCAATCAATTCCGACACAGTATTTCTTTTGCTTTTCAATACTTCCACTTCTTGAATCAATGAACGTCTTTTCTCATCGAGAGCAAGGAGTGCATCTATATCTGCTGATTCATTTTTATTGATCACATTTTGTTTGACCGCATCAGCATGTTCGCGAATAAATTTTACATCAAGCATTGTATTGAACCAAAAACTGTGTGAGAATTATCGCACAAATTACGGATTTCCCCGTGAAACTCTCGAATGGCATATCGGCTCAAGAGCGTATTTTGCATGTATTCGGAGATTACAATGAGTTTGAATACTAGACAAAGAGCTGATTTGTTCATGCTTCTTATCACAATGATTTGGAGCGGAACATTTGTCATTATCAAAAATGCACTCGATGAAGTACCACCTTTTCTCTATACAGGACTACGTTTTGGATTGGCATCATTGATTGGATATGTACTATGGCATAAATCAATGAGAGGAATAACAAAACAGGAAGTATTTCAAGGTAGCATTTTGGGGATATTCTTTGGACTTGGCTTTCTGTCTCAAACATGGGGTTTGCAGCATACTAGCATTGCCAATTCATCTTTCATCACTGGATCTATGGCAATATTCACACCAATTGCAGCATATTTGATTGACAAAAGAACCATAAGCAAATATCAGTCACTTGGAATACTCATTGTGCTTACAGGATTGGCATTTTTCTCTCAGCATGGTTTGAATGAGTGGCAATTCAATGTGGGAGATATTGCAACGCTATTTTGTGCAGTGATGTGGGGTATGTATATCACATATACAGACAAATTCATGAGAGATGCCGAGAATATAGTTATATCTTCGGCAAGATTGACTTTGATGCAATTCATTATTTCATGTGTATTTGCTTTTACCGCATCTATATTCATGGAAGGGCCAATCTCTGAAATGCCAAGATTGATCAATCAAGCATTTCATTCCATTGATTTTTGGATTGCATTCTTATACACAGCAATTTTTGCTTCAATTGTGGCAACATATATTCAGACGCGATATCAACATGAGACAACTCCAGTAAAGGCTGCTCTGATGTTTTCGACTGAGCCGGTAACTGCTACTCTTCTTGCAGTGATGATTGGTATGGAATCACTTTCTATTGAAAAACTCTTGATTGGAGCAATCGTCATAATCGGCGTTTTGATTGCACAAGCAGAGGATTTCATCCCTTCGCTAAAAAATACCAATCAAGATTCCTGAAAGATGATTGTTTCACCATATTTCTCTAATATGGGAAATAATATGTCTTCCGCACCTGATGCAGAAATCACGCAATGTAATGGCTTGAAATATGTTTGTTGAATTGTAAATACATCATTTATTTCAGCTTTTGCAATTGCATCGAATTGATCAGCATGATATGTTTTCGGGAGAAAATTGAATTCAAGCATTTTCATTCTGGATGAAATCTGTTGATATGTTTCCATTCCTTGAATCATTGTTCCCATCACATAATTTCTTACCGTTTCAAATTCTTCTTCTTTGAGTGGATATTCTCTCATTTTTTGGAGTTCTTCAAATATGAGTTCAATACCATGGGCAGTAACATCATTTCCAATTTGAGTTTGAATATTATATGTATTCGCACCTTTTCTTCCATAGCTCTGAGCGAATGCACCATATGTATATCCATGCACTTCTCTTAGCGTGTGATTAATGCGTGAAGCGAAATATCCACCGAATGCAGTGCTCGCAATTCGAAACAAAGCATAATCCGGATGATGTATTCCAATTGATGGAAATGCGATATGTAAAGCTGTTTGAACAGCATCTGCTTTTGGGGCGATGATGCATTTCATATCATCCTGATACATGGCTTGTTTGATTTCAGGCAATGTCCCAGTTGATTTCCAATTACCAAATGCATGTTCAAGTAATGGCATTATTTCATCTGGATGACAATTCCCGGAGATGGTAAAGAATCCATTTGGTACTTCAAGAATATGTTGATGCCATTGTTTGCATACATTTCTATCTATTTGTTTGATACTGGATGGTATGCCAAGTCTAGAAGTTCCATAAGGATGATTCACGAAAGATCTAGCACTCAAAGCGCGAGAAGCTAGATATTCAGGATCCATCGCATATTGTTCATGCTCAGCAAGCATGAGATCTTTCTTTAATGATATTTCAGATTCATTGAATTGCGAATCGAATAGTGTTTCTGATAGTAAATCTATGATTGCATTGCGATGATCTGCAAGGCCAATGGATGAGCATTCGATTGAATCCCAGGAAGCAGAATAGGAGAATGAAATGCCCAGTCGATCAATGAGCATATTAATGTCTTTGGCGGTCTTCGCAGATGTTCCTGTCATCATCAGACCAGCACATGCTCTAGACAAACCACTGATATGTTCATGAACCGCACCAGTTCTCAGGGTCAGAGAAATTGAAATAAGTGGACTGCTTGCATCATGCAAGAACAATACATTCATTCCATTGCTTAATTGTCTACATTCATTTGCAGGAAAAGTGAATACCGGTTTTTCGGCAGACAATGGCGCTATTGATCTATCCATATAAACTCCTTTGATTGCAATCTACGAGTTTTAAAAGGAAGTGCATTTTGGAACGCGATCTCGCTTTATGTAACTATTTATAGAACCTTCCGTAAACACCGAACATTATTGGAGTTATCATATGGAAAAAAGAGCATATAGGAATACTCAAGACAAAGTGATTGCCGGTGTCTGTACAGGGCTTGGAGAGTATTTCTCAATTGATCCATTATTTATCAGAATTATCTTCTTATTGTTTCTCTTTGAACCACCTATTGCATTTGTAGCATATATAGCTTTGTGGATAGCACTTCCCAAAAAGCCTTATCAGCTACCAGATATGAGTAATTCGGAATCAAATGAAGACTCTTCAAAAACATTTGAAGAACGAGTTGAGGAAATAGGCAAAGAAGCTGAAAGAATAGGCGAGGAATTTGGGAGAATAGGTGAAGATCTAGGCAAAAAAGTTGAAGTGGCAGCAGAGGACTTACAAGATAGAATCAAGAGTTCATTCAATAATAAACAAGTGAATATTGATTTTACTATTGAATCAAAGCCACGCAAAGGAAAATCCATGGGTATCATTCTCATCGCATTGGGATGTATATTTCTTGCCCACAATTATCTTCCGGATTTTGAAATAGATCGTTTTTGGCCTGTCATTTTAATTGCAATAGGGATTTCTATTTTGTTTTCAAACAAGAAGGATGATCAATCATGAATCAGTTCAAATATCTTTTTGGATTTTTCTTTATTGCTATTGGTGCTTTACTACTTGCTAATAATTTCTTTCCATTCTTTGCACTTGATGATATATGGCGACTTTGGCCATTGATCCTATTATTATTGGGAGTTTCATCACTTATTAAACAAGCCACAGTGAAGAAATTCATTATGTCAGGAATAGGATTGATAGCTGGAATCATTGTTTTTGCAGGAATTCATAGTGATAATGATATTGTACAAGTAGACTTTGATGAGAAAGTTTCGGAAGTCAGAGATTCAATTACTATACCTTTTGATCCATTGCTCAGCGATACTGCTTATCTGTCTATTTCTTGTGGTGCAGCTGCATTTGATATCGGATCATCAGGGGATTCATCATTAGTCTTTGTGCAAAGATATTCAGAGGTGTTTGAGGAACAACAAAGTGTGAATGGTGGCAACATAGATAAACAAGAAAAAGAATCAACATTTTCAATAAATCATAGAATCACAGATCGAATTAATAGAGTAGATATGGAATTCGGAGGCAACATTACCTTATTCGGAAATCAAAAGTTAAAGAGAGCAAATGTATTGCTCAATCCAAAAACTTTGTGGAACATTGATATAGATGGCGGGGCTTCCTCCATGAATGCAGATCTTTCTGCATTACGGATTGGCACATTGAATCTTGAAGTTGGTGCTTCTTCCGTTTCGCTTCGACTTGGCACAATTCAAGATTCTTCATATTATCACATTGAAGGTGGTGCAGCAAAGTTCTTAATTGAGATTCCTGAAGATGCAGGTTGCAGAATTACTCAAGAATCTGGTTTGTCCAAACATGAATTTCCAAACTTTGTCAAGAAAGCTGATAATATCTATGAATCCGCAAACTATGCAGTATCAAAAAAGAAAATCATATTAGATATTCAAACAGGAGTTAGCTCTATAACTGTTCAAAAGTACAAGCAAAAAGCTCCCGAAATACAATTAAACAGTAATGATACAAATCGAATAAAATCTCCCGACACGCTTGTAATCAAGCCAAATGAGAAATCAAAACAACTATGATATCAAAACTCCGGTGCACTTCATCGGAGTTTTTTTTTCTTCCTACATTTTCTAAGTTGCACATGAAACAATTCAGGGGATATTATGTACGCATCACTCTATTCTGCATCCGTATTCGGCATTGGGGCATTTCCTGTTCATATTGAAACACATCTTGAAAATGCAGTGCCTATGTTTTTAATGGTAGGACTTCCCGATTCAGCCGTCAAGGAATCTCGAGAAAGAGTTTCAGCAGCAATCAAGAATTCAGAACTGCCATTTCCACTCAAGAGAATTACTGTGAATCTTGCACCGGCTGATATCAGAAAAGAAGGAAGTGGTTTTGATTTGCCAATTGCTTTAGGTATTGTCACAGCCATGGGGCATCTCGATCAAGAAGCATTGAATGATACAATCTTCATTGGCGAACTTGCATTGGATGGTGAGCTCAGACCAATACATGGTGCATTATCTATTGCATTGATGGCAAAAGAACAAGGAATCAAGAGAATTGTAATGCCTAAAGACAATGCTGAAGAAGCAGGACTCGTGGAATCTGTTCAGATTATTCCAATAACATCACTGCAAGAAGCAATTTCATTCTTACGAAATGAAATCTCAATTAATCCTCATATATCTTCAATTGACGGGTTATTTGAACAGGTGCAATCATCAGGCATAGACTTCGCAGATATTAAAGGACAAGAACAAGTGAAGCGAGCTTTTGAAGTATCTGCCAGTGGAGGACATAATCTCATTTTAGTTGGACCACCTGGAAGTGGAAAGACTATGATTGCGAAGAGATTGCCCGGAATTTTGCCCCCTATGACGATGGAAGAAGCTTTGGAAACAACGAA
>JACCDW012063420.1_pt1 | contig 15395 bp, 11 predicted proteins | sample 7449781 | NCBI WGS metagenome assembly JACCDW01 (sample SAMN15323449, study PRJNA562643) | freshwater metagenome | isolation source: river surface water | place: USA:Blue River Watershed | collected 2017-08-18
ATACACAACATAGGTGATGAATCCCTCTTTGTCACTAGACGCAGAGGCACTCATCAGTAAGCACGCAGCAATTACTACTGCGACCAGAGTCATTGTCTTCCAGCACATAGTCTTCTACTTAGACCGGGCATTTCCAAATGCTTGTTGGTTTAAGCATTATCTTCTGTGGTCTGGATGTAGTCATCTCCTTCACCTTTCTCATAGACATCCACTTCAGGTCCAAAACGTGTAATGCCTGCAGCTGCCATCGCTTCCTTCTCAGACACATACTGATTCGGATCATACCGCCAGATTGCCTTTGTGCCACCGACAGCCCATTTGCCCATGCCCAACCGCTGAAGAAGATTGTCTAACTTTCTCTGCTCCGGGGTCATGGTATTTTTGTCTTTGATAATCTCAGCCTTCTCTTTCTCCACACGATCCTGGATCAGTTCACGAATCTGATCATCACTGTATTTGAGAGCCTCCTGGGAGAACTTCAGTAAACAAGCTTGAACAATCTTCGCAGGCAACTTCGCAGGGACTGTAATCGCAGAGGTGGGAGCGACCAATCCAGGCTCATTGGAAGGAACATGATTCGGCATCAGAAACTCCGCTATAATTCCACCAACCAGAGAACGCTGTATAAAATCGACTCCAATCTGGCCACCTCGTAGATTTGACGCACGGAGAATCTTAATAAACACGGGAATCACCACAGACAGACGATCCACCACTTCACGAATCTTGGCTCGAACAAACTTATCTCCCTTGGGCAAGGACTTCACAATCTCATTCAAATAAGCAGTGTGTCTCTTATACGCTTCAAACAGATCTCCCATCACATCCTCCGAGAACTCTTTGGTTTTCGAGGCTCGGACTCGAGGACGGAAGGCTCTCTCTCCTTGCTCGGCAGAGGTCAAGACACGCTGGAAGGGAATCAAGAAATAGGTGCGGAGACTTTCTCCAAGATCTTGCGGTGTGGCTTTCAAGAAGGCTTGATAGAGAGCAAAGGTTGCATCTCCTAAGCGAGAGCGAATCTCGTTTTCAAATCGAAGGGCGACTTGGGATATCTCTGTAAATCCATTCAAGACATCCGTGCGAGAGGCATCTGCAGGAAGTGCTTCAAGTGCAACAAGAGTGGCTCGGAGAACTTCTTCGTAGCCTTCGAAGGGAGGAGGCAACAAGGAGAGCATTCCACGCAGATTGTCAAGGCCAGACGGGATTGTGGGAAGTGGACTCTGCGGAATGAGACTTCTGCGGTTGACCTGGATGAGCAACTCATCAAAGGCTTCTGTTGTCACTTCTTGGATTCCACTAGCTCTCAGAGCATCCAGTTCACCTCGTGCTTTCGCTTGGAGTTCACTTTCATATTCTGCATCGTATTTCTTTTGTTTGGATCCCTCTTTCGCATAGCGCCGTGTGGGAGGAGGCAAACGAGGATCTTCAGGGAAGACAAACTCACACCAGGGACAAATATTGTTGTAGCCAGGTTCATGCTGTTGCCCAATCCGAGGTCCCTTGAAGCAGACACGCAAAAAGAGTCGATACATGATGGCTGCATCCGCTTTCCCGAGAAGTTTCTCCAAGGGTCTCGGTGTACTATGAACATACAAGCGACTCCCCTTCGATCCCAGAGGAGGGGAAGGAGGCGGCAGTTCAGGAAGAGCCCCTTTCTGAGCCCAGAAGGCAAGCGGTGTTGAAAGAGGTCCATAACAGCAGCTGACTTCTGTAGCCTTGGATCCAGGTAAGAACTTGGAATAGGTAAGTGCGCTACTGTGAGCCTGTTTGATATAGGCTCTCACCTTCTCAGGAAGCGCAGCAGATTCTGCAACAGTAGGAGCTTCTGCTTCTGCTCCTTTCTCCTTGCTAACATTGTAAGGGATAGGAGTAAACCCCATGGGTAGAATATCACTGGGCCGTCCCTTTGCAGACTCTAGACCAAAGGTTTCCAAGAGATACTGTTTCTTCTCGACAATCGCTTGTTGGACTTCAGGTGTTTCAGCAAGCTGTTTTGTAAAGGTTGATAAGTAAAACATGATCTCTTTCATGCGTGTGACACTGGATTGAATCGATTGATATCCTGTCAGGTCCCAGGGCTCTCCTCGTTTGCGAATACTGGAGATCGCACAGGCCAAGTATTCCTGTCCCACATTGTCCTTGACATCTTGAGAATCAAGAGGATAGCCTGTAAACTCGGGTTTGGCACAGCCAGGCAACGTATACCGAATGACATAGTCAGGGATATGTGTCTGAACATCAATCAAGAGAGCAGCCGCACACAAGCTCACCAAGATTCGATTGATAAAGACATCATAATCGGTAGAGACTTTTCCAGCCTTTTTCAACGCTTTCTGACTCAGAGCATACCGAGTGCGATCGGGTGCTAAGGCAAGAGCATTTCTGATACGAGTGATCATTAGCTCATAGGATTTTCTATCAGGGACAACTCCCACTAAGGCTGCGAGTTCACCAATCGTACTGTAAATCTTCTGATCTTCTTCTGTGCTCACAGGGACACGCTCTTCTTCCTCGACTTCCGTGGTAAGAGCTCTCTGAAGCTTCTCCTCTTCTAAGGCATCCTCGTCAACTAAGACAGCACGACCAGACATCGGCTGCCCGTCGTCATTAAACTCCAAATGAGTATCGTACTCAAACTCTTGAATCGGTTGTCCGCATTGGCGACACAAGTAGGTTCCATTGAACTTTCCTCCTCCAAAGGTCAGCAGAAGTTCCTTGTGAATCACCTCTTTCTCCTGGGGTCGCAAGAACTCCTGGAGCATCAAGTATTCATGTTCGCAGAGTAAATGATGCGGAGGCTCACCATTGTTGCACCAGAGCCAGTGATTTTCCTTTTTCAAGGTGTAGAGACGAACAAACTTATTGAGCGTCAACATCCGTTCAGTCGCATTGGAGATCTTTCGAATCTTTGTCAGATCAATCATATGCTGGCACGGGTTGGGTGTTGGAGGGGCTCCTGCATCTTGAAGTTTTTTCTCCTCCTCTACCTTGTTGAGGACCTGACGAATGAACAGATCTCTTTCTGCACGCATCCGTTCTTTCGCAACTTCAGGGTTCTGAGCAAGAGCATTCAGGAGCAAATCAGGATACGCTGTATACAAATAGGCAAAGAGTGCGACATCAAACCGAGAATACGAAGGGAATCTTACTTTGAAGTCTGCAACCATGCTCTGAAAGAGAGGCTCACCTGTACTTGCATTGGTGATGCGTTGCACAGTTTCGAAGAAGCGCTGATCTTCCAACAGATTCTCACGAACTACAGGCTTGGGAGACTCCCGTCTTGTTCGAATCTCATCCCGAAGTTCTTTCAACATTTTTCTCACAGCAGACTGGTACAAGGTGATCTTTTGGTCCAAGACAAGTTTCTGCGGAATGGTAAGTTCAGCCTGGAGCAACCCAAACGACCGCAAGGGTGGCATGACATCTCCAATACCACCGCCATACAAAGCTTGTCCTTTGAGCCAATCTGCAATTTCTGAATTTCCCAGGGTACTTCCATCAAAGCTCACAGAAATAATCTTTCCAGGCTCAGGGAAATCTACAATCTGCGTGGCTTGCAACATCTTGTACATGGGAGTTGGTTTCATCAAACCATACGCAACATCCAAGGCAAGAACTCCAGACCGAATCGCTCCCAAATCACGAAGGAACTCCAAGGGGAAAATCAAATGGCCTTTCAGTTCCGCTTGGTCAGCATCTTCAATCTTATGCGTCAATCCTCCTTCTCCATAGCGTCCAAACCGAGCTCCTAAGGCACGGTAATAGCTCATGCGGATCTTGTTCAGATCATCTGCACTCACTCGTACATCTCTAGAAGAATGAAGGACGGGAAACCCGCTGATGGTTGCAGGTTGGTCGTCTTTTTTGGGAAGATCAAATCGGAAAGCATCTGTATCAAAGCGTATATCTTTGAGATCATCAGAGCTTGACAAAGGAGACACAACGACAAAATATTTGTTAAAATAGCCCTGCCAAATCGTGATCCACCGAGGAATCCGTTGTGTAAGCGCAGCTCCAGGGGCTTCTACTACAGCAACTTTATCTGTAAGTTGTGTGTCTAAATATCGATTTCCTTTCAAGATGACATCTTGGAGATAGTTGAGTTGAATCTGAGGATCACTCACAGAGATCGGATCTTCTGTGGGCCCCACGAGCCAGGTCTCAAAATCAGACGCAGCATGATCAACATAGACAGCCTTTGAAACAGACAAGATCTGCTTTGCCAAGCGAAACTCTGTCTTCTCCAACAGTTCCACCAAGGTTGAAAAGGCTACAGATTTTCTGCCGACGGGTCTATCTCCGCTGTAGCGAACAAGATCATTTCGTAGGGCTAACATGGTAAACACAAGACGAGAGATCTGACGAATCCGACGAGGGCTGCGTTGCCCCGCAGGATCTAACTCCCGAATCCGTTCTCGTAACATATCATTCAGTTGTTCATCATCTGTGTAGCGAATGAGCCAAGCAGGTCTCTCACTTACAGCAAAGAGACCTGTGATTTCCTCTTCCACATCGGGTGCTTCAAGTTCTTCCAGAAACTCAAACTCAACTGCTTCTTCTGCAACCTCACCTGGAGCTGCTTCATTCGGAATGGTCTCTTCTTTCTTCGGAGGCTCTACAACACGAAGGACATCAAAGGGAGCAATCGACCGATCTCGAGGGATTCCCTTGAAAGCAAATGCAAGCTCCAGCACTTCTCCAGCCTCATCCACAAGAGTAGCAGTGTCTGTCATTTCATTGACGGTCTGAATGGTATAGGTTGTGAGAGGTTCACCCTCGGCCGTAAAGGTTTCCACAAGCATATCTTTGGCCATTCCTCGTTGCGCAAGGAAGGAGGGGAGCAAGCGTTTTTCTTTGATCGTAATCCCTGTCAGTTGGTATTCCTCTTTGGGAACCCAATCTCCATCTGCATCTTGTTCCAGATCTATCACGAAAAGTTTTCTGCTTTTTCCTTCTTCTAAGATACTGATCCGAGACTCATCGATGTAATAAATGTGGCCTCGGAGGGTTTCAATGTCTGGGCGTTCTGATTGGATCTCCACGAAGTCGCCTAACTCCAATCCAACCTCCTCCTGGGCTGCCGCTTCTTCGAGTTGTTCAGCCCCAGGACCAATCTGAACTCCTTCGTCTTCCTCTTTTGATTCAGCAGCAGCAATATCAGTTCCTTCCAGAATACCTACAACTTCTTCCTCAGGTTTGTCTCCAGATGGTTCCATACCCCTTCTACTGTGTCCGATTCAAAATCCACGGCATCTGAGCGCCTAAAAAATTGAGTCCATCTCCCTGGAGAGAAACTCTAGAGTTCTAATGGCATTTACCACGAATGAGTTTGCAGTCCTTCACAAACAGTTTCCATCGTGGTCTCAGCTGGAGTCTTATCTTACCAGTCCTGATGGGGGATCCTTTCGTGTAGCGGGAGAGGGACGATATCGGGTGATTCGGTATGTCAAAGGGATTTCAGATCTTCGTGTCCCTCATGGGAAATGGATGCGCTCGGTGATTTGGGATACCCAGACGAATCTTCCCGTTTGCGTGGCGCCACCCAAGGCTGAACCAGGAGATCTGCCCACCGGAATGGCTGTATCAACGCTCCAAGTTCAAGACTTTCTGGATGGAATGATGATCAATGTGTATCGCACAGTGGAAAATCCTTCGAGTCTCCAGATTGCGACTCGAACGCAGTTAGGTGCGACGGGTCGCTTCTATAGCCAAAAGAGCTTTGCTGAGCTCCTTGACGAGGCCTTGGTGGCCATGCGCATGACAAAGGATGATATTCTCTCGCTGCTTGCAACTCCGACGGAAATGGTTCCGTATCACTTTGCGTCTCTGATTCTTCAGCATCCTGAACATCGTGTCGTCGCCCGATGCCGATCTCCACACCTTTGGGTTGTTCACACGGGAGCTGTTCACGATGGGGGGGAAGTTTCTCTGAACCAAGACTGTACGCATTGGCCCTTCAAGCTTCAGCTTCCTTCTCATCGGATTCCGGAAGGAACTTCTCTGGAGGCTTTCTTTAGTGATCTCTGTGCGACGAATGGGTGGTTCTATCAGGGTCTCACACTGAAGGATGCATCGGGCAAGCGTTGGCGCCTTCGGAATCCCACCTATCTTTATCTGCGGGCTCTCCGTGGATCTGAGGCCACTTCTGTAGAGAGATTCTTGCGTCTTCGCTCCGAGAGTAAGATCTCAGAGTATCTGAAGCATTATAGTGAAGAACGCCAGATCTTCTGGGATCTGGAACAGAAGCTTCGATCTGTCACGGAACAGGTCTATGCGGGATATTGTGAGGTGCACAAGGCTCACGAGAAGAAGCTGGAGGATCTCCCGTGGGAGATTCGGCCGTGTGTGTTCAAGCTCCATTCTCTGTACCTGGAACAGCTCAGGCCAAACCAGGAGAAGCTCTTCAAGAAGCATGCCGTAGAGCTTGTGAATAACCTTCCGCTCTATGAACAAAAGCGCCTTCTAGCGCCGCCTCCTAAGGGTGGTCTTGTGCTTGCGGCTGCGGCTCTTGCCACTGCGGCGGTGACGCCGTGATTTGCCTCCGATGCGGATGGGATACGGGGATTGAACAGGCATTCCAGGCTGAGGGGCCTCCGCAGCATTCGTTCTCCTTTGCAAAGCATTCAGAGTGGAAGGTGGGAGAGATGCTCCAGGTGCAAAGGGATTGAAGCTTATCCATGAGCTTGTAGGGGCAGGAGCAGCATTTGCAGCAGCAGCATTTGCCGCTCCTCGTGCCATATTCGCAAGATACTGAGCATGCTGAGCACGTCTCATTTCTTCATCAAATTCAGCTTCACTCATTTCGGGAAGGAGAGAGCGTGCGCTGGAAGCAGCAATCCGATCAATATTGTTAAAGATGCCTTGAAGATTGTTTGGAAGGGCAGCTCCTTGCGGTTGAAGTTCAGCCAATTGGTCCATCGCTTCGACGAGCTGTGCCTCTAAGAGAGCAAGGCGATCCCTTTTCAGCTTTCGTATTCTGATGTATTGTTTTGCTCCATTCATATTTCCAGCATCTCTTCGAGTCACAGCCGCATTTGTATTTTGTTGGATCTGAGTTTGTACTTCAGCGATCCTTTCTTCCAGACTTGCAATATGCTCTTGAAGACGAGATACGTCCATTCTATCTTGAATTCACTTTTTCTCTTCCGAAATCTAAAGCCAGCCCACATTCTTGGTGTAGGACCCCATGGCAGCTGTTGGCATTGATCTCGGTACGACCACCTCCTGTGTTGGCGTTTGGCAGAATAACCGTGTGGAGATTATCGCAAACGATCAGGGCAACCGCATCACCCCTTCCTTCGTGGCCTTCACGGATTCTGAGCGTCTGATTGGTGAGGCTGCCAAGAATCAGGCAGCTGGCAATCCGAAGAACACCGTCTATGAGGCCAAGCGTCTGATTGGACGCCGCTTTGACGATGCGTCTGTTCAGTCGGATATGAAGCAGTTTTCGTATTCTGTTGTGCGGGGTCAGCATGACAAGCCGGAGATTGAAGTCGACTTCAAGGGGGAGACCAAGCGTATGAGACCCGAGGAGATTGGAGCGGCTGTGCTTCAGAAGATGAAAGCAACCGCAGAGGCCTATCTTGGCACTCCTGTCAAGGATGCTGTGATCACGGTCCCTGCCTATTTCAATGACTCCCAGCGTCAGGCGACGAAGGATGCAGGTGTGATTGCGGGTCTCAATGTGCTCCGCATTATCAATGAGCCGACCGCAGCTGCGATTGCCTATGGTCTTGATAAGGTAAAGGGAGGTGAGCAGCATGTTCTGATTTTTGATCTGGGTGGCGGCACCTTTGATGTGTCCCTTCTTTCCCTGGACGATGGGATCTTTGAAGTGAAGGCGACTGCTGGCGACACCCATCTTGGTGGTGCGGACTTTGATACCATCCTCGTAGATTACTGTGCGCAGGAGTTCAAGAAGAAGACGAAGCTTGACCTGAAGGAGAATCCTCGTGCTCTCCGTCGCCTCCGCACGGCTGTTGAGAAGGCGAAGCACACTCTCTCGGCTGCCTCTCAGGCAAATATTGAGGTAGATTCCCTCCACGAGGGTCAGGACTTTGCCACGACGCTCACTCGTGCGAAGTTTGAGGCTCTCTGCGATCCCATCTTCCGTCGTTGTATGGAGCCGATTGAGCAGGTGCTTCGGGATGCGAAGATGTCCAAGGATCAGATCAATGAGATTGTGATGGTGGGTGGCTCCTCTCGTATCCCTCGTATCCGTCAGATGCTTTCTGATTTCTTCAATGGTAAGAAGCTGAATGACTCTGTGAATCCGGATGAGGCGGTTGCGTATGGTGCGGCAGTTCAGGCGCATATCCTCACGAAGAAGGATGGAGCTCCTGAGGATCGCACGGATTCTCTTCTCCTTCTCGATGTTACTCCTCTTACGCTCGGCATTGAGACTGCAGGTGGTGTGATGACGCCGCTTATCAAGCGCAATACGACGATTCCGACGAAGAAGTCCCAGACCTTCTCTACCTACGCAGACAATCAGCCTGCCGTCGATATTCAGATCTTTGAGGGCGAGCGTAACTTCACGAAGGATAACAACCTTCTCGGTCGCTTCCGTCTGGAGGGCATCCCTCCCATGCCTCGTGGTGTCCCGCAGATTGAGATCACTTATGATCTGGATGCAAATGGGATCCTCAATGTCACGGCTGCTGAGAAGTCCACTGGAAAGTCGAATAAGATTACGATCTCGAATGACAAGGGGCGTCTGACCAAGGAGCAGATTGAGAAGATGGTTGAGGAGGCTGCAGAACACGAGAAGGAGGACAAGGCTCGTATGGAGACGGTGGAGGCCAAGAATGAGCTAGAGTCGTATCTCTACAATGCTCGCAACTCCTTCCGTGATGAGAAGGTGGTGGAGAAGCTTGGTGCGGATGCGAAGGAGGGAGATGAGAAGGCACAGGAGTTCATCAACTGGTTGGACAACCACACGGACGAAGACAAGGAGACTTACAAGGCGAAGATGAAGGAGGCCGAGGAAGCTCTCCGCCCACTTCTGATGAAGCTGTATGCCTCGGGAGGGGCTCCTGCGACAGGTGAGGAGGGCAATCTCCCTGGAATGCACGGGCAGGAGTCAGAGCCGAAGCCCAAGGTGGAGGAAGTTGATTAGGCAGAGCCTAATAACTACGCTCCGCTAAAAATCAATATGGGATTTTCAAAATCCACAGTTGATTTGCTTAGATATTCTTGATCACACTGAACTGGATCACAACAGCATCGCCCAAGTTTCCAGCCGTGATGTTGCGGAGTGTGATAGTTGCAGAGCCAGCACCCGCAATCGCAAAGACGGAATAGGTTCCGAGAGTGCCTCCGCTGATGTGCTGCACGAGGACCATATCATTGGCCGCAATCAGGGAGTTGTTGAGGGTAAAGCTGATACTGGTATTCGCATTGAGTGTCGCATTGTTCGTGGTGATCTGACCCACACCGGTATTGAGGGTGACAGCGGTTCCCTTGTTTGTCTGCTGGGTAACCGTGGTGCCCGTAGAAGGAGCCGTGTAGCCGATGCCCGAGCGAGAGAGAACAGCCCCAAGAGAGTAGACAGGGGCACCCTGGTCAATCTCCGTGTTGCCGTTGGGGTTGATGCCACGAGGGACATACTCGGGCTTATCCGTGTTGTACACGGCAAAGATCTTGGAGTTGGGATCAATGAATCCACTCAAGAAAGTGATCGGGTCATAGACACCCACCATGTAGGTGGTGACGCCCGGATTGGGAGCACCATAGGTGGTATCATTCGCAACCAGAATGCCACCAGGATAGAGCTTCTTGCCATTCTCACGGAGGATGCGATTCGCAGGGCAGTTGGCTGCCGTTGCAGTTCCCAGCGATCCAAGAGAGGTCAAGGTGCCCGTGGTGACAAAGGTAGTAGGGTTGACACTGGTGGTGTAGCGGAAGATATCGTTCTGGAACGATGTCGTTGTGATATACGAGATACGAGGAGTATTCAAATAGCTCGAATGAGAGGTTGTGCCGATGGTCGCCATTCTCTATAGTTCGTAGTTAGAAAAGGTTTTTTCCGTAGGTTTTTAAAAGAAGAAGCGTTGTAACACAGCCGACTGCGACAACCATGGAAGCAACACCTTGATTGCTAATAATCACATACCCTTTCTTCGAAGGCGCATCGGGAAGATTACAAACCTCGCAGCTCGACTTTTGTTGAATATCGCTATCTTTCTTGTTCAAACGAACTTGTTTCAGTTGCAGATTCTTATGGACAGCGAGAACAACCATTCCCATTTGGGAGCAGCGTCTCATAAAATGATCTACATGCCCATCAATCGGGAAGGCATTCTCACACAATGTCTTGGCCCCCTCCCGTGTCAAAATGTATCCTGTTAAAGGAGCCATCACATCGTAGGACCAGTTCTTCGAATAGGTGGGAGACCCAAGTTCTAAGGCTTTTGTGACTGTGGGTCCAAACGGTTTTGCAAGAAGCCAGATATCAGGGCGTTTAATATCTTCCTGATTCAGATCTTCCATGGCTGTTGACAGCATCTCAGGAAAGGTCTCAGGGATCTCTGCATCATCTTCCAAGATCAATAGCTTTTCCTTGTCTGTCTCTAAAAACTTCTTCCAGCAGCTATAATGACTCAGATAGCAGCCAACTCCTCCAGGAGTATCTAAATCCTCATGATCTCTACGCTTCTGGTATAAGATATTGCGCTTTGTACGGAGGGAGACACGCTCATCATTTTTTATATCTAAGAGCTTCCCATTGATTCCTTCAAAGCGTTCAAAGTCATACATCTGTTTCAGACGAAGCACACCTGGTTGTTGAATGAATCGTTCCCACCTATCGGGTCTCTCTTTCAGATTTATACAGTAGACCTGAAAAAGATTGGACTTTTGCTCTCTTTCCATTCTGGTTAGATCAAAGCTTTTCTAGGGCTCGTACTCGGGCGTAGCAGGAGCATACTGAGGGGTTGCGGGAGCATAGTTAGGAGTTGCGGGAGCATAGAGAGGAGTCGCAGGAGCCTTTTGTGCCTGCATCTTCTCTCCAAGCTTGCCATAGAAGGCAGACTTCTGGGGCTGGCGTTTGGCTCCGGGCGCAGCAGCTGCGGGCTTTGAAGCTGGAACGGGTGCGGCACGAGCTGCTGCCTCTTCCAGAGCCTTTGCATTTCCAACATTCAACCGGAGGGAAGCACGAGAGCGAGTTCCAATGACGCCTGCGGTAGCACGAGCCCAGTCTTGACGCCATTCACGGAACATCAGAGCACATCCAGCAGCTGCCCTGGAAATCGCAGCTCGGGCAACTGTCTGCTTTCCATCTCGTGTCTTATCCTGAGGGAAATCCACGCCCACACGAAGTACCATCTCTGCACGAAGAGGATGCGGTACTTTGTAGCCTACATAGCTCACCTCGCCAGCATCCATCAGATTCGCCTCAATATAGGTCTGAAGCAGATTCCCAAGCGTGTGATCTTCCTCAGGGAAGAAGAAGTCAAAGGCCTTTGCACGGTTATCGGCAGGGAGTACCTTCACATCAGAAGGAAGCTCTCCTGCATATTTGGAGCACTTGGCCTCAATATTGGCTAGAGCTCGCTCTACAATGGTAGAGATCGGGAGTGTTCCAATCGTTTCGATGACGAAATCAAAGGTACTGGGTTCCCCTTTCTCATTGATCTTGTAACAGCGCTGAACCTCCATGGCCTGGAACTCCCGAATCAGGGCCTCCTTCCGACCAGGCTCTTCTTGAATGGCATCCAGAGAGAGCTTCTTTGTCATCTCCAGCCACTTCTGGAAGAACTGTTCCTGGCGAGCAGGATCCGTATCAATCGTATACGAATAGGAGCATTGGCTCACAGGAGACCACCGAATGTGTTGGAGGCCTGTTCCAACAGAGGCTCGTGCAACAAACTCAATCTTCTGTCCAGCCTGATTGGGCTGCTTTGCTTTGAGAATCGCAAGAAGACAAGTGTCCCCTGTGATTGGATCCGGTCGGAAGAAGGTTCGGTTCCCGCCCGCAAACTTCACATAGCCTTCATCCGCACGGCCTCTTTGGAAGACTTCGATGTCTTCTACTTTCACAGGCATAGGATCATTCGTTGTATTTTCCTTGGAAAGACGGAACTCAAAGGCGTCCCGATCCCAACTGGTCGGAACCCAAGGATCTGCATCAATCGCAATCGGAACAAGTCCAATCCGATCCGCCAACATCTCATTCGTCATGGGCGTTGTATTTGTAAGAATCTTTACATCGCTTGTGGTTCCCTGATCCGTCATCTTTGCATCAAAGGCCAGTGTTTCAACCCCCGTCAGAACCATACGGCGAAGGGTATTCACATAGGCAACTTCTGTATTCTGGAGTTGAAAGGTCATCACGGTGGGGTCCTCCACCGTGGCAAGATTCGTGAAGATCTGTTTGTCTGAAGAGGCCATTCTAGTAAAGCTGTGGGTTCCTGTTTAAGGCGGCACAAACTCAATTTTGCCCTCCTGCGTTGAACACGGAAGGAATGTATCTCTTCCAACGGTAGTCGGTATGAACACCGGGCAACCAGACCATATTTGTTTTTACAGCAACAAGTGCGATTGGTCCAAGGCGTTCCTCACAGAACTTGCGCAAACTCCCTGGAAATCTAGCTTCCGGTTTGTGTGCGTGGATCCCTCTCCAAACCGTCCGCCGATTCCTGGATGGTTAAAGAAGGTTCCCACGCTTGTCATTAAAGGAGAACAGCAACCTCGTACAGATGGTGATGTGATGAACTGGTTATCTGAAATGCGCATGAAGAGTGGTGTTGGGGGTGGAGGTGGTGGCGGCGGAGGCTCTGCCCCTGCCGCAGCAGGTGAGTTTGAACCTTTCAATATGCTGGAGCATTCCTCCTTTGCAAAGGGATTTGGATATAGTTTTAATGATGCAGATACCAGTACCCAAGGAAATGGAGGTACAACAATGCCTGGTGCCTTTTCGTTTTTGAACGGGGCGGCTGCCCGAGGAGATCGGACTGCAAATGCTCCTCCGACAATGGCTGACATGGCCAAGAAAAGCAGAAAGGAACAAATGATGGATGCTCAAATGGAAGAATATATCAAGGAACGGAACCGTGGCATCCCTCAGGGCCCGCCTCGGTTGTGAGGCCTAAACTGTGTGCGTGTAGCTTGTATCAGGTAGCGTATCTCTTGACAATAGAATGGCTCTTCCACCTTCGTATCTCGGCGCTTTTAATAACAATCTCATTCGGTTCTTTGAAGAACTAGTTGAGAGTTATCCCGAGGAAAAGAGTCTTTCCTATGCCCTGGAGGTGATTCAAGGCACAAAGAAGGTCAATCCCAAGCTGATTTTGGATCTGTTTTATGACAATGTCTACAAAACCTGTCATGAATGGATTGAAGAGGAGAATGAAGACATTATTCCGTATGCAAAACACAAGATTTCCAACGAATACAACGAGATGTCTGTCGCCCTCATTATCTTTGACAAATACTGGACGCAGATGTCCGAAAACAACCAGAAGGTGATTTGGCAGTATCTGAAGGTTCTCTGTGTCTTGTGTGAGAAGGCCAAGGGTCTTCCTCCGAAGGGATCCATAGCGAAGTAAAGGAGCGTAAAGAGTTTGTAAGGCCTCTTCCGAGACACAGTAGAATGTCTGAGGAGAAGTCTCTTGATTCGATCTTTCAGAAGAAGTATACGGAGTTTTGTGAGGATCTCTTGGAGACCTATCCCGAAAAGGATACAGAGATTCGGGCTGCCCGAGCCTTGACGGAAGCGCAGCGCATGGAGCGCTTTCGCACAGAGGTTCTCCCGACAGCTGGAAGACCCACACGCAATCCTTTGGAGACTCCGGGTCCCGTCCTTCCGGGTGTGACGATCGAAGAGGAGCACTGGAAGACATTTTCTGCGGGGACGCAAAAGGCAGTCCAGGAGTATGTCACACTCTTGACCTTTACCTGTATGTTCAGCGATGACAAGCACCCCTGGAGCAACATGGAGGGCAATCCGCAGGCGAAAGCTTGGATGGAGGAAATGATGAACACATGGAAAGAGAAGCTCTCCTCTGTTGACTTCAAGTCGATTACGGAGAAAATGATGAAGATCTTTGGAGATGGCAAGGGATTGAAGCTTCCTGAACGGATGTTGAAAGGACAACTTGCCAAGTTGGCGGAAGACTTAGTCCGTGAGTTTAAGCCTGAAGATTTTGGCTTAACTCCGGACCAACTGGAGGAGACAGACAAGGATCCCTCCCGGGCTTTTGAGCTCCTCATGAGCATTTACACCCAGCGCCCTGAACTTCTTCAGACGGCAATGAAGCGGATCGCCAAGAAACTTCAGGACAAGGTTCGCCGTGGTGAACTTCGACCCCAAGAGCTTGCAGCGGAGGCGGAAGAGATGATGAAGGAGTTTACTGACAATCCTGCCTTTGTGGAACTCATGGAGAGTTTCCGCAGTGTCTTTGGATTTCAAGATGAAGAGTCAGCGAAGGCAGCAGGGCGTGATGGTGAAAATCGCAGAGCCCAGGCTGTCCAGCAGATTCGTGCTGCGAGGGAGAGGAGACAGAAGGAACGGGCAGAGCAGGAAGCAAGGCGAACTCAGGCCGTTGCGCAACCTGAACAGCCCGAGCAGTCTGTGGAAGAGGTCATGCGTCGCCTGGGGTTGGATAAGCCCGACACGGGCAAGAAGGGAGGAAAGGGAGGCAAAGGTGGTCGTAAGTAAGTATGGTGCTATACAGTAGAGCATCGGTCAAGATGGTAAAAGTAGCTTTATGTGATCCGTTTTTCTGGGAAGAACCTTCCGTTTTGGTGGGAGGTGCCTGGTGGAGACGCTGGTCTCGCACACGCTCAGCCCCTTGCGCAAGTGAAACGGTCAATGAAATCGCAGCAGTCTATCTCTTTACAGTTTTCGTGGGGCTTGTTCTCAGTGTTGTGATTGGATATGTCTATGCGATTCCGGTTGCCATGGCGATTTCTACTTTATATCTGGTCCCCGCTTTCATGAGCCTGTCTGAGATTCAAGGAATGAAGGAGTGTTCCGATACAAAAGAAGCCTTTGAAAATGTTCAGCCGAACCCAGATCCGATTCCGATGGATGCAAGTCCGCTTGTGACAAACCCCAAAGCGCAGAATCCCTTTATGAATGTCCTGATTGATGAAATCAAGTACAATCCGACTCGTCCTCCTGCAGCGGATGTGAGCAGTCCTGAGGTTGCAGATACCTTAGATGCATTCTTCCGTGTCCAGTGGTCTTCAGATCCCACGGATGTGTTTGGCCGTACACAGAGCCAGCGGATGTTTGTGACACAGCCTGCGACGAGCATTCCGAATGACCAGGAAAGCTACCAGAACTGGTTGTACAAGATCCCCGGGAAGACATGTAAGGAGGGCGGCCGTGAAGCCTGCTTGCCTGGTACGGATGGTGGACCGGTCACATGGCTCAATCAAAATCGCTAAAG
>JACCDW010362723.1_pt1 | contig 15391 bp, 14 predicted proteins | sample 7449781 | NCBI WGS metagenome assembly JACCDW01 (sample SAMN15323449, study PRJNA562643) | freshwater metagenome | isolation source: river surface water | place: USA:Blue River Watershed | collected 2017-08-18
TTCAATATGCGCCATATTATTGGGAATGCGGGCATCCCACTGGCTAACAAACACGGGTTGCCCTGTAAGAGCTTGCATCGTCACTGGTGTCATGAAATGAGTGGCGGCTTCGCTCATCGCGACTTGAACTTGTGCACCTTCTTGAATCAAAGATCGAGCAAGCTCAGCCACTTTAAAAGCAGCAATACCCCCAGACATCGCTAAGAGTATCTTTTTACCTTGTAATGAATTCATGATGCCAATTGAGCCTTGTGATCGATTATTCATCGTGATTATTTATTAACACGTTTGATTTCATCAAAGATTAACAGAATCACCCCAATTGTGATGGCGCTATCAGCAATATTGAAAGCAGGCCAATGCCAACCCATATAGTGGACGTCAATAAAGTCGACAACTGCGCCATAAGCAATTCGGTCAATCACATTACCTATTGCGCCACTCAAGAGAAGGCTTAAGGCTAGAGAAAAAACTCTTTGAGAAGCATTTTTACGAATCAACCAGATCATCACCAAGGCAGCAATGATGCCAAGGCCTGTAAAGAACCATCGTTGCCAGCCGCCGGCTTGAGCAAGGAATGAGAAAGCAGCCCCAGAGTTATATACCAATGTCCAGTTCAAAAAACTGGTGACTGGTTGAGACACATTTTCAAATAAATTATTTTTGGCAATGATTTTGGTGAGTTGATCAAGGATCAGCAAAAGACTAGCCAAGCCCATCCATCCTAAGAAAGCTTGGGTGTTGATTGATTTGCTAGAGCGCGCCAAAAAAATCTCCTGATTTAAGTAACTTAAGCGAGTTAAGCAATTTGGCGAGATTCGCCATCACCAAATAAATTGCTTGTGCAGCGACCGCAAAGTGTTGGGTGGGCTTCATCATGCCCCACATCTTCTCTGTAGTGCCAGCAACGTCCACATTTTTGATGCTCTGATGAACGCACTTGTACTTGAAGATCGGTGACGCCATCTTTTGCTTCTACTGTGGCGCTCGATGTAATGGTGATAAAGCGCAAATCATTACCTAGAGAATTCAAAAGCGCTGCATCTGCTGGAGAAGCAACGATATGTATCTCAGCTTGTAAAGATGAACCTACTTTGCCCGCTTCGCGTTCAAATTCAATTGCTTTTGTGATATCAGAGCGCATCTCTCTAATACGATCCCACTTGCTTAAGAGATCTGTTGCGCCATTGACTGTTGGCAAGATATGGAATTCTTCGGTGAAGATCGTATCTTGACTGCCTGTTTGGTGGTCAAAGATTTTCCATGCTTCTTCAGCAGTAAATGATAGGAACGGTGCCATCCATCTTAAGAATGCTTGAGTAATGTGGAATAGCGCATTCTGAGCAGAACGTCTTGCAGGCGCATCGGCAGAAAGCGTGTAGAGACGATCTTTCAGAATATCTAGGTAGAAACCACCCATATCTTCAGAACAGAATGTCATTAAACGTGAAACTGCTGGATGGAATTCATATTTGTCATAGTGCGCTAATAGATCGTTTTGCACAGACGCAGTTAAAGCTAAAGCATACTGATCAATCTCTAACCAATCTTTGCTATCCATGTGATGCTTTTGGATATCAAAGTCAGATAAATTGGCTAATAGGAATCGCAATGTATTACGGATGCGACGATAGCTCTCTACTACTCGTTTTAAGATTTCATCAGAGATGGTCATTTCGCCTGAGTAATCGGTTGAGGCAACCCACAAGCGAATAATCTCCGCCCCCATCTTGTCAGCCACTTCTTGAGGAGCAATCACATTGCCGACTGATTTACTCATCTTGCGACCTTGACCATCAACAGTGAAGCCATGAGTCAGAAGTGCTTTATAAGGTGGTTTGCCATCCAGCATCGCACCAGTCAGTAGTGAAGAGTGGAACCAACCACGATGTTGATCAGACCCTTCTAGATATAGATCAGCCCAACGACCATCAGGGTTTTCTCTTGAGGCATCTGCAAGAGTTGCTGCATGAGAACCACGAATCACGTGCCAATGCGTTGTACCGGAGTCAAACCAAACATCTAGGGTGTCTTTGTTTTTCTCGTACATCGCTGCTTCAGACCCCAAAAGCTCTTGAGGGTCGAGCGCTTGCCATGCTTCGATACCATGTTTTTCAACACGTGCAGCGACTTGTTCAAGTAATTCTGGGGTGCGAGGATGTGGTTCACCTGTTTCTTTGTGAACAAAGAACGCCATCGGTACGCCCCATTGGCGTTGTCTAGAAAGTGTCCAATCAGGGCGATTGGCAATCATGCTGTGTAAACGTTGTTTACCCCAAGCAGGGAAAAAGTCAGTTGCCTCGATGCCTGCAAGTGCAGTTTCACGAAGGCTCGCTCCACTATGTGGTTTTTTATCCATACTCGCAAACCACTGCGCTGTAGCGCGATACACCACGGGTGTTTTATGGCGCCAGCAATGCATGTATGAGTGATCGAGTTTGGCTGAATGCAGTAATGAGCCCACTTGTTTCAGTGTCTCAACAATTTGTGGATTAGCTTTCCAAATAGACAAACCAGCAAACAAAGGTAACCATGAAGCGTAAACCCCATCTCCCATCACAGGGTTCAGAATGTCTTGATCTTTCAAGCCATTGGCTTTACATGATTTAAAGTCTTCCTCACCATATGCTGGCGCGCAGTGAACTAAACCAGTACCGCTATCGATCGTTACATATTCGGCAAGGTAAATTGGCGAGCGACGATCAAATCCTTTATCTGCTTTAGCTAAAGGATGATGAAACTCAAGACCTGCCAATGCCTGACCTTTGCAGGTGGCGATGGTTTGACCTTCTAAGGCATATTCTTTTAAACAGGCTTCGATACGATCCTTCGCTAAGATCAATAAACCTTTGCTTGTGTCAACCAAAGCATATTCAATCTCAGGGTGTGCATTCAGCGCTTGGTTAGAAGGTAGTGTCCATGGAGTGGTTGTCCAGATCACAGCCATACCTTCGTTTTTCGGCAAAGCTTTTAAGCCAAAAGCTTGCGCAATTTTTGCCAATTGATCTTCAGGGAAAGTAAAGCCCACATCAACGGCGATATCCACTTTGTCTTGATACTCAACTTCAGCTTCAGCTAAAGCTGAGCCACAGTCAAAACACCAGTTCACTGGTTTAAGACCTCTGTAGACATAACCTTTTTCGAAAATCTTGCCTAAGGCTCTGATTTCATCAGCTTCATTTTTGAAGTCCATGGTGAGGTATGGGTTTTGCCAATCACCTAAAACACCTAAACGCTCAAAATCTTTTTTCTGTTTTTCAACTTGCACTTGTGCATAAGCACGTGCTTTTGCTTGTACTTCTGCGGTTGGTAAATGTTTGCCAAATTGTTTTTCAATTTGGATTTCGATCGGCATGCCATGGCAATCCCAGCCTGGTACATATAAAGCATCATGACCAGCAAAGCCCTTGGCTTTAACAATCATGTCTTTGAGGATTTTATTAACGGCGTGTCCAATATGGATATCACCGTTGGCATACGGAGGACCATCATGCAAAATAAATTTCTTCTTGCCAGCTTTGGCATCTCTGATTTTTTTATAAATCTTTTTCTCTTGCCATTCTTTTACCCAAATAGGTTCGCGCTTCGGTAGATCGCCACGCATGGGAAATGCTGTGTCGAGCAAGTTGACGGGATAAGAATTTTTTTTATTTTCAGACATGATCAGTTATTTCAAAGTAATTTTTTGCTGCTAATGCGTCCTGCCAAATGGCGTTTTGTAGTGCTTCTAAATCGTTATATTTTTCTTCGTCTCTAATTTTCTCAATTAATTCAATTTGAACCAATTTTCCATAAACAGATTGATTGAAATTAAAGATGTGAACTTCTAGCAAATATCTACCAGAGTCATCCACCGTTGGTCTTTGTCCCAAGCTTGCAACTGCAGGTAATGGATTGTCGCTTAAGCCGTGAACTTGCGCGATAAAAATTCCTTGTGCCGCAGGTTTTCTACGATGTAGTTTATTGGCTAGGGAGATATTCAAAGTTGGGAAGCCTAATGAGCGACCCAGCTTTTGCCCGTGTAAGACATGACCACTCAACATATAGGGTCTACCTAAGAGTTGTCGAGCTTTCTCTAAATGACCTTGTTCAAGTGCTGTACGAATCGCTGAACTTGAAATCCGTTCATTGGATTCCATGAGGGTGTCCATGCGTTCAACGCTAAAACCCTCAACTTTTCCAGCTTCTTGCAGGGTGGAAAAATTCCCAGCTCGTTTGGCGCCATAGTGGAAATCATCACCAATCAGAATAGATTTAACTTGCAGACCTTGTACCAAAATTGTTTTAACAAATTCTTCAGGACTCAAGTTGGCAAAGTGTTGATTAAAGTGAACAACTAAGACTTGATCAATACCGACTTTTGCTAGAGCCTCTAGTTTGTCACGCAGGCTTAAAATTCTGGAAGGTGCTTTTTCAGGGGCAAAGTATTCAATCGGGTGAGGTTCAAAGGTCATCACACAAGATTGGAGATTTTGGGCTTTTGCTGTTGCCACAAGTTTTTTAAGCAAAGCCTGATGCCCCCGATGCACACCATCAAAATTACCGATGGTGAGGGCGCAGGGGGTCCAATTTGCTACAGGAGGGATGCCTCTAATTACCTTCACGTTAAGGTATGAATTATATTGGCGGGCATGACTTCAATTGTTATTCTTATTTCAGGGCGTGGTTCCAATATGGAAGCCATTGTTCGCGCCTCTCAATCTGAGGCTTGGCCTGCTCGTATCGCGGCAGTGATTTCTAATCGTCCAGGGGCTGCGGGCCTTGATTTTGCAAGGGATCACGGCATTCCTACGGCAACTTTAGACCATAAAAATTTCCCTAATCGCGATGCATTTGATGCCGAGTTAGTTCAATTAATTGACTCCTTCAAGCCAGATTTGGTGGTTTTAGCTGGTTTCATGAGGATCCTCACCGGTGACTTTGTGCGCCATTATGAGGGTCGTTTATTGAATATTCACCCTTCTTTGCTACCCTTATTCCCTGGTTTAGCAACCCATGAACAGGCTTTAGAGGCTGGCGTTAAGGAGCATGGGGCAACAGTTCACTTTGTCACAGAAGCTTTAGATCATGGACCGATAGTGATTCAAGCTTCTGTGCCTGTTTTACCGGACGACACGGCAGACACCCTTGCTAAGCGGGTTTTAAAGCAGGAGCACATCATTTATCCCCGCGCTGTGCGCTGGTTCATTGATAATCGTCTTTCTATTGATCAAAATCGAGTTTTGATTGATCCACCAGAGTCTCAGTTACTCGTATCGCAGGATAAGTAAATTAATGGCTATTGATCCAAAAGCCGTGGCTGCAAGGGCTAAAGCTCTGCCACAACACGTTGAGCATCTATCTGTTGTGATTACAGAATTGATGCGTTTTGCTCACCCAGCAGATATGGTGGTGAGCCGCTATTTTCGTTCTCAACCTCGTTTGGGTAATCGAGATCGTGCCTTGATTGCAGAGGCTTCTTTTGCTTTTTTACGCCGTAAAACAGAGATTTCTCAATTTGCTGAGAGTGGTACGGGTCCTTTGGCTCGCCGCCTAGCTCTTTTAGCTTTGTTGGTCACGATGATTGAAAGTGGCTTAGGTAGTGGTAACCGTGCTGAGAGCGCCTTGGCGGACTTAGCTTTTGTGGTGCAACCTCATGAAGTTGAGTGGCTAAAGCGTTTTGGCATGATTGACCGTGAGACCTTAGCGCCTTTAACTAGGGTGAACTTACCCGAGTGGATTTGGAATGCTCTAGGTTCCTCCGTTCCTAAAGAAGAGTGTTTGCCGCTAGCTGAGGCGATGCTCAAGGCTGCGCCTTTAGATTTACGCGTCAACACCATTAAAGCTCAGCGAGAAGAGCTTCTAGGCGTTTTAAATGACTTGGGTGGGCGTTATGCTGCTGAGTTCACTCCTTATGCCCCGAATGGTCTCCGATTAAAAGGTAAGCCTGCTTTGCAGACCCAAGATTTCTTCAAAAACGGCTTGGTCGAAGTGCAAGATGAGGGTAGCCAGTTACTCAGCATGTTATTGGCGCCTAAGCGTGGCGAGATGGTGGTGGATTTTTGCGCTGGGGCAGGTGGTAAAACCTTGTCTTTAGGCGCCATGATGCGATCTAGCGGTCGCCTGTACGCTTTTGATGTGTCAGAAAAGCGTTTAGCTAACTTAAAGCCTCGTTTAGCTAAGAGTGGCTTGTCCAACGTTCATCCAGTTTGGATTGATAACGAAAACGACGCCAAAGTGAAGCGTTTAGCGGGCAAGATTGATCGTGTTCTCGTTGATGCCCCTTGTAGTGGTTTAGGCACTTTGCGTCGTAATCCAGACCTTAAGTGGCGCCAATCGCCCCAAAGCGTGGCCGAGTTAACTCAAAAACAGTTATCGATTCTGACCTCTGCTGCCCGTTTGTTAAAACCAGGCGGTCGTTTAGTCTATGCCACTTGCAGTCTGATTGCTCATGAAAATCAAGAGGTTGTTGAGGCGTTTTTAGCTAACAACCCACAATTTGAGCTAAAAGACGCAAAAGAAGTTCTAAAAGGAAGTTTCCCAATGATGGGAGATTTGCCGATTGGAGCTAGCGAAAAATCCAAATATTGGCAGTTATTTCCGCATCTTCACGGCACAGATGGCTTTTTTGGCGCCATTTTAGAAAGAAAAGCCTAATTTTAGACAATTAACGCTAATTTTTATCAATTAGCGTTAATTTGTTTCTAAAAAACATGATTTTCATCAAATCTTATGGGGTTGCTCTGAACTGATCTTGCAAAACTTGGTAAAATTCAAGTATTGAGGATTATGAGAGGAATAGCCGCATGGCTTGGTTAGAAAGTTCTAGAGATTTCGTTTTAAATTGGTTAGCAAATGGCTACTTAGATTGGTCTTGGTGGCAGATTCTTTTGTTAACTCTATTGCTCACGCACATCACGATTGCTAGCGTGACTATTTTCTTGCATCGTTGCCAAGCTCATCGAGCTTTAGAGTTACATGCAATCCCTTCTCATTTCTTCCGCTTTTGGCTTTGGTTGACCACTGGTATGGTCACGAAGCAGTGGGCAGCGATTCATCGCAAGCACCACGCTAAATGTGAAACTGCGGATGATCCTCATAGCCCTCAGGTTTTGGGTATTGGCACCGTTTTATCACGTGGTGCAGAGTTATATCGTGCTGAAGCGAAGAATCAAGAAACGATTGAAAAGTTTGGTCACGGTACACCAGATGATTGGATTGAGCATCATCTGTATTCCAAATATCAATGGCAGGGCGTTGGTTTAATGCTCATCATTGATTTGTTCCTGTTTGGCGCTCTTGGTGCGACAGTTTGGGCAGTACAAATGTTGTGGATCCCTATTACTGCAGCCGGCATTATTAACGGCATTGGTCATTATTGGGGTTACCGTAATTACGATTGTGAAGATGCCTCTACAAATATTTTCCCTTGGGGTATTTTGATCGGTGGTGAAGAGTTACATAACAATCATCACACTTATGCCACAAGTGCCAAGCTCTCAAACAAATGGTACGAATTTGATATTGGTTGGGTTTACATCCGCAGCCTTGAAATGATGGGATTGGCTAAAGTGAAGAAGTTGCCTCCTAAGCCTATCTTGACTGAGGTATCTGTCGCTTCTGAAACAACCTTGCAGGCAGTGATTGCTAATCGATATGAAGTGATGGCTCGTTACTCTAAAGCTTTGCGCCAAACGTTTGATGCAGAAGTATCTAGAGTGCGTGAATTAGCTCAGCAATACAGCGATGAACATCTTTGGTTATACAAAGATGAAGCGAAGCTAACAACTGATGAAAAGGCTCGTTTAGAGCATCTGATGCAAACGAATAAGTCCGTTAAGTTAATGGTAGAAATGCGTCGTGAATTAGCTGCTCTATGGGAGCGCTCTCATACAACGAAAGAGCAATTAACAGCGCAACTACAGGCTTGGTGCCAAAGAGCGGAAACTAGTGGCATGACTGGCTTGCAAGAGTTCTCGCTACGTTTGCGTCGCTATACTATTTAAGCGATCTAAGCGAACTAGTTAGGAAATAAAAAAGCCCGCGATGCGGGCTTTTTTATTGAGGCAAAGTGAATTCGAAAAGAATTCAGAATTACTGAGTAATTACTTAATCTTTGTCTCTTTGTATGAAACGTGCTTACGAGCTTTTGGATCAAACTTCATGATTTCCATTTTCTCTGGCATGTTACGTTTGTTTTTTGTAGTCGTGTAGAAGTGACCAGTACCTGCTGTCGACTCCAACTTGATTTTTTCGCGTCCGCCTTTAGCCATTCTGCTGCTCCTTAGATTTCACCGCGAGCACGCAAATCAGCCAATACAGCGTCAATGCCTACTTTATCGATCATGCGAAGACCGGCGTTAGTGATGCGTAAGCTCACCCAACGGTTTTCTGATTCAACCCAAAAACGACGGTTTTGCAAGTTTGGCAAAAAGCGACGTTTTGTCTTATTGTTTGCGTGGGAAACATTGTTGCCGACCATCGGCTTCTTCCCTGTGACTTGGCATACTCTTGCCATGACACGCTCCTTAAAATGCGAAAAGAAAGATTGTAGCAGGTGGCGCAAAAGTATTCCACTCCTTCAACGATCAATTTCCCTATTTTTCGATGATTTTTCATCAAAATAAGGAAATAAGTTAGTGGTCACTATCTAATTTGAGCCAATATTCGTCATTATTTTAAGCTCGCTAAAGGAAATTCCACCTTGTTTAGAGACGATGCAGTGATCGAGCAGTTGAACATCCATTAATGCCAGCGCTTGGTAGAGCGACTTGGTTAATTCGATATCAGCTAAGCTGGGGGATAAATCACCGCTAGGGTGATTATGGGCAATGATGAGGTGGCTAGCATTACGCAAAAGACATTCCTTGGCTATTTCACGAATATGAACAGTTGTTTGAGACACTGAACCACGAAATATTTCTTGGCTACTAATTAACTTCAGATGAACATCTAAATACAGACATACAAAGACCTCGTGTTCTTTATGCCCAATGAGGCTAATCAAATAATTTTTAACAAGCGCACTAGATGACAAGACATCTTGTTCTTTTAACTTTTCAATATAAGTCCGTTGCGCCAGTTCATGAATCACTTGCAGTTGTGACCATTTGGATACCCCAATCCCTTTAAATGCTTGAAGCTCATGTAGGCTAGCCTTGAGGATGGCACTCAAAGAGCCAAACTGAAGTAATAAGCGCTTCGCTAAAGATAGAGAGTTTTCTCCTTGGCTGCCGGTACGCAAAATAACCGCAAGTAGTTCAGCATCATTCATTTGTGCGGGACCCAAATTAAAAAGCTTTTCTCGAGGGCGTAACTCATCAAAAGACTCATTTTTTAATCTTTGAGCAGATTTCTCAGGGCTAGTTAAAATGCCACTATGACGAATACAAATATGGCTGGCGGTGCCGTAGTTACCGCAACATCTTTCTTGACACTGAACTATCGGATTATTCTTCCTGAGGGCGGTGACTTGATCAATACGTTTGAGGACAAGCCTGCCACCCTCATGATGGGTACTGGGCAGTTCAATCCTAGTTTGGAAGAAGTGTTGATCGGCATGAAAGACGGTGAGCGTAAAACATTTACGCTGGAGCCTGAAGCTGCGTTTGGGGTGAAAAATCCTGATTTGGTGAGACGAGTTTCTCTGGCGACATTGAAAGAAAACAGCTCTCCTGACGAAGATTACCTGCCGGGTGACATGATTGAATTTAACGCTCCTAATGGCGCTACTTACTCTGGTACTTTGGTGTCGATTGATGATGACTCGGCATTGTTTGACTTTAATCATCCATTGGCTGGTAAGACCATCCAGTTCGAAGTTGAGATCATTGGCATTCTCTAAATGAATAAAACATCTCCAACCATTGCCAATAACAATGGCGACAATAGCGATGCTGTTGGAGAAATTCTGTTGGCTCAACCCAGAGGTTTTTGTGCAGGAGTGGATCGTGCCATCACGATTGTTGAGCAAGCTTTGCAAAAGTTTGGTGCGCCGATTTATGTGCGCCATGAGATTGTGCATAACGCTTATGTTGTGAATGATTTGCGTGAGCGGGGCGCCATCTTTATTGATGAGTTGAGTGAAGTTCCTGCAGGTCAAACAGTTATTTTTAGTGCGCATGGCGTTTCTCCTGCTGTAAGGCAAGAGGCTGAGGAGCGTGGCTTGAAGATTTTTGACGCTACATGTCCTTTGGTGACAAAGGTGCATGTGGAGGTTGCCAAAATGCGTCGTGAGGGCATGCATATCATCATGATTGGTCATCGCGGTCATCCAGAAGTTGAGGGCACCATGGGCCAGGCACCTGATGGCATTCAACTGGTGGAGAACGTTAAAGACGTCGAGCTTTTAGCGATTCCAAACAATAGCCCCGTGGCATATGTCACGCAAACAACGCTCTCTGTTGATGAAACCAAAGAAATCGTTGAGGCTTTAAAGAAAAAATTCCCAGCAATTGCTCAGCCTAAAAAGCAAGACATTTGCTATGCCACTCAGAATCGACAAGATGCGGTCAAATTTATGGCACCACAAGTTGATCTAGTGATTGTGGTGGGTAGTCCTAATAGCTCGAACTCGAATCGTTTGAGAGAATTGTCTGAAAAATTAGGCGTTATTTCCTACATGGTTGATCATCCTGATCAACTCAAGCCTGAATGGTTTGTAGATCGAAAAAGAATTGGCTTAACAGCAGGCGCTTCAGCACCTGAAAGCTTGGCTCAGTCGATTATTGATCGCATCAAGGCACTAGGACCTCGCCAGGTGAGGGTCCTTGACGGCATTATTGAAAATACCGCCTTTCCATTACCTAAGGGTTTAAGTTAAAAATTAATTCAATCAATTTTTTCAAATTAAATTGATTGAATAATTCCTCTTAGTAAGTCGACCATTTGCTTCAGTTCTTCGCGGCTGATATTTAAAGCAGGCATGAAGCGCAATAAGTTAGGCCGTGGAGAATTCAGTAGTAAGCCAATTGGTTCTAAATTGCGAGCGCGCTCAACAATTTCAGGTCCGATATCGCGATTGAGTTTGAGTGCGCGTAACAGACCTTCACCTCTTTCCCCATCAAGCCCTAGTTCATTACTTAGATCAATGAGTAATTGTTGAAGATAAGCACCTTTAGCAATCACTTCATCAAGAAAGCCTGGTGCTAATAGTTGTTGGATCACACTGCAACCAACCGCAGTCATTAAAGGATTACCGTTGTAGGTGCCTCCTTGATCGCCTGCTTCAAAGCAAGCTACTGCATCGGTTGCCAATAGTGCAGCCAGTGGAACACCACCGCCAATACCTTTACCCAAAGTCATGATGTCAGGCTCGATGTCATACAACTGATGCGCAAATAATTTACCCGTACGACCACAACCCGCTTGAACCTCGTCAACGATCAATAAAAGCTGATGTTTTTTGGTGAGAGCCCTTAAGTCGCGCATAAATGCATGATCTGCTGGAATGACGCCGCCTTCACCTTGAACGGGTTCTAGCATCACTGCAACTGTTTTATCAGTGATGAGTTTTTCTACAGATGCGATGTCGTTGAGTTCTGCTTTTGGAAAGCCGGGCACTTGAGGAGCAAACATCGTATCCCAACCTTCTTTGCCAGAAGCGCTCATGGTCGCTAGTGTTCTGCCATGAAAGCCATGGTTAAAGGTGATGATTTCATAAGCGTGATTTTTATGTAGCTTGCCCCATTTGCGGGCTAGCTTGATCGCGCCTTCATTTGCTTCTGCGCCACTATTGGCAAAAAATACCTTGTCAAAGCAACTATTAGATGTGAGCAGGTTGGCTAACTCAATCATGGGCTGGTTATAGAAAGCCGGACTAGGATTAATCACCTTTCTAGCTTGTTGCTCAAGCGCAGCAATCATGCCAGGGTTGGAGTGACCTAAACAATTAACTGCCCACCCCTGCAAGAAGTCTAAATATTTTTTTCCTTGGTGATCGGTTAACCAAGATCCCTGACCTTCAACAAAAACTAATTCAGGGCGCTTAGTGATGTACATCACTGAGTGGGTATCGATATTCATATATTTAGACTCTTGATCAATCAATTAAAGATTACGCATTAGCTTTTTTTGCCAGATCTGCTGCAGATGTAAATGCATCAGCATAAAACTCATCTTCAGGCAGTTTGCATTTCGCCACAAAATCATTTTTAGCGGACTCAACCACAATCGGGGCGCCACATGCATACACCTGGTATCCAGACATATCTGGGTTATCTGCCATCGCTGCTTGGTGTACAAAACCTGTGCGACCAGACCAGTTATCTTCAGGAAGAGCATCTGAAACCACAGGGATGTATTCAAAACCTGGAATGTCTTTAGCCCATGATAAACATAAGTCGTGACGATAAAAATCTTTTGGTCTGCGTCCACCCCAATAAAGTTTGATGGGTCGATTGATGCCACTATGGCGCATATGTTCAACCATGCCTCTGATCGGAGCGAAGCCTGTACCTGAAGCTATAAAAATAATTGGTTTATCAGATTCACGAAGAATAAAACTTCCGAGAGGACCTTCAAATCTTAGGATGTCCTTTTCTTTCATCATCGTACCTGATTCTGCAGTGCCAAATACGAAGTCAGTAAAAGAGCCACCAGGCATGTGACGAATATGAAGTTCAATTGGACCTTCTTCGTGAGGAGCGCTCGCTAATGAGTAAGCGCGACGCTTATCTTTAAGCAAGAACTCAATATATTGACCAGCTAAAAACTGAAATTTTTCAGTTGCTGGTAATTGCAACTTAACAATCACCACATCATCAGTCACGCGTTCTAGGCTATTGACGCGACAAGGAATCTTCTTGATAGCAATATCGCCAGCACCTTGAACCTCTTTGACATCGATCACTAGGTCTGATTGGGCTTTGGCACAGCAAAATAGGGCGGCACCATTAATGGCTTCCTCAGCAGGTAAAGCTTTCTCGCTATGCTCCCCGTGGCTTACCTGACCAGATTCAACCTTGCCCTTGCAAGAGCCGCACGCACCATTCTTGCAACCATAAGGTAAATTAATGCCTTGTTTGAGTGCTGCCTCTAGAATAGTTTCATCACTTTGAGCGGTGAAAGTTTTTCCACTAGTTTTTAGGGTAATTTGGTAAGACACAGACTTTCCTTTTTTAAAGCATTACGATTGACTACATGCAACGTTTTGGTAAACCACGACTATTAATCATTGGCTGCGGCGACGTAGGTCTGCGACTATTAGCTCTATTGAGAGAGAAATATAAGGTCTTTGCCCTGACATCTTCTCTTGATAGATTCGATACATTAAGAAAGTCTGGCGCTATTCCCATTTATGGAGATTTAGACCAAGCATCATCTTTATGGCGTTTATCGCAGTTAGCCCCATACGTGATCCATTTAGCGCCTCCACCTCAGCAAGGCTCTATGGACACGCGTACGCGCAACTTATTGAGGATTTTATCCCAGCAGAGCAGATTTATCCGACAACTGAGCTATATCAGCACAACAGGCGTTTATGGTGACTGCAAGGGTGCAGTCATCGATGAGACCTATTCAACGCAAGCAAGGACGGCTAGAGCCCTTCGAAGGGTATCTGCAGAAGCTCAAATTAGAGCTTGGGGAGTGGCGCAAGGGGTTAAAACGACCATTTTGCGAGTGCCGGGTATTTATGCCCAGACACGCTTACCAATCGATCGGTTAAAAAAAGGAATGCCTGCATTAAGCCCTCAGGATGATGTATTCACCAATCATATCCATGCAGACGACCTGGCGCGTTTAATCAGCTATGCGATCTATAGAGCTCCTGCTCAAAGAGTCTTTAATGCCTGCGATAGCAGTGATTTAAAGATGGGTGATTATTTTGACTTAGTGGCAGAAGCATTTAATTTGCCCAAAGCGCCACGTTTAGCGAGATCTGATCTTGAAAAGATCCTTGATCCAATGATGCTCTCATTTATGAGTGAATCAAGACGGATCCAAAATCATCGTTTGGATGAGTTGCGTTTCCGTCTTCAGTACCCCACAGTTGAGAGCTTTTTAAGCTCTCAAACCAAATAGCTGATTATTTCCAGGTGTCCTTTAAGCCCACGCAGAAATTAAATACGGGGGTTTGATCGCTGTGATCGACTCGGTCAGCGACAAAATAACCATGACGCTCAAATTGGAAGCGTTGCTCAGCTGGGATGTGACCTAAACCAGCTTCCAAATAAGCCGTAATCACTTGTTTAGAGTTGGGGTTGATCGCATCTAAGAAGTTCTTATCGCCACTATCGGGGTGAGGGTCTGTGAACAAACGGTCATAGATTCGCACTTCTGCTTTGATCGCGTTTTTAGCGTTCACCCAATGTAAATTGCCTTTAACTTTGTAGTTATTGGATTCTGGCGTGCCACTCTTACTATCAGGGAAATACTGCGCATGCACGGCAATCACCTGACCATTAGCATCCGTGTCATAACCCGTACATTCGATCACAAAGCCATGGCGTAAGCGTACGCGACTACCAGCCTGACCATCTTTAGGTGGATAGAGTCTAAAGAAGCCCTTAACAGGTTCCACCATAAAGTCATCTGCTTCGATCCATAACTCTTGACCTAGAGTGAATTCGCGACGACCCATTTCTTCATGGTGAGGGTGCTTAGGTGCTGAGCAAGGCTCTTCTTTATCGCTATCAAAATTATCAAGAATCAATTTCAAAGGCTTAAGAACAGCAAAAGCTCTTTCAGCTTTTGCATCGAGATCATCACGTAAAGCTTGTTCCAAAACGGACATGTCAATCCAACTATCCGCTTTAGAAACCCCAATGCGTTCGCAGAACAAGCGAATGCTCTCAGGTGTATAACCACGACGACGGATACCAACAATGGTTGGCATGCGAGGATCATCCCAGCCATCAACACGTTTTTCTTCAACGAGTTGCAAGAGCTTGCGCTTACTTGTAATCGCATACGTTAGATTCAAGCGTGCAAATTCATACTGTTTAGGTAAGGGGTCTGCAAATACACCCGCTTCTCTAAGAGCTTCTAATACCCAATCGTATAAAGGACGATTGTTTTCAAACTCCAGCGTGCAAATCGAGTGAGTGATTCGTTCAATCGCATCAGAGATGCAATGTGTAAAGTCATATAGTGGGTAGATGCACCATTTGTCACCCGTGCGATGGTGGTGAGCATGGCGAATTCGATAAATCACTGGGTCGCGCATCACAATGTTCGGATGCGACATATCAATCTTGAGTCTTAAAACATGGGCGCCATCAGGATATTTTCCTGATTTCATATTTCTGAATAACTCTAGATTCTCAGAAGGACTTCTATCTCTAAAAGGACTATTCGTGCCTACTTGACCAAAGTTTCCACGATTTTTATGGATCTCATCCGCTGTTTGGCTATCTACATAGGCTTTGCCAGCCTCAATGAGAGTTTCCGCAAATTGATAGAGTTGGTCAAA
>JACCDW011016474.1_pt1 | contig 15390 bp, 13 predicted proteins | sample 7449781 | NCBI WGS metagenome assembly JACCDW01 (sample SAMN15323449, study PRJNA562643) | freshwater metagenome | isolation source: river surface water | place: USA:Blue River Watershed | collected 2017-08-18
CGATTTGATTTATGCTGTCGTAAAACCCCAGACCCTGTTGGACGTATGCGGGATATGTGGCATTAACTCCGTCGATGCCGGGACGTGTCTGATACTCTAACGGAGCACCTTGAAGAGGAAGAGCACCGCCATGCTGCTTTTTTCCTTTCTTACGTGTCATACGCTGGTGCTTCACACTGAATTTCACATGAAGATAGGCATCCACGGCCTTCGCATCAATGTCGCGGCCGAATGCGGATTTCCACGCCTTCTGGAATTCCTTGATTTGCGTTGTCTTGTCAGCACTCCGCAGAGATTCCGCCTTCGCCTCCACAGATTCAAAGGCGGCGCGGAGTTCGGGAATGGAAGCCGGCTGGGCCTTCACGGCCTTCTTTTTCAAGGTTTTTCTCTTTCCTTTCGAGGCCATTCTGGTTTTTCAGAAGATTTTAATCTCTAGGGATTTCGTATCAGGCTCTCAAGAGCTTGACGTTGGATGGTCGTGAAGTTTTTGCTGGTATTCGGTGCCTTCGGGCCCGTGTTTGCCTTCGGTACACTCGCAGCCGCGGACCTTCCTCCGAAAAAGTTCAACAGATAGCCGACCATGAAGAGTACAATGACAGTAATCAAAAAAGGGACTGTCGCACTTGTCACGGAATTTTGCCACGTGCTGAGCTTGTACTCGTCCTGAAAGAGAACATGGTGGTGGTAGCCTGCGGCAACCAAAAGCGCAATCGCGATGACGACGAGTACAAACGGAGATGTATTGGGAAATACGCCGAACATGAGAATCGCTGCTGCCAAGAGAATTAATATCGATGGTACAAACAATTCCATTCTTCTTAGATTTGTATTAGATTTTATCAATCAGCGTAATCTGGGTGAGGAAGATTGTACGACAGCAGAGTCTGTGAATTCCGAGCTCATCCATCACCTTTTTTTCCGGAGTCTCGGGAATCGCCTTTCCGTCAAAATACACCTTCTGACTCTTCATATCCTTCAGCCTCCCTTCATATGTGCGATACAGGTCCGCAAGTACCTTGCCGCAATTGTAACAACGAACAGGAGGAATCATTTCACGTGGCTCTACTGGAACCTTGAATTTCCGCCACATCAAATTTTCGGGGTATGTGTACGTGTGTGCGTCCAAACATGAAAGAGCAATACCCGAATGTCATACAGAAATGACTTCTGTATTATATGGCAGCGGCCTCAATTATCAGGGCAGCAACCCGATTGGCATCCAGGTTCGCAATTTGCGGAGCGAGTTGGAAGAGTTGAAGAAGCAGATGGAGGAATTGAAGAAGGGAGTGGCGTCTGGCACAAACACTGCCACGGCCACAGTGGTCCAAGGACCTCCCGGCCCTCCCGGTCCTAAGGGAGACAAGGGTGACAAGGGAGACAAGGGAGACCCGGGTCCGATGGCATACATCGCGATGCCGCCGCAGATGATGACTGCCGCCGCTCCCGCACCCGTTGCCGTCGCACCTGCGCCTGCTCCTATTGTTGTCACCGCCCCCGCCGCGGAAGTGGCGAGTGCCTAAGGAAATGTGCCTGTTTTTTTCACTTTCCGTAGTGTCGCACTGCTGATTTCAATTCCATGCCGTTCCTCCAATTTGTAGAGAATCCAATCAATCGTTTGTGCTGGATTGTCTCGAAGCATTTGAATTACAATTGACTGCTGCTCCGAAGTCCATTTTGACTTGTGAGAAGCAGACTGGGCCGTTGCCGTTGCCGTCGTGGGTGACACGGGGGCACGATGAAAATCGTCGTGGCACTTGCTACACACAGCTATCAGATTCCGCACATGGTTCTGATGAGTCCCATCTGGAAAGAGGCCATTCTCATCCGCCTCTGCCCGTGGACGAATGTGGTGGACCTCAATGTCCTTCGCCAGTGTGCTCTTGCAGACCGCACATTCACGACGAGAAATCATCCGATTCCACGTGCTGGTAGGAGCTGCCTCCTCCGAAACACTTCCCAGAATCTCATGACGATATCCGAGAGCCTTCTCCAAAAAAGCGTGTGGGAGGCCGAGAGCACGGGCAACTTCCAGACCATAGAGCGTGCTTCCCGCACCTTTGTGAAGAGCTCGGTCATAATGAAGATGGCCTGTCACAACATCGTAAACTACACGCAAGTGCCATGTCTGGAGACCCTGAAGAGTCTGAATTTCTGGAATCGCCTGGAGACCATGGAGATGCGTCGCAAAGAGAAAACAGCTGCTGCGACCGATGAGCCACTTGAGGGCAGACGCAACCAGACTCGTCGCACTCACAGACTCTGTACCACAGCAGACCTCGTCGCCCAGCACGAGGCTGTGTTTGTCCGCGCGGAGAAGAATCTCACGAAGTTCCGTCATCTCCACTGCGAAACTCGAGAGGCCCGCCCACAGATTGTCGTGATTGAGAATTCGGGTGAAAATGGACGTGTAGGGGCAGAGTCGCATAGAGACCGCAGGGACAAAACTTCCACACTGGGCGAGAACAACTGCGATGCCGAGAGCCTTCATGAGACTGGATTTTCCACTCGCATTCATTCCGTACAGAAGCCATCCGAGGTCGTCTGTAGACGTCCCCAAAGAGACAGAATGCTTCACATATTCTTCACGCCGTTGCTGGGCCTCAATGAGAGGATGAGAGAGACCCGTGATGGAAACGGAGCTTCGGTCTCCCTCCACGACGGTTGGACGCTGAAATCCGCGTTCACGAGCGACACGCTCCAGAGTCAGTTGTGCGTCGAGTGTACCCACCCATTCTTCCAGTGCGCCCCAGTTTTCAATATAGGCATCCACGAGTTTCTGGCAAATTGGCTCCAGCTCCAACTGGAACGCGGCGGCCAGAGCATCTCGCGCGTCGGCTGCTTTCTGATGAAGCGTTTCCAGCACGGGAACATTCAGATTCGCACCACTCTTCTTTTCTGTCACTGACATGCCTGGCGTAGGAGGCAGATGGTCCGACTTCAAATAATTTCCCACTTGCCGCATGGTTGTTTTGCTTCCTGTAATCGCATAGAGCAGCGTTTCGCGACTTTCAATCCGAAGAGAGTCAGGTGGCAATTTCGCCCATCGTACAATCTTCTCAATGAGTGTTATGACTTCCTTCCGATACCCATCCAACTGCTCTTCAAGAGAGGCAGTGAGAGGTGCCATCTCCTTCGGAAGAAAATACAGCTCCTCACTTTGCTGTTCTGCCTTTGCGATATCAAAATGGCGCACAAAGTCCTGGCGGTATTCGGTGAAAAACGCGCGCAAATCCGAATTCATTGCAAGATTCGTTCCATCCAACTGAGTCGCCAGCTTCGCAATCCGCCCATAACTCTGCTCCAGCAAAAGGACATCTGCCGCTGTAATGGTGTACGTCTGGATTTTCCGATGAAGACGAGACAAGTCCGAAATTGTTTGCATGGTGTGATGAAGTTTCTGACGCTCCGCGGCAGGTAAGTTCCGCAGAGTCGCAATCTGGTCTAGACGGGAGTTGATAGTTGCGACATTTGTAATCGGATACAGGAGTCGCTGACGCATCACGCGTTTTCCCATCAGTGTATGGGTATGAAGGAATACATGAAGAATGCTCTCTTCAGGTCGCACCGTCAGAAAATTCAGCTGGGTGAGAACATTGTTCCCCAGAAACAGCCTCTCCTTTGGAATCCAGACACGGTGGACCTGGAGAGTCTCAGACAGCGAAGAGAAATGGTCCTCGATAAAACGGAGAAGGAGACAGAGAGACATTTCCATTGAATAGGAGTCTTGAATGTGGAGTCTCTGTTTCACAGGAAGCTGGAGTTCTTTGGAATGAGAAAAGGTGCGTGTGAGAATCTCTTCGCGCTGGAGTGGGTTTGTCAAATACGCGATTCCATTCGCAGATTTCAGATGAATCTGGGCGGTTGCGAGGCCGAGGCGACCCCGCAGAAAGGATTCCTGCGGCAACGTGAGGGCGTCTCCATTCCAGTAGACAATGCATTCGCGAGGAGGGTGGACTTGGAAAAAATGGAGGAGGTCATCCGAAGCCCAGAGGTCCTGGCGACCGACGGCCTGGGATTCGTACGAAACAACTTCTCCTGTTGTCAAATCCACAACGGAGGCTCCGAATTTCGGAGGAGCTGCCGTCTGTTCCTGGAGAAAAATACATCCGAGAAACATCGAGTCCATCGCCGCATTGTCTGCGGATTCAATGTGAGTTCCTGGCGATAAAACGCGCGCCATTTTCCGAGTAATCTTTCCATATTCATCCTTGAATTCATCCACAACCACACAGGTCCAGTTTTCACGCGTGAGTCGCATCGCAAAGTTGTGGAGACTCTGCGTCGGCACACCCGCCCACAGACCGTCGCGATTCCCTCGCCCACTTGCTTTTTTCTGAATCAATTTAATTCCGAGAAAATCAGAAATTTTGCGAGTCGTTGTCTGGCCTTCTCCCGTCTCCGCATCCAGAATGTCATAGAATTCATAGAACTTGCCGACTTGGTAAAAAAGAGCCGTTTGTGGCCCATACTGTGCTTGCCATAGTTTGAACTGTTCCACATATTCATCATACATTGTGAGGCGACGACGACTTCTTCTATAGGAATAGGTGATTTGGCTTTAGACGTATGCGGGTGGAATCCAAAGCCCACCGACGCGTCAGAGAGTCGCCATTGGCTGGCCGGTCGTATAAAACACATGCCGAAGACCGTACTCCCTCTGACACTTTCGGAGTACGCACTCGCACTTGGGACACGGCTTGGAATTCAGAGTCGCGCCTGTGCTAGGACTGAATCTCCACACGTAGAGGTCCGCACCCCGCATCTTTGTATTGTCACCGAGCTTCTTGATGGCGTCCATCTCAGCGTGAATGGTACAGTGGAAATATCCAGGTCCATTGGACCGCGAGCCCATCCGATTGGTTGCGACGGACAGTACCTTGCCCCTCAAAACAATCGCAGAAATGTGGGCGAATGTCCTCTTCGTATTAATCTTGGTAGTAGGGTTGATGGACTCGAGGAGATAGTTCTCCAGTTTGCGACTCATTTGTTTGCACCTATACCGCCAGCGGGTCGGTGGTTTCAATTTTTACAGGGCGCGCTGTTTCAGGAGTTGGAAATCTGTATACATCTGACGGAGAATAGACTCGGGTGCCTTGCTTTCTTTCTTGATAAGACCCGCAGCGACAAGCTCTTCTTTGAGTTTTTCGAGCGTGAGTGTCTGACTCACTTTTTTGATGGTTTTCGCACGATTCATACGCTTGGTAAGACCCTCTACGCTGACGCGAATCCTGCGAGCCGCCTTGTGCGTTTTCCCCCGCACCTTCTTGACAGCGGCGGGCGGTGTCATCGGTGATGTCGTAGCCGGAAGCTTGACAACCTTCTTCGCAGGAGAAAGCACGACCTTTTGGGTCTTTCTCTTCGGTGCGAGAACAACCTTGACCGCCTTGTCTGTTCCAGCTCCTCCCTTCAAGATAGGAGAGGGGTTGAGAGCGCCTGTCTTTGTTTCTGCGACACCTACAACTGGTGCTTTGACTGCGGGAGTCGGTATCGGTGTCGGTGTTGACGAGACAGAAGGTGTCTGGCTCGCGGTCAGTTGGACGAGAGCACCTGAATTGTCTCCGCCTTTCTGGAGACCCATTCCTCGCGACTTTCTGCGAGTCTTGTTTCCTCCGCCAATAAAACTTTCAGCGGCAGCCCCCGTCACCTGGACTTTTTTTATTGTCGAATCCGCCATCTATTTCTGAGAGACAGAAAAGAACATGCCGCCTAAACACAACCCGCTTCAAGAAAGGAGAGGCGGTACTCCTAAAAATTGGAAAGCATGAATCGTACTGAGGAATCCTACAAACCCATGCTGCCCTCCTATAAGAATATTCTTGAGCTGTATTTCGCACAGGCGAATGGTAAACAGATTGTCTCTCATCAATTGGAATCTTTCAATCATTTTATGGATGTGGATATACCTGAAATCGTCCAACAGGTAAATCCAATTCTTGTTCGTGGAAGTCCAGAAATTCCTTTGAGTGGTCCCCGCTCCGCACTCGCAACTGCGACGGGCCTCTCTACAACCGCCGCCAACGCACTTATGGCAAATGCGGTGACAGGCGCCGTGGGTCCTACTCCCACCTCACTCAATCTTCCCAGTGCGAATCACGAATACGAGGTCCAGGTGAATTTTGAGAACATTGCTCTTCGCAAGCCGACCATCTTTGAAAACAACGGCGCAATTCTTCCCATGATGCCGAACGATGCCCGTCTTCGCAATCTCACCTACGCATCCCCCCTCTTCGTCGATGTTCGTGTTCGTACAACGTTCATCAACAATACGAAGCAGGGTGAACGCATCATGAAAGAGCGCCTCTTTCCCAACGTCCACCTCGGAAAGATTCCTGTCATGGTCGGTAGCAAGTATTGCCTTCTGAACGACCAGAAGCACATTCCTCCTGGAAAACTCGGTGAATGCGAAGAGGACTTTGGTGGCTACTTCATTATCAGCGGTGGCGAGCGTGTCATTATCTCTCAGGAACGCATGTCTGAGAATCGTCCCTTTGTCTTCCGCAACAATCGCAACCCCACCAAGGAAGTGGAAGTCATTGAAGTGAAGAGCATCGGGCCCGACAACGACCAGGTTCCGAAGAACAATGCGGTGAAAATCATGTACCACCCGAAGAATCCCCAGATTCATCTTCTCCGTGCCGCCATTCCTCGTATCAAGACCGAAATTCCCCTGTTTATCCTCTTCCGCGCGCTCGGTGTGGTTGCGGACAAGGACATCTTTGAACTCATTCTTGGAACCGAAGAGGACGCCCACTTTGATTCCATTATCAGTGAGAGCATTCTGGAGGCACAGGATGTGGCGACACAGGAGCAGGCTCTCGCGTGGATTAGCACTCAAGTGAATAGCTGGTCTGCCCGCGGCAATCGCTCCCTCAAAATCCAGGACATCCTCAATGTGGAGTGCTTCCCGCACATTGGCATCACAGAAGACACCTGGTATGACAAGGCGTGCTTCCTCGCCCACATGACACGCAAGGTTCTCTGGGTCAACAGTTCACGCATCAGCAATGACGACCGAGATGCGTATCCGAACAAGCGTGTGGACCTCCCTGGTTTCCTGCTGGCGAACCTCTTCCGCACGTATTTCACCACGAAGATGGTGAAGGACATCCGCGCCAGTCTCGCAAAGGAGATTCACAGCGGCTCTTGGCGGGCGAGTGGAAGTTTTGAGGACATTCTGAATGTCAGCAACATCAACAAGGTCATCAAGTCGGTCATTCTGGAAGTCGGTCTGAAGACGTGTCTCGCCACGGGCAATTTCGGCTCCGCAAAGGTCGGTGGACCCACGAAAATCGGTGTGAGTCAGGTTCTCAACCGCCTGAATTATATTTCTGGGATTTCCCACTTGCGTCGCATCTCCACGCCGATTGAGAAGACAGGCAAGCTCGTTCTTCCCCGCAAGCTTCACAACACACAGTGGGGATATATCTGCCCGTCTGAGACTCCAGAGGGTCACGGTGTAGGTGTTGTGAAGAATATGAGTGGCACGGCAATTGTCAGCATCTACAGCAATCCTGGCACGGTACGCGAATACATCCGCTGTATTGGAAAGCTGATGCCTCTTCGCTCCTGTTCGGCTGCCGAGAAGCACGAGCACACTCGCATCTTTGTGAATGGAGCCTGGCTCGGCATGATTCCAAACGACAATGCTTTGTCTGTGCTGGAGACTCTGCGGTATGCGAAGCGTTCAGGCCGCATCCACATTCAGACGGGTGTGATTTGGCGCCCTGCGTTGCGCGAAATCTGGATTACCACGGAGGCGGGTCGCATGCTGCGTCCTCTCTTCTTCGCGCCTGCGCTTCGCGACATTGCGGCCGATACGACTGGAAAGCTTCTGGAGAGCATCAATGCGCTGAAGACGTGGGAACAGGTTCTCATCTGGGAGACGCCGTCCAAGAATCATCTTCTGGAGTACGTGGACCCTGGTGAGACGGAGAGCTTCTACATTGCGACGTATCCTCAGGAAGTGGTCGACCATGGAGACCGTGCCTACACGCACGCAGAGATTCATCCGTCCACCATTCTCGGTACACTGGCGAGCAACATCCCGTTTCCAGACCACAACCAGTCTCCCCGCAACAGTTACCAGTCTGCGATGGGTAAGCAGGCGATGGGAATGTACGCTCTCAATTACCGCGAACGCTTTGACGCGATGGGCCACCTCCTCTGCTATCCGCAGATTCCCTTTGTGAGCCCGTTCATGAGTAAGTTCTATGGCTCGCAGCGAATGCCGTCGGGCCAAAATATCATTGTCGCAATTGCGACATACACGGGCTACAATCAGGAGGATTCCGTGATTCTCAATCGGGCGTCTTTGGACCGTGGCCTCTTCCGCAGCATCTTCTACCGCACGTACAAGGACGAAGAACGCAAAAATCAGTCCTCGGGTGAAGAGGAGCGGTTCGGTCGCCCTGACCCCACAATGACTCGCCAGATGAAGAATGCGAACTACGAAAAGCTCGACGAAACGGGCTTCGTGCCTGAGAATCAGTTCGTCAATAGCGACGACATTCTCATTGGAAAGGTGGTGCCTCTGCGTGTCCCGACAGGTATGGTGATTCCCGCTGGTGCGAAGCGGTTCCGCGATGTCAGCAAGACTATGCGAAACAACGAGTTCGGCTGGGTGGACCGCATCTTCCGCAACCGCAACGGAGAGGGCTATTCATTCGCAAAGGTGCGTGTCCGCCAGGACCGTGTACCTGAGATTGGAGACAAGTTCTCCTCGCGCCACGGCCAGAAAGGCACAGTGGGAATGATTCTTGCACCCGAGGATATGCCGCAGACGGCGGATGGTCTCATTCCTGATATGATTATCAATCCGCACTGTATCCCGAGCCGCATGACTATCGCACACATTCTGGAGACGCTGCTTGGAAAGGCGTGTGCGCGGATGGGGTGTCTTGGCGACGGCAGCCCGTTCAACAACGTGACACTGGAGGGGCTCTCCAAGCTTATGCGCGATGACTTGGGAATGGAGCCCGCGGGGAATGAGATTCTCTTCAACGGCTACACGGGCCGCATGATGGAGACGAGTATCTTCGTGGGACCGATTCACTACCAGCGACTCCGCCACTGTTCCGCAGACAAGCTCCACAGTCGCTCATCTGGGCCGCTGGTGATGTTGACCCGTCAGCCCGCAGAGGGTCGTGCGCGCGAGGGTGGTCTCCGCTTTGGAGAGATGGAGCGTGATTGCGTGGCGGCCCACGGCATTGCGGAGTTTACAAAGGAGCGCCTGATGGAGTGCTCGGACCTCTTCCGCTGCTGGAGTTGCCAGGACTGTGGCCTCATTGCGATTGTGAACCCGAAGGAGGGGATTTGGACGTGCAAGGGTTGCGGAAACACGACGAACTTCTCTGCGATTGAGATTCCCTATGCCTACAAGCTACTGCTTCAGGAATTGGAAACGATGTGTATCACGAGCCGCATTGTGACGCAGGGCAAGCTTCTCAAGCATTTGAAGGGCTAAAAAAAATAGAAAGAATAGGGAGATTAATGTCCTCGAATAGGGATTTCTCAGACTATATACAACAAAAACAAACTCGGACTCTCGCTTTTTATCAGAACAATTTGGAATTGAGCGACCCGCTCAATTTAGTTCTGAATCGTCCGAAAACTACAAGTGTCTCTCTCCGAACTGCTGTAACAATTGGTCGAACAACTCAATTGAATCTAACACAGCATCTTGAATTGGCAAGTACAAATTCGCAGTTTACAATTGTCAGAAATCCTTTTGTGTATAGACTGCCACCAGTAGCCATTGTCACGGGTGGTGGAGGTTCAGGGCCTACTGGTACTTTATCTGGATATTTGGCTCTTGATAACAACGGAAGAATTATTACGTTTACTACAGATTTTACAGGAGGCTCAAATACGGGATATACAACCCAATTTACTGCTACATTAAATGCAACCACTTTCTTTTACAATGGTAACTATGTTTTAGCACTTGAAAATAATGATATTAATGTTCCCACGAGAGATCCTCCTATTCGCTTTTCTCAATCCTCTAATTTACAAACATGGACGACTCCAGTTACTCCAAGTGTGTATTCAGTAATTAATACAAAAGAGACCATTTGGGATACAGATAAATGGTATTTGTCTGCGAAGGCTCCATCCTCACCTTTTCAACGTTTTTTAACTTCAACTGATGGGTCTACTTGGACTGAAACTTCACGTTCAATTACAATTTTATCTGGAGGATATTTTCCTTTGTCAATGGCAAAAAATTGGAATACAGGTAGTATTGGATGCTATAGTTGTACAAATTCACTCTGGCGCAGCGCTGATAACGGTGTAACATTTACAAATGTTTCACCCTCTGGTGTAAGTATTATTGCTAAAATTATGTATGTAAACAGCACATGGTATACGTATGGCGCATATGCTAGTTCTTTCTGGAAATCAACGGATGATGGTATTACATGGACTTCTGCTCCCTTTATTGATTATGTTATTTGGAATGCTATTTATGACGGAACTAAAATAATTTATGAAAATTTAAGTGGATATAATTTTCCTGGAAAAGGGCTTTTGTATTCTACAAATTTTGGCTCCAATATTTCTGCTTGCTCTGGAAATGATACAATTCCTGATAGTAGTACATATGAGTATTTTGGATGTGTGAAACGGCTTTTTTACAATGGACCCACCTATTCATGGTTTAATCCATCCAGTGGGAAAGCCTGGAAATCTTCTGATGGAATTACGTGGACGCAAATAACTCACCCAGATGGAGGTGCTAATTCTATCAATTATATATTTCCACTTTGCCTACTTTCTACAACACGTACAAACGGTTAATATTTCTTATACCGAATCCCCTCTACAAAAAGTGTATCCGTCTTATCTTCTGAATTCTGATTTTGAGAATCTAAGACGTAGAGGAAGCCCGTATAATATAAATATCGTGGAACAAACCCTCCTGTGAAAAGAATGTGAAGAAGGCTGCTATCGTGATTTGCAGTAAAAATCTGGAATGCCTCTTCAGGTGTTAGCTGACTTCCATCTTCAGGTGAGTCTACCACAAAATGGGCCGCACTCGGATTTCTCATAAACTCAATCACCACCTTAAATTCAAGCGTATTGCTTGTCAAAATTTGAATCGGCATCTTTCTACTTCCTGAAAAGTATTTTTAGGTCTTCGTAAAACTCAGGCGCAAGGTGTTCTTTTGAGGTATCACCATCTTCAATTGGCATCAGAGTTACATCACGAATTTCCGCAGTTTCAGGGGTAGTGCGACCTTCAATCAAAGCCTGGAGTGTCTTTGGAAAGGACTGGTAGAACTGGCACGTATATCCGTTTTTTTCAAGAAGTTGCGCGATAGAAAGGAGTGCCTCGAGGTCCGTCTTGAAAAGGGCGTAGGTACCCGTCAGCGTCGGCTCACCCAGATTCAGCGCCGCTGCCATCTCCTCCAAGGTTGCCGCATCAGGCTTGAGACCATAAATCTCTTCGCAACATTCGCGAATCGCAGTGATACCAGGAGCCTCTCCCTCTTCGGCCTTTCCACCGATTCCAGACCATGCGGAAAGAGAAGGGTGATATCCCGCAAGAACCTCGAGCCCGTCCGTGAAAAGGATTCCTGCCGCTGTGATAGCATCCATTTTCTTCTTACGTTTATTGTATCATGTTTATATCGGTGGGTGGCGTCAAAAATTTGAGGTTGCCCGCGGCCCCTTTGCGGTTTACAGTCCGGAACACATTTCAAAATGCCCTTTAGTATGCACGTTATCAAGCGAAATGGAACCCGTGAGGCCATCTCTTTTGATAAGGTTCTCTCACGTGTCCGCAAGGCGGCACGTGGCCTTTCCGTAAACAGCGACGCCCTGGCCCAGCAGGTCCTCTCCCGCATCTACGACGGAGTGCCGACCACGCAGCTGGATGAGCTCACCGCAGCCAATGCGGCCAGTCTCGGCACCGTCCACCCTGATTGGGCGACCCTCGCCGCCCGCATCGCCATCAGCAATCATCAGAAGAACACGGAGGCGTCTTTTACAACGGTTGTGAAGACTCTTAGCTCCCAGACAATTCCCAAGACAGGAGAGAAGGTTGCCTACGTAAGTGCGGAACTTCTGGCCGCAGTAGAGGCCCATGGAGCCGAGATTGATGCGCGCATCGACCACCAGCGTGATTATCTGCTGGATTACTTCGGCTTCAAGACTCTGGAGAAGTCGTATCTGCTGAGGGACACCAGCATGCGAGTTCTCGAGCGTCCTCAGCACATGTGGATGCGTGTTGCTCTCGCACTCTGGTCCACGAATCTCCCGCGCGCCTTTGAGACATACGACCTCCTGTCCCAGAAGTTCTTCACCCACGCCACACCCACGCTCTTCAATGCGGGCACCCCTCGTCAGCAGCTCAGTTCCTGCTATCTTCTCGCGATGCACGACGACAGCATTGCGGGAATCTACAAGACGCTCGGCGACTGTGCGGCCATTAGCAAGTACGCGGGTGGAATTGGCATTCACGTCCACAACATCCGTGCGCGTGGTGCGCTGATTCGTGGCACGAACGGCCAGAGCAACGGCCTCGTTCCTATGCTCCGTGTCTTCAACAACACGGCGCGTTACGTGGACCAGGGTGGGGGCCGTCGCAACGGCAGTTTCGCAGTCTATCTGGAGCCCTGGCATGCCGATGTGGAGGACTTCCTGAAGCTCAAACTCAACAGTGGCTCAGAAGAGGAGCGTGCGCGCGACCTCTTCTACGCTTTGTGGCTCCCTGACCTCTTCATGGAGCGCGTGGAGGCGAATGGAGAGTGGACGCTCTTCTGTCCCAGCGAGGCTCCTGGACTCGCAGATGTCTACGGTGCCGATTTCAAGGACCTCTACGAGCGGTACGAGAAGGAGGGACGTGGACGGAAGACGGTGAGCGCACAGAAGCTCTGGTTCCAGATTCTGGACGCCCAGATGGAGACCGGCACTCCCTATCTGCTCTACAAGGACGCGGCGAACCGCAAGTCCAACCAGCAGAACCTCGGTGTTATCAAGTCCTCCAACCTCTGCTCGGAAATCATTGAGTTCAGCAACCAACAGGAGACGGCCGTGTGTAATTTGGCAAGCCTCGCACTCCCGTCGTTTGTTGTGGACGGAGCCTTTGACTTCGCACAGCTGCGACGTGTGACAAAGGTGGTTGTTCGCAATCTGAATCGCGTGATTGACATCAACTTCTATCCGACCCCTGAGACGGAGCGCTCCAACATGCGTCACCGCCCGATTGGACTCGGCGTCCAGGGTCTCGCAGATGTATTTGCTCTTCTCAAGCTCTCGTGGGAGGACGAGGCTGCCCTGGAGCTCAACCAGCGCATCTTCGAGCACATGTATTTTGCGGCAGTGGAGGCATCCAGTGACATTGCGGAGGCAGAGGGTCCCTATGAGACATTCCGCGAGCATCCGAATCCCTACGGGCCGACCGGCCACGCACAATGGGGAATGAACGACGCGTCTCCCGCAGCTGGTGGTCGTCTCCAGCCTGACCTCTGGAAGACGGTACCGCTGTCAGAGACCGATGGGACTCTGGATTGGGCGGCCCTGCGAGCCCGCGTCCAGAAGGTCGGTCTCCGCAATTCTCTTCTGATTGCGCCCATGCCGACAGCGAGCACCAGCCAGATTCTCGGCTACAATGAGTGCTTTGAGCCATTCACAAGCAACCTTTACACTCGTCGCACTCTCGCAGGAGAGTACATTATTGTGAATAAGTACTTGATGAATGAACTGATGGAGGCAGGTCTCTGGAGCGAGGCAATGAAGCAGCAGATTATCGCACGCAACGGAAGCGTCCAAGAGATTCCTGGAATGCCTGAGGACATGAAGGCCCGCTACAAGACGGCATGGGAGCTCAAGCAGAGGATTCTCATCGATATGGCTGCTGCTCGTGGTGCCTTTATCTGCCAGAGCCAGAGTCTCAATCTCTTCGTAGCGGACCCGAATTACGCAAAGCTCACCAGCATGCACTTCTATGCGTGGAAGAAGGGTCTCAAGACGGGCTGCTACTATCTCCGCACCAAGGCTCCTGTTGCGGCGCAGAAGTTCACCATTGACCCTCGTCTTATGGCCTCCATCAATGGAGCGGCGGCACCTCCCCCAGAGGAAGAGGATAGCGAGTCTGATGCGAGTTCCGCCGAGTCGGATTCCTCGGACTCTGAGGATGAGACGAATACGTACACGCCTGAGAAGGCGGCGGCGTTTGCGGCGAAGATTGCGGCCGCGCGTGCGGCCGCAGAAGCAGGGGACACTGAGGGCTGTCTCTTCTGTTCTTCCTAATGAATATAGAGATGCTCTGGCTTGCTACACTCCTCTTTGCGGTTCTCTCTCCCGGTCTTCTTTTGACGCTCCCTCCTGGGTCCAAGGGTATCTTCATGTCTCGTCAGACGAGTCTCCTTGCAGTGCTCGTCCACGCCGTTGTTTTTTACTTGGCCTTGATGTATCTCCCTGCGTACCTCGAGGGGTTTGAGGATGCGGCGGCGGAGGCGAAGGCCAATCCTGAACTGGCGGGCATTCCCCCATCTGGAAAGAATGCCTGTCAGAAAAACGAAGATTGTACCGCCATTCAAACTTGCCAAAACGGTGTTTGCGTTTAAAAAATGGTACATTCAGAATAGAAATGTCCCTCCTTTACTTAACCATTCTCTTTGTTGTTTTGTCTCCCGGTGTTCTCCTCACCCTCCCCCCTGTCGGCTCCAAGATTTTCATGAGTGGAAAGACCAGCATCATGGCTGTGCTCGTCCACGCAGTTGTCTTCTACCTCGCCGCCACGTATGTTCTCCCCGAACTTCTCAGCCGCCAGATGCTCGGCTCTGAGGGCTTCAAGGTCGCTGCTGCGAAGAAGAATGCGGCAGCTCCTGCCACCAAAGCGAAGGCCACCGCCACACGCGCATAATCTTACTCCCTCTTCTCCTCTACACGAATTCCAGCCAGTTCGTGAATGAAAATGAGAAACTCCCGTGGAAATCCCCAGAAACATCCTGGGTTGACATCGGCTCCCTGTGGAACCCGACGTGAACTCGTATTCTTTCCATGTGAAAAGGCGACAATAATCTGCTGAGGAGGAATCTCCATCACGTCGTGCTCGCGACCACGCAGAAACGCCTCTCCCTCGCCCACCTGGACGTCCGTCTCAAAATTCCGCTCAGCCCACCACCCCTTGTAAAAAGTCAACGTCGCCTCCGAAATCCGCTGGGAAAGAGGAATATCCAGAGGAGGTACATTCACCGCACTAATCGCCTTCACCAAGTCATAGCACGCAATCGTCGTACACGCAACCGCCTGCGGCTTCCACGGATGGAGAGTGAGCCACGCAACACGGCGACGGAATGAGGTCTCAGGATAATGGTCGTCGTCGTCCATCATCAGAATAATGCTGTTCGTCGCACGCTCCACGCCAATGTTTCGCTTCTC
>JACCDW010138977.1_pt1 | contig 15389 bp, 15 predicted proteins | sample 7449781 | NCBI WGS metagenome assembly JACCDW01 (sample SAMN15323449, study PRJNA562643) | freshwater metagenome | isolation source: river surface water | place: USA:Blue River Watershed | collected 2017-08-18
ATCTTGGAGAGCTGGGCCGTGGCGACATCGGCCGGCACCGGGAGGCGTTGGGCGAGATAAACGGCCATTCCGCCGTTTTCCGTGCGGATCAACGGACTGACGCGGTTGACCTCAAGTTGGGTGACCACCTGGCGAATCCGGTCGGCATCCGGTAAGGCGAGCGGCTTAGTGTCGGCCGGGGTAAACGCGGGGACCTTGGTGGCGGTCAGGCCGGCGGCCTTGAGGATCTCGTCCCACTTTTTGCCTTGGGCGAGCTCCGCATTGGCCCGATCCAGAAAAGCGCGGGAGGTCTGGTCGGTCATTTGCAGGCGGGCCTGTTCCTGCCAGCGGGCCCGGACGTCTGCCATGGCCTCGGCAAGGGGACGGATGCGGCCGAGTTGGAGATCCTTCAAACGCAGAACGCGGTAACCGTCTTTGGACGGGTCAAAGTCGCTGATAGGCTCATCCGGCGATAGGCGCAGGGCGGCGGCCGTTAGGCGCGGGTCCGTTTCGCCGGGGAAAGGTGTTTCGTTGGCGGTGAAGGGGCCCGCGGTTTTGACGGACAGCTTGGCCTCCGCGGCCTTGGCGGCGAAATCCGGGCGAGCCTGACCCTCGGCCAGGTTAAAAAACTGGGAGGTGAAGCCAAAGGCGGTCTCTCCGGCTTTCGTGCGGGCCGCTTCGTCGGTGCCGGTCGCGGCGAACTCGACATACTCCACGGTGACCCGGGCCGGCACGGCGAAGGCTTGCTCGTTGGCTTTATGGAAGGCCTCCAGATCCTGCGGGCTTGGCTCCGGCGGGGTCATTTTAGCGGATTCCCATCGCACTACCTGAGCTTCCACGGGGCCAAACAGCTTCTGGAGTCGGCTTTCGGCTTCGCCGGGGAAGACGGCGGCAGTCGAAGATAGCGCAGCCAAAACCTTGCGCGTCCGGACTTCATCCATCATGGCTTCATTAAAGCGCTCACCGCTGAATCCCTGGGGATTGAGGAAGTTTTCGGAAAAGCGGGTGAACAGCTCGGGGTCGTATTGGCCGTCCTTGAGGAAGAGGGGGTTTTTGCGGATCGACTCGAGGAGCTGCTCGGGTTGGGGGTCGATCCCGGCCTGATCCGCGGCTTGGCTCTGCAGGAGGCGGATCCAGGTCTGGATGGCGAGGAAACGGTCGTCATCGGAGGGGATGCGGCCGGTTTCCAGGGTGACCTCAAGGAGGGTTTGGCGCTGGGCGGCGATCAGGTCGTTGAGGGAGAGGGTACGGCCCCCGATCTTGCCCATATTTCCCGCCGCGGGATCTACGCCACCGGATGGGGTCCAGTTGCCAAAGAAGATGAAGGAGATAGCAATGACGGCGAGAAGGATCAGGAGGAGGCCCTTCAATTTGTCGTGGAGGAAGGTGATCATAAGGCTTTTTGGCTTGTCGGGGGGGTAGGAGGAAAGACCAAAATCCCTCCCATGTTGAGTCGCGCTCTTGTTCTATGGGCTTTTTTGCTTTCCGCCGGATGGGCGCAGGACCAACTGCGGCTCAAAAGCGGGGAGATTTTATCCGGGAGCGCGGTTAAATTCGATGACGCCACCCAATCCCTCACCTTCAAGTTCGATAAAGGCACCCTCAGCTATACCCAAGCCGACATTGCTGAGGTTGCCCTCAAGGAGCGGCCCGGGGTAGAGGAGGGGCGGAAAGCGCTCGCTGAGGGGAAAATGGAGGAAGTGGTGGCCAAGTGGCAGGGACCGGTGGATCAATTTCTTGGGGTGGATGCCCCTTGGGTTTTGGAATGCGCGGGGGGACTAGGGCAGGCCTATTTGGCTTTGGGCAAGGTGGCGGATGCGGAAGCTTTGTACGGTAAAATGAAAAAATCCTATCCCTCAGGGCCGGCGGCTTTACGGGCGGAAGTCGGTCTGGCGGTGGCGAGCTCCGGTCGGGACACCGCCGGCACCTTGAGCAAACTCCAGGCCCTGGAAGGGCAACTCAAAGAGAGTCTTCGCCCGCTGCGGGCCGACCGCGAAGCTTTGGCGGAATTTTATTTTGCCCGGGGAGAGGCCTACGAAAAGAAGGGGGAGTCAAAGAGGGCCTTGGAAGATTATTTGCGGGTCAGCATTCTTTACCCGGAGCCCCCCTCCTTGGGGCAGCGTTCGGCCAAAAAAGCCGAGGCTCTGCGGCAGGCCAACAAAGACCTAGTCACCGACTGATTCCAAGATTAGGATTTCTCAATGAATTTGACGATCCGAACACTGCTCTTCCTTGCCGCACTTCCTTTCCCTGTAGCCGCGTCCGAAGGTGGCGCTCACGGCGACACCTTCATGGACCTGTTCTTGTTGGGCGGGGCGGTTTCTTGGCTGCTGTTGATCGCCTCGATTCTGATCATGGCTTTTGCGATCGAGGCTGTGATCAAAATCCGTTTAGGACGCTTAGCGCCACCCGCTGTGTACGCCCAACTCAAGGATGCGTTTGTCTCCGGGAATTATCCGCAAGCGGTCCAAATCTGTGTGGCCAACCCATGCTACCTGGCCCGCATTGTCCAAGCAGGACTGCAAAGGCTTGGGCGGGGGCGGGATGCCGCGGAAAAGGCCATGGGGGAAGTGACCGCGAAAGAAATCAATGATCTCAAATCCAACATCAACTATTTGTCCGTCATCGGGGTGGTGAGTCCGATGGTGGGGTTGACCGGAACGGTTATCGGAATGATGAAGGCTTTTAAAACCCTCGGCTCCTCCGGGGCGGCTGATCCCAGCAAACTTTCGGCCAACATTTCCGAGGTGCTGTTTGCGACCGCCTTCGGCCTCTTCGTGGCAATTCCTGGATTTGTGCTTTATTATGTTTTTCGGAACCGTGTGCAGACGGTTGCAGTGGCGGTGGAACAGCAAATCGGTCACTTGTTCGAGGAAGTACCCTTTGAACAGCTGACGGGGTATCGGGTGCAGGATTACCTTGGGGAAGGTGCGGCCGCCGGCACGCCGGCCCCCGCGGCGGCCTAAAGCGCCGATCTTGGGCCATGGCCGGCCACGGAAAAAAATTCAGCATTCATGCCTCCGGGGGGGAGGAGGAGCCGGAATTCCAGGTGGCTCCCATGGTCGACGTATTGCTAGTGCTCCTCATGTTTTTCACCGCGACCACCACAACCGAGGTCAAAAGTCAGATCGCTGATCTTACCCTGCCGGATGCGCAGGAGGCGAAGGATCGGGAAAAAGGCCAGGGACAGTTCCTGGTGAACATCAATAAAATGGGTGGGGTGGAGGCGTTTGGCCGGAGCGGGCTGGACGAGGGTTCTTTGGCCCGACTGATCAAGGACGACTACGAAAAGGTGAAGAAGCTCGATCCCAACGCCAGTTATCGCGTGTTGGTGCGGGCGGATAAAGACCTCGGCTGGGAGAAAACCAAGATTGTACTCAAGGCGGCGGCCGCCGCCGGGGTTGGCAACGTGGTCTTTGCCACCACCAAGGGAGGAAAGGGTTAGCTTATGGCCGGCGGAGGTGGCGGAGGAGAGGGGGAGTTTGGCCTGCAGATCGCGCCCATGTTGGACGTGATGTTTGTGCTCCTGATGTTTTTCATGGTGATGGCGGGCCAGCAGGTCAAGGAAGCGGAACTTGGTGTGTCGGTTCCCGGCAGTGGACAGCCCTCCTCCACCGCCAAAACTCCGGTGACCCTTCGCATTGCTCCGGATGGGGTGGTGACCTTCAACGACACCCCGGTGGATAGTCGGGAAGATCGTGAAATGCCGAAGCTCCGGGCCCGGCTCAAGAATCTGATTGAGGCCTTTGCCGAACAGTCCGTGATCATTCGGCCCAATGACCGCGCCCCGTACCAGCGCGTGGTGGATGTGCTCAACGCCTGTGGCGCGGAGCGGGTGAAGAACCTTACGTTTGGGGGCTAGATCAGTCGGGGCCTAGGCTCGGCCCATGTATTTCCGCTCGCGGGTATCGACCTTAATCAACTCTCCCTCCTTGATGAAGAGGGGGACCTGCAGTTGGATGCCGGTCTCCAACTTGGCCATTTTCATCACATTGTTGGCCGAGTCGCCCCGGATGCCTTCGGGGGATTCCGTGACTTTTAGGGTCACGCTGGCCGGGGCTTCCACAGAGACGACCTTGCCTTCGATGAAACAAATTTCACAAAGGGTGTTTTCCGAGATGAAATCTTTGGCTTCTTCCACCAACTCCGGCGAGAGGGTGATGTTTTCGTAGTTCTCCGGATTCATGAAGGTGTAGCCGGTGTTGTCCTGGTAGCTGAACTCCCACTTTTCGCGCGAGACGTTCACGGTCTCCAGGCGTTCGTCGGAAGCCAGTCGGTGATCCGAGGAGAGTCCGGAACGTAGGGAGCGGAAGGTGGCTTGCACAAAAGCCCGCTTGTTGCCCGGGGTGCGGTGGGTGGTGTTCAGGACGACGTAAATGTCGCCGTCTTTGGTGACGGCCATTCCTCGTCGAAGATCGTTTGCGATGACTGCCATGGCGATGAGTCTCCTTCGTTACGGCCCGTTCAGTAGAGCCTGAAGCGGGCCAGATCCTGGGAATCCACCAGCCCGACCGGGCGGCGGGCCGCATCCAAAACAATCAAGTCCTCGATGCGGTGGGTCTCAAAGGTATGCAAGGCCTTTGCGGCCAGACTGTCAACGGTGATGGTCACGGGATTTTTTGTCATGACGGCGTGGAGCGGGCGGCGCCCGATCTCCGGATCCTTTTGGAAGCCGCGGACAAAGTCTCCGTGCGTGTAGATGCCCAGCAGTTTGCCGCGGGAATCCACCACCACTGCCGCACCGCAGCGTTTGGCGGTGATTTGGGAAAGAGCCTTGGCCACGGGAGTTTCCGGTTTGCAAAGGGGAATGGCGGAGCGGGGCCGCATGATTTCGCCCACCTTCATCAGCAGGTTTCGTCCGATGGTGCCGGCGGGGTGCAGTCGCGCGAAATCCTCGCGGCGGAATCCACGGCTCTCCAGCAGCACCATGGCGATGGCATCACCCATGGCCAACATGGCGGTGGTGCTGGAGGTGGGGGCAAGATTCAGGGGGCAGGCCTCCTGCTCCACGGAAACGTCGAGGGTGACATCCGCTTGTTTGGCGAGAGGGGAACGCAAGTTTCCGGTGATGCCCACGATGGGAGTGCCCAAACGCTTGAGCAGGGGAACCACCCGGAGAAGTTCATCGGTGTTGCCGCTGTAGCTCAACACGACCACCAGATCCTGAGGCGAGACAACGCCCAAATCCCCGTGAGCGGCATCGACGGGGTCCAGCGCCACCGAGGTGGTGCCGGTGCTGGCCAAGGTGGCGGCGATCTTGTGGCCAATGTGGCCGGATTTGCCGATGCCGGTGACAATGATTTTACCCCCGTCTTCCAGCCTTTGCCGCATCAACTGTACGGCCTTCAGGAAAGTGGGCCCCAGACGGCGGCGCACCCGTTGCAGGGCGGCGATCTCGATATCGAGCACGCGCTTGGCTTTCTTGAGATGATGTCCGTTGGCCATGAACAGGTTAGGATATCGGGAACCAGCCTCTCGGGCAAACCGTCTTGCGGCTTGAGCCAAAGCCGGATTCCCCGCACGGTAGGCGAGTGAAAAGCTGGCCGGAACTTTTTCTCGCCCTCCGTTTTCTTCGGCCCGGGCGCAGTTTTGTCTCCGTCATTACGGTCCTGAGCTGGCTGGGGGTGGTGGCAGGGGTATTGGTGCTGATTGTGGTCCAGTGCGTGATGCGTGGGTTCGAAGAAGAGCTGACCCGCAAAGTCATTGGCTTTCAGTCCCACCTGACCGTTGCAGGGCAGGGACCCCTACCGGAGCCGGCGCGGTTGCTGGAACTCATCCGGGCAGAACCCGGAGTCATCGGGGCAAGTCCCTCTGTCTTGGGGCCGGTTCTGGCGGATACCCGGGGCCGGATTTCGACTCCGAGAATCAAAGGTTGGGATGTGGCCACGGCGGAAAGCGTGGTTCCTTTGAAGGAGTGCCTGATCGACGGTACCTGGCAGCCCGGTCCGGATCAGTTGGTGGTCGGCGCAGAATGGGCGCGGGCCAACCGGGCGGAGATCGGGGTGGAGGTGAACGTGCTCGGCCCCCAGCAGTTCAAGGACATGATGGGGCGGACCAATGCTTCGGCGGCGCCGCGGAAGATTCCCCTGCCGCGCACCTTCCGGGTGGCGGGGATCTTCAAAACCGGGATGCACGATTACGATGCCGACTACCTGCTGACGGATCTTCCCACCGCCCAGGAGATTTATGCGGTGCCGGACTCCGTGCACGGGATTGCCATCCGGCTGCAGGATCCTGGTCAGGCCAAGGCGGTGGCGGAGCAGCTCCGTGCAAAGCTGGGGGGCGGAATCCGGGTGCTCACCTGGATGGATCATAACCAACGCCTTTTTGCCGCCGTGGCCGTAGAGCGGCGGGTGATGAGCTTCCTCCTCTTTTTTGTTATGGCGGTGGCGGCCTTGGGCCTCAGCGGCACCCTCATTACGGTGACGGTGCAACGGGCGAAGGTGATCGGCACGCTGGCGGCGCTCGGGGCCACCCCTGGGCAGATTGCCACCATCTTTACTCTTTATGGAGTGGTGGTGGGGGTGTTGGGATCGGTGGTCGGTGTTGTGGGTGCTTGGTTGGTCTTGGTCAACCGAAACGCCTTGGCCGATCTGATCGCCAAGGTTAGCGGGCAGGAACTATTTCCGCCGGAGATTTATCACTTCTCCTCCTTGCCGGTAAAATATGATCCCGGCGTTTTTCTTGGGGTGGCGGCCGCGGGCCTCGCCCTCAGTGTCCTGGCCGCCTTGGTACCAGCCTGGGCCGCGGCGCGGACGGAACCCGCCGCCAACCTGAAACGCTCATGAGTACCCCTCTGCTGGAAGTTCGCGACCTCCACAAGAGCTACCAGCTCAAGGGAAGGGAGCCGCTGGAGATTCTCCATGGCATCGATCTGAAGCTTGAGGCGGGGGAGTGCCGTCCGGTCTGCGGGCCGTCCGGGGCCGGGAAATCCACCCTTCTACATCTGCTGGGCGGGTTGGAAAATCCCGACCGCGGGGAAATTCTTTGGAAAGGCGAGAGCACCCGCGGATGGGATCGCGCAAGGTGTGCGATCTGGCGGCGGAAAGCGGTCGGTTTCGTGTTTCAGTCGTACCACCTGATCCCCGAGCTGACGGTGGAGGAGAATGTGCGGCTCCCAGCCATGCTGGCCGGGGTTCATCTGGGCGAGACTTGGGAGGATCTGTTGGATGAAGTTGGCATGACCCTCCGCCGGGATCATCTTCCGGCCGAGCTTTCCGGAGGGGAACAACAGCGGGTGGCGGTGGCCCGGGCCTTGGTGCTCGAGCCGGAACTGATCCTGGCCGATGAGCCCACGGGAAACCTGGATGGGGCCTCCGCTTCGGCGGTGCTTGATTTGCTTGTGAAGATGGTGCGTCACCGGCAAAAATCTTTACTTCTGGTCACGCACGACGAAACCGTGGCCGGGCGGGTGGGAACCCCGCTCCGGATCACGGACGGAAGGCTGGCCGAAACCCACCTATGATCATCTATATCGACGGAAAATTTTACCCCGAAGAGGAGGCCAAGATTTCAGTCTTTGACCACGGCCTCTTGTACGGCGACGGCGTCTTTGAGGGCATCCGTGCGTACGAGGGCCGGGTCTTCAAGCTGGAAGAGCACCTCCGCCGGTTGGAGGATTCCGCCAAGGCCATTCTGCTCAAAATCCCGCTCGACCGGGACGAGATGCGGGCCGCCGTGCTAGAAACCTGCAAAAGGAACCAGATGAAGGCCGGGTATCTCCGGTTGGTGGTCACCCGCGGGAAGGGGTATCTCGGGCTCTCTCCGGACCGTTGCAAAAAGCCAACCATCATCATCATTGCCAGCGAGCTGGAGTTGTATCCTGAGAAGTATTATCGCGAGGGCTTACGGGTCGTCACCGTACCCACCTGGCGGAACTCCCCGGCCGCGCTGGATCCGGCCATCAAGTCCCTGAACTACCTGAATAACATTCTCGCCAAGATCGAGGGCCAGCAGGCCGGGGCGCAGGAGGTGATCCTTTTGAACCCGCAGGGGATGGTGGCGGAATGTTCCGGGGATAATATTTTCCTAATCCGGGACCAAGTTCTCATTACCCCGAAGCTTTCCTCCGGGGCACTCAACGGGATCACCCGGAATACGGTTCTGGAGATCGCCCAAGAAGCCGGTTGGAAGACGCGGGAGGATGACGTTCGGAGGTACGATCTTTTCACCGCGGAGGAAATGTTCCTCACGGGAACCGGGGCCGAGGTCATTCCCGTGGTGGAGGTGGATGGTCGCATCATCGGTACGGGAAAACCCGGTAAACACACCGCTGACCTGATTCGTCGCTACCACAAGCTGGTGACCACCACGGGGACGAAAATCCCCGCCTGACGCGTGCCGTGGATTGCCAGAAGTGCGCCCGCAAGCCTGCCACGGTCTTTATGACCACGGTGGTGGGTGGGGAGCTGAAGAGGACCGATCTCTGTGAGGATTGCGCCCGCGAGAGCGGTGCCGTCCATCCCTCGGGATTTCTTTCTGCCGATGCCCTCATAACCCACCCGGCAACGGCGTCGGCTTCCGGGGTGGAGAAATGCCCCGCCTGCGGGTATACGCTGGAGAGTGTCCAGAAGACCGGTCGGCTCGGCTGCGGGGTCTGTTACGAAAAGTTCTCGGCCTCATTGCGTGAGGCGTTGCAGGAGTCGCAAAAGTCCCTGACCCACGTGGGCAAACGTCCCGGCAGGGAAAAGGCCGGACGGGAAGAACTGGAGGCGGAGCTGGGCCATTTGATTCAAACCGAACAGTTTGAGGAGGCGGCCAAGGTCCGTGACCGGATCGCCAAACTCAAGCCCGGCAGCCGGAAAGGGAAAACGGAATGAAGGTTTCCCTCGAATGGCTGCGGGAGTGGTGCGAATGGGAGGGCACGCCTGCGGAGGTGGCCGATCGTTTTACCCGCAGTGGAACGGAGCTGATCTCGATGCAGTTCACCGGATGCCAGGTGCCGGGGGTGGTGACGGCCAAGATTCTGGAAAAGAAGCCTCATCCCAACGCCGATCGGTTGACCCTTTGTCAGGTGGATGACGGCAGCGGCCCGCGGCAGGTGGTCTGCGGCGCCAAGAATCATCAAGCGGGCGACATCGTCCCGCTGGCGAAGCCTGGGACAACCTTTCCGGACGGGATGACCATCAAATCGGCGAAACTGAGAGGGGAAAGCTCCGAAGGAATGCTTTGCTCCGCCAAAGAGTTGGGTCTCGCGGAAGATGCGGAGGGGCTTTTGCTACTCCCCAAGGAGACCGCTCTGGGGCTTCCGCTGGAAAAGCTGTTCCCCGGCGAGACGGTGTTGGAGTTTGAGGTTACCCCAAACCGGGCGGATTTGGCTTCGATCGAAGGCATGGCGCGGGAGTTCATCGTCCTCGGAGCCAAAGCCAAGGACCGGAGCCCCATTCAGGCCCCAGCCGCTGGGCCTCTGGCGGGGTGGAAAGTGGAAGTGGCTGACGCCAAGGATTGCCCCCGCTACTCGCTAACCGCGATCTCGGTCAAAAGCGGAGTCGACTCCCCCGGATGGATGAAACAGAGGCTGTCGGCATCTGGCATGCGTAGCTTGGGGTTGCTGGTGGATGTGACGAATTATGTGCTTTTGGAGATGGGGCAACCGGTCCATGCGTTTGATGCCGCCAAGATCCGGGGCAGCACGATTCAAATCCGCCGGTCCAAGACCGGAGAAAAAATCTCCGGCTTGGATGGTGGGGTCCATGAGTTGACGCCGCAGGATCTGGTCATTGCCGATGCCCAGGGCCCCGTGGCTTTGGCCGGGGTGGTTGGGGGTAAGGAAAGTGCCGTTGGGTCAACCACGCAAAAGATCCTTTTGGAGTCCGCCCGCTTTCATTCCGGCACGGTGCGCAAGACCGCACGCCGGTTGCCCCTACACACGGAGTCGTCCCGGCGTTTCGGCCGCGGAGGTCTGGACCCCGCCTTGGTAGAGCGCGCGCGGAATCGGGTGATTTCGCTTCTCCAGCAGTGTGGTGCACTGGAGAAAGTGGAGGGGATGATCACGGTGGGAGCAGAAACTCCCAAAGAAGGTGCGGTGATCTCCCTCCGGTTGGCCAAGGTGGAACAAATGCTCGGTCAGGCCTTGGATCCAAAGAAAATCCAAGCCCGCCTGAGGGCGCTGGGATTTGAGTCACGGGGCGACGGATGGATCGCCCCCAGCTGGCGAGAGGATGTCCGGGAAGAAATGGATCTCATCGAGGAGCTGGTCCGCCTGGAAAACCTGGATCAAACCCCCTCGCTCCTGGATCCCTTGGCGGAAGCGGAATCCGTGGAGGATCGGGAGGACCAGCGGCGGCGCCGAATTCGCGCCTTTTTGGCGGAGCGTGGCTTTACCGAAACGCTCACGGGGAGTTTGGTTCGCAAAGAGGAGGGGACCGCGGTGAGGCTCACCGTGCCGGCGGGCCCGGAGGCGGCGACGATCCGGGAGTCTTTGATTCCAGGAATTTTAGGTTCGGCCGGACGGAATGTTTCCCGGGGAAACGGTGACTTAAAGCTTTTTGAGATTGGTCGGGTTGCCGGGGCGAACGGAAAGGAAGAGATGAGACTGGCCCTTTTGGTTGCGGGTCGGGAGCGGCCCGTGGATTGGCAGGAGAAGGAGGACAAGGTGGGTTGGTTTAGTTTGAAGGGGATCTTGGAAGAGTTGCGCACCCGCTTCCCCGGAATTCCCGCGGAAGTGAAGTTGCGGGAGGCCGGCACGGCGGAAAAAAAACAGGCGGGATTGAAGGTTTCCGTTTGGGTGGCAGAGACGGCCTTGGGATCCACGGTCGGCAAGATTGCCGAAAACCGGGAGATCAGCAGTTTTCCCGGGGTGGAGCGGGATTTGGCCCTGGTGGTTCCGGACGCGGTGCCCTACGCCGAAGTCGAGAAGGCCATCCGGGCGGTGGCCCCCCCGGAGTTGGAGAGCTTGAAGGTGTTTGACCGGTTCCGCGATGCGTCCGGGGCCAAGGTGGCCAAAGGCTTTTTGTCACTAGGTTGTCGCTTGCAATTCCGTTCGAATGCGCGCACGTTGACGGAACAGGAGGTCAGCGGCTGGGAGAAGAAGATTCTCGAGTCGCTCTCCACCCGGTGCCAAGCCAAGCTCCGGGGAGTTCTTTGAACCGGGTTGTTTCGGTTTCACGCCCTGCCCGGCGCGTGTGACGGAGCAATTTCTTTCGTCCGATATAATCAAATACGAGGCCCAACCTTAATCCGAACATGTCGTGCCTTGATTGGAAGGCAGACGCGGAAGCGGGAGCCTCAAGTTCTGGAGGATTCCAGGGTCGAAAGAAATTTTCCTAGCGCCCGGGTGGGGCGTGTTTTTTTTGAGGGGGGGCTTAGGGGTTTGAGGGGCCGGGAATCGTTGCCGCCATTGACTTTACCTTGGGCAGGTTAGTCAACAGATCGGCGATGGCATCGTAACGGCCTGTCACTAGGCCCTGCTGGGCGCTGGCCTTCATGGTGACGGGGAAGGAAAGTTTGCCGGCCGTTACTTTAAGTTTTTCGAGATCAATTTCCACCTGAGTGCCGGGCTCTTGGGTGACGAGTTGAGTCAGGGTCTGCAGATCTTCCTTTTTGGCGGAGACGCAGGGCAGACCCAGGGTGGTGCTGTTCCCAAAAAAGATTTCGGCAAAGTTTCCGGCAATGACCGCCTTAAACCCTGCCCGAACGATGGCTTGGGGGGCGTGTTCCCGGGAGCTACCACAACCAAAATTCATTCCGGAAACGAGAATCGTGGCTCCTTTGAACTGGGCCTGATCGATCGGGTGGTTCTTGGTTTTACCTTCCGGGGTTTGGCGGATATCGCGAAAGAGAAAATCACCCAGACCGTCAAAGGTCACGCAACGCATGTAACGGGCCGGGATGATCCGATCGGTGTCGATATCGTCGCCCTCCACCGGAACGGCCCGACCGGAGATTTTTAAAACGGGGGAGAGGGACATCTCAGGCCTTGGAGAAAACCTTGCGGGCATCGCTAACTTCGCCGGTCACCGCGGCGGCGGCCACCATGACCGGGCTCATCAGCAGGGTCCGTCCCGTGGGGCTGCCTTGGCGGCCCTTAAAATTCCGGTTGGAGGAGGAGGCGCAGATCTCATCCCCGACCAATTGGTCAGGGTTCATCCCGAGACACATGGAGCAACCGGCCTCGCGCCAGTCAAAGCCTGCGTCCTTGAAGATCCGGTCGATCCCCATCTCCTGGCAGACCTTGCTCACGCCCTGAGAGCCTGGAACGGCAATCGCCCGGATGCCCGGGGCCACTTTGCGTCCTTTAAGGAATTTGGAGGCTTCGACAAAGTCAGAGACGCGGGCGTTGGTGCAGGAGCCGAAAAACGCGACCTGAATTTTCTGCCCGGCAAGTTTTTGCCCCGCTTTGAACTTCATGAACTCGAGCGCTTCCCGGGCGGAGGAGCGGTCCGCTTCCGGCAGATCTTCCGGGGAGGGGATGGCCTCATCGATAAAGATGCCCTGTCCAGGGTTGATGCCCCAAGTGACGGTCGGGCGGATCTCTGAAGCCTCAAAGACCTTCACGTCGTCGTAGGTGGCATCCGGATCCGAGGCGACCTGTTTCCATTCCAGAAGGGCCGCGTCCCAATCTTTGCCCTTGGGGCAGTAAGGGCGGCCTTTGAGATACTCGAATGTCTTTTGATCGGGATTCACATACCCGACCCGGGCACCCCCCTCGATGGACATATTGCAGATGGTCATTCGCTCTTCCAAAGAAAGGCCTTCGATCGTGGGGCCCGCATATTCGTAGGCAAAGCCGGTGCCACCATTCACCCCGAGGGTGCGGATGACGTGCAGGATGATGTCTTTGGCATAGACGCCCGGGCCGAGTTTGCCACGAACCTCGATCTTCCGGACTTTGAGAGGGGAAAGGGCCATGGTTTGCGTGGCCAGGACGTCCCGGACCTGGCTGGTGCCGATGCCGAAAGCGACAGCCCCAAAGGCCCCGTGCGTGGAGGTATGGGAGTCCCCGCAGGCAATCGTGGTGCCGGGTTGGGTGATGCCCTGTTCCGGGCCGACGATATGAACGATGCCCTGCTTGCCGGAAGGGATGTCGAAGAACGTGATGCCAAAGTCGGCACAGTTTTTGCGGAGCTCCTTAATCATGGCGTCAGCCAGGGTGTCTTTGAAGGGCTCGACCCGCTGGTCGGTTGGGACGATATGGTCGACCGTGGCGAAGGTGCGCTGAGGGAACGCCACTTTCAGACCGAGGTCCCGGAGCATTCCGAATGCCTGCGGGCTGGTGACTTCGTGAATCAGGTGGGTCCCGATAAAAAGCTGGGTGGAGCCGTCGGGCAGTTTTCCCACGGCATGCCGGTCCCAGACTTTCTGGAAAAGCGTCTTACCCATAAGCATTTAAGAATATCGGAAATTGGGGTTTTGCGCAAACCGGGTGCAGGTTGCGCATGAGCTAAGCCGTTAGAACCAGCGCAAGAAACTTACCCGCGTCTGAGCCAGAGAGTAGCGTCGGCGAAGGAGAGCTGGAATTTGCGGCGGTGTTCCCGAAGAAGGAAGGGGAGGTTTTTTCGCCGGACTAGGCGGAAGTTAGGGAGGAGGAGTTTGCGGATGGCGGGGAAAGAGTCCTTGAGCCAGCGCGAGGGGGGAGTGAACTCCTTTGACCAAGTGTACGGGGAGGTCAGTAAAAGAAGTCCTCCGGGGCGGACCAATGGGGGCAGGACCTTTTGCAGCAGCTTTTTCGGATCCTTGACCCGGTCGACCAGATTCGCCGCAAGAACGAGGTCAAACGTGCCCAGGGGGAGCAGGTGCAGGGCATCCCCGGCACGAAAACAGACGCGTTTGCCGACGGATGGGGGCACTAGGCGGGCCCGGGCTGGCTCAGATCGAGCGCCTTCTGTTTTCAACCGAAAGCGGATGGAACCCCGTTGGGAAAGGGTTTGGGCCGTGCGAATGAAGGATTTTGAGAAATCGACACCCACAACTTCCGGGACAGTTCGCGCTAGTTCGAAGGAGGCGCGACCCACCGCACATCCGAGATCGAGAGCTCGGTAAGGACGAATTTTTCGGCGGCGAGCTTCGGTCAGTAGAAGCTGGGCGCAGGACTTTGGAAAGTTTCGGATTTGGAATGGCGGGCGCAAGCCGCTTGGCAAAAGCGCGTCAGGCTCGAGATAGTGAAAAGCCAGGTACTCCGCCAGTGCGGAGGAGGTTTCGTAGGCCGATTTCAGGCGAGGAGCTGCTCGAGGTATGGCGCCGGGCGATAGTTGGCCATGACCGTGGTCGTTTTTCCGTCCCGGCGCATGCGGACCTGTTTGACGGAAATTTCCGGGGTCTTGTGCGGGGCATACAGAATATCGTCGTGGGTGGCGTTGATCCTCTCGGCAAACTTGTCGGGGGTAAGATGTCCGCCGAGATGGTCGGACCGTCCGGTGGCGACATGAATGGTGCCGAGAACCTTCTCGTCCTGGATGTCACGCCCGCTGAAGGGCAGGAGTTGGGTGCCGAAGCCGAGTTCGCCCAGTTCCCCGGTGACTGGGTCCCGTTTGAGCTTGGCGAGGTGCGCTTCGAAAGTTTTACGCTCCCCGGAGAGGAAGGTGCCGCCGACCTGGCGGCCGCCCGCCACGTCGAGGATGGCGAGGGTTCCGTCCTCAAACTTCATCGGCATTTGGCCTGAGGCCCCGGTGGGGACGAAGTAAACCTCGCCGGCAGGGAGGTTGGCCACATCGGGGGTTTTGCCGCGGCAGAGGCCGTGGGACTTTTGGGCCTCCTGGCCGCCAAGATCGAGGTGCAGGGTGCAGGATTTTCCCGAGACCTCGTAGTCGATCTCGACCCAGTCCGATTTCGTGAGGCCGAGCCGGAGCTTCTCTGCTTGGCGGCTGACTTCGTTGTAATCCACTGCCAGCCCGGTCTTCAGAATGATCTCGTTTAGGCCGTGGAGGGTGGCACCGCGGAAACCGTGTTTCTTGGCGGAAGCCGTGAGTGGGGCGGTCGCCGAGTAGGTGGAGATACAGAGGATGATGTCGTACTTGGGGTAAATATCCCTTTCGAAGGAGAGGCGGCGGCCCTGGGTGTCCACCACGAGGTCATCCATGTCCAAATTACTGCCCCCGGTTTTTTTGTAGGCGTAGAGCTCGCCGCCGGTGAGACCCAACTCCCGTCCCGCGCCGTTATTGAGACCCTGGAAGAAAATGTCGTGGGCGTACTTTTGGACGGTGAGGGAGGGGTTTTTCAGGAAGCCGAAGTCTTTAACCAGCATGGGATCATCGAGGTCGATGAGGACACAGGTACGCTCGCCTTTTTGGTGCTCGAAGACCGTGCGCAGAAGGCGGGTTAAGTCAAAGGGGGGGAAGGATTTGTGGTTTTCTAGTGGGCTGACTGACATCAAAATACCTTAAACAAAAAAGGGGTCTGGGCAAATGCCGAGCAGGGGTGGTTTCCGCGGGACTGGTGCGGGGAAGGGGGGTCGGGCAAAATCCCCTCATGCC
>JACCDW010537018.1_pt1 | contig 15389 bp, 17 predicted proteins | sample 7449781 | NCBI WGS metagenome assembly JACCDW01 (sample SAMN15323449, study PRJNA562643) | freshwater metagenome | isolation source: river surface water | place: USA:Blue River Watershed | collected 2017-08-18
ATACACTTCTATGCCTACAATAGGTTTTATAGGCTCATTATTGCCAGGTAGTTTGCAAGCTTCCACAAACTCAACAGCTCCACCCATTTTTCCATGGTCTGGTATAGCTGTGGCTCTAAATCCAAGTTCTCTAGCTTTGAGGGCATAGTTTTTAGGAGATGGCAAAGCATCTTGAATTGAGTAATGTGTGTGTGCATGCAGATGCACAAAGTCTTTATTGTTGCACATATATTTCCTCTTAGTAAGCCCCGTGGTTAACAGTCATAAACTTACTTATGATAGGTTTTTCGATAAGAAACAATATCTAGGTTATCAGTAGTTAATTTGTTATCTTTAGTATGATAACGTCTTTCAACCATTTTATCAAGCAGCAATTTATCATTCTTCTTTAATAATGATGGTCTAGTTCTATATGGTAGTCTTGGCAAATCAACAAGCTCATATGAATTTGGAGTTTGTTTAATTAATATAAATTCTTCATCATGGTTTATTATTCTACAAGCCCAAGGTTCACTATCTAACTGCATAATCTTGGCTAGTTTTTTTGGATTACTATCTGAAGAAATAATTTTATAATTAGACCTTGCATTGATAAAAGGTGAGTCTTTTAATAAGTTTCTAACAGTGCTTTCAGATAATCCAGTGTTTGACATAATGCTGGACAAACTTAATGGCTTATTGTCTTCATATCTTCCAGCAACTATAGAAAGCAATAATGTCTTAATGTATCTGCTATTAGATTCGCCTTTAGAATTCAATATAGACAAGTTAACTTTCACTGGTTTGGATTTTGTAATGCTAGGTTTCAACCTTTCAATTATTTTATTGATTGATAAAAGGGCTATCTTTTTAGAGCCATTTTTACCATGTGGTTTTCTCCAATATTTGTCTATGCCTTTTTCTATCTTGCTGTAGACATATGTGGATCTTAAGCCTAAACAAATAGAGGCTATATTAAGTAATTCTTTAAGATCAATCAATCCATTACCAGTGATATCAATATTTTTTGATACTAGCCACAACACAAAAACATCTTCTTCCTTATGTATCAAGGCAGAAGATGCTAGTTCAGGATTAATGATAATAAATTTATTCATCTTGGAAGATTGAGGCAAGTCTGGACATTTCTCTTTCAACTCCAGATCTGATGATAAATTTATCAATGTCTTCTTCCTCAAGTTCAGGATGTGATGCTCTTAAAATAGTTTGAACAAGATGTAGTTTTCTAGCTGAAACACCTTTGATAATGACATTCACAGATATTTCATCAGGCACATCTTGTAATGTGGTGATTATCTCATTCATTATATCATTGTGATTGATGTTGTCCATTTAGTAATTCTAGTCTTTCTTTAGATTTCTTTGAAAAGCTACTCCAAATTTGATTGATATTTTTGTAGTTCCCAGATTGAATGTTCTCTTCTATAGCTTTAAATAATTCTTCAGTCCAAGTAGTTTCAGAAGATATAAAATTAGATTTTCTTTCATGCTTTTTTGTTCTTTCAGCAAAAGCAATTAAGAATGTGTTTTCAGTTAAGCCACCAGGAAAGTTTGATGAATTTTCTTTCTTAAGATATTCATTTATAGATGTTGAAAGTTCTCTGATTATATATTTAATATCTAGATTTACAGTTTCAATTTCTAGTCCAGCAAATACAGAAAGTTTTTGAACTGATTCAACAAATGTCAATCCTTCTACATTCTGAAGTAAAGAAATAACATCTCCTGTAGCCCCACATCCAAAACAATTATATTTATTATTGGTCTTGTGTACACCAAATGATGGTGAAGAGTCATCATGGTTGGGCATAGGGCAGTTAGTGTTTGCCCATTCAGAATGACCAGGCATAATGAAATAGGAGTCATATTCTGACTCCATATAATCCAAGATATTGACATTTGTAAGCAAATGATCTATGTATTGCCTAGTAATTTTTTGTTTCATGCAAGGTTTGTCCAGTCTGCAAAATCAATTTCCTCATCTACAAACATATTTACTGGAATGTCATCTTCCTCTTCAACCTCAGAAACAGGCCTATTAATAGGTGTTTTACCATCTGTTTTAGGCAATTGAGTGGTAGATGTATTGCCTGTCTTAGTTGATGACACAGTGGCTCCACTATCTATCAAATGCATAGCCAAAATGGTTTCTTGCTCATTGGGATCAAGCTCTCTTACTTTGTTGAATTCTGGATCCATGCCAATTGGAAAAGGTTTGAAGTATGCATCTCTCATTTTTACTGGATGAAGGATACAGTAATTCTTTTCTCTATTAGGCTCCATAGCAATAGCATATGTACAAAGGTGAAGCAATGTTTGACCACCAGAAGCTGCAGCCTGATCGTAAGACATAAACTTATTAGCTTCTTTTTGCTTTCTTGCATCTCTAATAGTTTCTCGGTTGATCTGTTGAGCTGTAATGATAGGTATATTGTATCTCTTAGCCATTTTGAAAAGCTCAGTGACAGCCTTAGATTGTAATTCCCAATCTTTAGAACCATTCGGAGCATTTCTAATAGTCATGTTTCCAATATAGTCAACAACGAGAAGATCTGGTTTACCTTTAGTGGCAATCAAGTCTCTAATTCTAGTGTCAATATATTCTGGTGTAGGATCTTCCATGTTGACGTCATATTCAAAATATGCCTTTTCAGGATCATAGAGACCATCAGTAATATTCTTCACTTCATCAGGGCTTAAATTGTTATCTTTTAGCTGGCTATATGGTATCTCAAAGGACAAAGATATATGCCTAAGCAAACACAGCCAAGAGTTCATTTCGAAGGACATATATAGAACATTTTTATTGCATTGTTTATTAGCATGCATAGCAGCATTAAGCATCATAACAGATTTACCACCAGATGAAGGTGCTAAAAATACAATAATTTGTCCGGGTAGCCAACCAAATGTTTTAGAATCAATATTTGTTAAGCCACAGTTGATACCCTTGAAAAGCTCTGGTTGAAAGAATCTTTTGTCAAATTCTTCTTTGAAAAATGAAGCTGATTGATTAGCATCAAAGTTATGTCTATCAGAAGCAATTTCATTTTTCTCATTAGATATTGTTTCTATGCCTTTTGATAATATGTCAAGAGAATTATCAAGCTTGCCATCTTCATAAGTGGCACTAACTTGTGAAAGCATATCTGAAAATATCTTATTACAGTGCTTGTTCTTAAGAAGAGTGATTATTTCATGGAAATCATTATCATCGACATCTAAATCACATATTTCCGACCATAAGGTGATGAGTTTAGCTTTGCTTCTTTCCTTGACATTATGTTCAATCATTTTGCTTTCAAGCACATAACTGGTAAGCAAACTACCACCACTAGATTTGTAGTAATCAGAAATTAATTTGAAAAGAGCATTGGTATATGAAATCTTGTCATTTTCAGAAATATAATCAAAATGTTCAGCACCAACCTTACGCATGATTAGTCTTTCCATACTTTTTGCGTTCTTGGTGATATGTGCTAATGTGAGCATCTCAAGCTCTAATTTGTCATACTTCATGATTTCTTTATAGCATGTGGTAAGCGAATTGACAAGCAGTTAGAGATTAAACTTTGCCAACCTGATGATGTAGATATTTTTTCAATATCCCCTATTCCAAATAACATATATGGTTTGCCTGAATTAATTCTAGCCTTGCATAATCTGTCAAGTTGCATACTCAAATAAGGGTTTGAATAGTTGAAATTTTCTATACCATCAATGCTAATGAAATCAAAATTCTTGAACTCTTCAGCCATCTCATCTAAATCTTTTTTCTTATCAAAATCAGTGAGAAGTTGAAGCATATCTGTCCAGTCATAGTATTTTGCAGTAAGATTTTTTCTTATTGCAGTTTGAACCATAACACTAGCAATAAAAGTTTTGCCTGAGCCATTTAACCCATAGAAACATATATTACTAAGGTTTGTTCTTACATTAATGCTGTGAATCAACTTAGGAGGATTACCAGAGCATATGTTAATGAAATTTCTTTCATAAGATTGCATGAGCTTAGCAATATTTTCACTAGTTGATTGTAATAAACCAAGGTCATTGCCTAGATCATCTGTTCTTGTGTTCCAGTCATGAATTTGTTTGCCCAGATATTTTTTTGGTATGCTGGCTTTGACGAAAAGATCATGAAAGATTTTTTCCTTGATACAGCTACACATAAATGAACCAGTAGCTTTAGCTATAAACCCGGTATAGTTGCATTCACTACAACCTTGCCCAGAATTCTTTCTATAGTTTTTAGCTGCTTCTTTAAGCTCATCAATTGTAGCTGTTGGAAAAACTAATGATTTTGAAAAATCATCCATTATAAATCGTCCTCATCATAAACTGGTCTTGAGTACAGTATATCAGAGTTTGATGCATTTCTAGCTCTTTCAGAAGCCCATTTTCTAAGGTAATCAATTTGCTCTCTCATAGTAACTGAAATTGGCACAGTATTTTTCAAAGACAATAGGATATCCTTAGTGTTGATATCTCTTTTGTTATCACTAAATGCTTCATACATGGCAGCTTCTATGGACGATTCTATTTCAGCACCTGTAAAATTATTTGAAGATTTAGACAACAACTCCATATCAAATCTATTAATATCTCTTTTTCTCTTGCTCAAATGAATTTCAAATATTTTCTTTCTTTCAAATTCACTTGGCAAATCAACAAAGAAAATTTCATCAAATCTGCCTTTTCTAAGTAACTCAGGAGGAAGATGACTAACATCATTTGCTGTGGCTACTACAAATACAGGTGATTCTCTGTCTTGCATCCAGGTGAGCCAAGAACCTAATACTCTAGCAGTAGTACCACCATCAGTAGAACCTGAACTTCTACCACCAGACATACCTTTATCAATTTCATCACACCAAAGAATACATGGAGCCACTGATTCAATAATCTTAAATACTTGCCTCATATTTTGTTCAGATGATCCGACAATTCCTGAAAATATTTTTCCCATATCTAATCTAATCAATGGAAAATTCCAATATGAAGCTACACCTTTGGCAAATAAGCTTTTACCAGCGCCTTGAATACCTACAAGCATGATTCCTTTTGGATTTGCTGGTAATCCATAATCTATAGCATCTTGTGAGAATGCATCTTTTCTTTTGTTTAGCCATTCTTTTAGACCATCTAAACCACCAATTTTTTGCATATCAACATCAGAATTAATCCATTCTAATAAGCCTGATTTTCTGATAATGTCTTTCTTTTGATTTGAAATAATGTCAGGTAGTAAAGATGAATGTTTGATCATACAATAGGTACAAACTTGTTCACATTCATTAAGGGTCAAGCCTCTAAATGAATTGACAATGACATCCATTTCTTCAGGTTGATAGGATGTTTGAAATTTATCAGCTAATTCTTTTCTATTAGAAGCTTTTTTGAGAAGATCATAAATCTTCTTTTCTATTTCTTTTTTCTCAGGTAATGGCCAATCAACAACAGCCATATTCTTCTCTAAATCTTGTGGAGCATCATAAGCGTTGGAAATAAGGATGATTGTTTTATTTTGAGCTGTAAATAAATGTGAAAGGTTTTTGATATGCCTGATGATTTTGTTTTCAAGCTGTCCACGATAGTTTGAAGTACCGAAATATTTATTGAAGTCCTTAAGTATTAAAACAGCATATTTGTTTTTAGGCACTATAAGCTTTTCAAACCAGCTTAAGACTTCTTCTTGATCCATTTGTCTTTCAGATTCTTTTACTGGTAAGAACTCTGGATCTTCAGAATAAATGCCTTGAACTATATCCCATTTAAGCAAGTCCCAAGAAGGATCGGCCTTAGAACATATTTGTTCTAAAGCCGTTATTACTCTTGTCTCTTCTTGTGAAACTAAATATATAATTGTTCTTTTGGAACGGATCAATAATTCAGTTTCTTCTATTACATTTTCAATCATAAAAATCTTTCGGCATCAAAATTTGGCTTTCCAGAATAATCAGAATCTTTCCACCAAGCTTCATTCTTAAATATTTCAGCAAGTTGTGGAAATTGCTCTCTCCAATTTACAAGAACAAAAGTTTCAGGATAAGGCGATCTGTTAATAGATTTATTCACTATTTCACTAAGCATATTCTTTTGTGCAGGGTCACCTTGCATCAATGAATCTAATAAAAGATTCAAACCAGCTAGTAAATCTTTATTAGAAATGGATTTCTTGTTTGTAAAGTATGTAGCTGCAATAGGTATACCAAACTTAGCAAATACTTCTCTATTTTTACCATTAAGAGCTAAAGTATCCACATCTTCAAATATCTTAATGCTTCTGTCAACATCCCTTTTGATAAGAATTTTCTCTTGCATGAAGTAGTTTAAGAAATTCCTTAAGGATTGCATTATAAATACACCTGAAGTTCTAGTGACAAAACTATTATTAATAAAAGCCCACTCAATATATTCTTTAGTGCACTGAAGCTTGTCAAGATTGTTAGCTTCAAAGAATGTAAATAATTCATTGACAACTACACAATCTGAAGAATATGTTTTCTTATATGTTGCTTTAAAAAATGCATAGTACTGCTCGGAAAAGAAATCTACAAAATGTTTTGTATTCCATTCCTGTACATCTTCAGGAATCTCTTTATCATTTGTAACAAGCTTTTTCTTTCTTTGTCTTTTATTGGCAGAGAAAGGATTAGCTATTTCTGATTGTAGGGGAACAGGTTTTTTATAAATATCCATTACCATTTGCACTGTACTATCCAATTGTTTTCTCATTTGAAAACCCTATCCATGATTTGCTCATGTGTTACTTTAGTAACAATGGCTTGATTATCTTCAGTTTTCTCACATAAGTGAATCGAGTCAGAAACTTTGGTAAAAAATTCAGCTCTATGCGTTACCAATATAATTTGATTATCAGTTTGTTTTATGAATTCCACAAACCATTTAATACAATTTTCAAGTTTTTCATCAGCTGATAATGATGCCCAAGTTTCATCAAGAATAGTAGCTCCGTTGTAGTTGTAAAGTTTCAATACACCAAGTCTCAAAATCACACTTACAGTTTCTGCAACTCCGCCACCTCTTCCATCTATAATACCATTCACTAAAACATCATCTTGAAATCTTGAGCATATAGAGGGAGTAATTTTAACAGTACTTACGACACCATTTTCTAAATCAGCATTATTATCTTTGAAAACAAATTCATAATCATCACCATACATTGGCTTTATAGCTTTAGTAGTGATGCCTTCAATTAGGTCTAAGCTTTGTTCTCTTGTTTCTTTTGCTTGCTTCTTGAGGTAAATACTAGCATCAAAATTAGCCTGTCTTTCGTTTTTACTCTCTTCTAATTCTTGTCTTTTAGCTTCAAGAGTATCCAGCATATTTTTTCTGTCAGATTCTAGTTTAGATAATTCTATTTCTTTTCTTCTGATCTTTTTCTTGAAATCATCAAGAGTTTCCATTGTTTTCCTCTTGAATTATTTTAGTGTAGATTTTTTCAGCTTCACTTACCTTGGTCAATAAATCTGCACTAATTTGATCTCTCTTTTCTTGAAGTTTACTAATCTCAAAACCACAAGTATCTAAGCATTCTTTACTTAAGTCTTTGTAATCATTCTTGAGCCTGTCCAATTCTGCAGTTTTGTCTTGTACTCTTGTTTGTGCTGCAGTAACTCTATTTGACAGCTCTTTGATTTTTGCATGAATATCTTCTTGACTCATTTTTTTTCCTCTTCATTCACTGTTCTGACAGCTTCAATAGCTAATTCAACAGCTCTTTCACTTAAATTATTTTTTATAGCACTTTCTTTCAAAAATGCTAGCTTATCATTAATGTTTGTATTAGCCCAGTTGTTAGTTTTGATAGATTGAATGTTCTTAATAAATTCTTTTGTTTGTTCCTTAAGAATCTTCTTTGCCTCAATCAATTCTTTCTTAAAAACTTCATCAGCATGTCTGGTTCTAGGAACATCAAGATATTCTTCGTTGTAAATAGTTCCATCTAAACCATATTCAAGCAAAAATACTTTTAATGTTCTGGACATATTATCTTTTGTAGCTGAATATCTACCTATAGCTCCAGGGTTTATAAATCTCTTGCCATCTTTTCTAGTGACAGTCATTGGGTGATGTATGTGGCCTGAAAACACCATGATGTTTCTTTCATGCACACTTAATTCATCAAAAGGAATGATGTATTCTTGAAATCTGTCTTTAACATCACCAATAGAAGCATGGCAGGCCCAAATTAAAGCTGGATGATTTGCCAATTCTCCAAGGGATATTCTTTTATCTAGATCATTTGTGTAATGCCCAAAAGCAATGTCTAATTCTGGATCATAATCTACCATTGTAAGAACTTCAGATTCTATCAACAATCCCAAGCTACATTTTTCTAATGGGTGGTTATTATTGATATCATGGTTTCCTACAGTGATGAATTTTTTAAAAGGCCAAGGTTTCCCATCAGGTTGAGATTTGAGTATATTCATTGTCATACAAACTGCTTTTGTAGACACTTCATATTTGTCAAACATATCACCTAAAAATACCACTGCATCAACTTCATGTTCTAAACCTAATTCAAGGCAGCCTAGAAGTTTATTAGTGGTATCTTCTAAATAGTCTCCAGTTCTGTTTTCAGGAGTTTTATGGTGTATATGATTATCACCAACAATAATTATTTTTTTGTTCATACTACAAAACCACCCACTTGCCTACATTGATCACAGAACAAATTTTCTTCTTTCAATGTTTCTATGTAGTTGTCTAATTCAGTTTTAGCTAGTGACAATTTGTTCTTAATAGTTTCCAATTGAGATTTGCATGTTTCAATCTTGTCTTCAAGATCTTCTTTATCAACCAAATAAGAATCATAAGTATCAAGTGTTTCGTTGTACATATTGATATCATTCATCTTATCTGTAAGAAGATTGTAAATTTTATTGTTTATTCTTATGCTTCTTTCAGCATCAGATATTTTTTTGTTTATCGATCTTTGTTTTGACAAATAAGAATCAAAGATTTTTATATTGGCCTGTTGGTTTTCTATTGTAACAACTTTGTTTTCAATAGAATCTAAAATCTTTTGATTTAGCTTCTTTACAGCTAAAGCTTTTTTGCCTTGGTTGTCTATGTTTTGTTTTTTCAATAAAAAAGCATCATAACAATCTAATGTGTTGCTGTATATATCAATATCTTCAAGTCTCGCATTGAGTTTTTTCATGAGTGATAGTTTGTCATCCAAGCCAACAAACTTTTCATCAATCTCAATTTGAAGTGCTTTAATTTCTCTTTCAGTGGTTTTAATTGTTTTGTCTAAAGATTTGCTTTCACCTGAAGTTTTCTTAGCAGCTTCTTCAATATCAGCAACACCTATTAAATCAGCCAAAATTCCAGGCAAATGAGTGGGACTTTCATCTACTATAAAAAGTTTCTTAGATTGCTTAGAATAGGGAATATTGCCTAGTCTTTCAGTCTTTGGGGGATTGCCTAAGAACTTTACAACTTGCTCTGGATATTTATCGCCAAAGTTCTTGATTAGTTCAAATTTTTCATCTTGGGGATACTTGAACTCAACTGTATTGATTTTCTTGCCTTTTTTGCGAATAAATACACTATCATCTTGAAAATGTATCTCTACCTCACAATGGCTTTTATTATGCTGAACAATTTCAGAATCTATTACTTCATTGAACAAAGCCCAGCTCAAAGCTCTATTGATAGCTGTTTTACCTACATCTGAAGAGCCTACAAATATATTAAGGCCATCTACAAAATCAATTTCTGTATTTGTATGTAGCTGAAAATCCCTAAGAATAAGTTTTTTTAATTTTCGATTTAGTTGCTGATCTACAATCATCTCAGCATTATTGTATCTACAAGATCTGGGAAATGCAAGCTGATAAATTCTTTTTTATTATCTTCTATACATCGATTGTATGAGGAAATTGATGGTATTGTGATTTTTATTAATTTAGCTTCTTGTATATGGATTTTGGCATTCATCATATCACAACATTGATTTGATTTGAGGGAATATGTTTTACCGCAGCTCATACATATAAACTTTTTACATTCAAATAGTGGTATTGCTCTACCAGATTCTACTGATAAATCAAAATCTTTCAAGGTAATAAGTAATGATTTGTCAAAGCAATAGTTATGGGTGATTGTTTTTTTGAGTTCTTTGTCATTATTTACCACTAATATAGTTTTTGGAATATTTAATTTATATTCACTTGTAAAATAATAGCAAGTATCGGACAATACAAAGGGTTTTAGAATAGACACCACAATATGCTTAGGAATGTTATAAATCCTATTCAAATCAAGATTTTGAGGTTGAAAATCATACATTGAAAATTAACATAGACAGAGATATGCTCTTAACAGATTTATACGATATTAGGGCAAATTTATCAGAAGCTGCTTTACATTCAGATGATGCTAAAGAAGCTAAAAAAAAGTTGGATGCAGTGATTAATATGATTATGAATGCCCCATTTTCTGATAGTCAAGCTAGTTTACCAAAATCAAGAGTAAGATAATGAAACAAACAAGATTAGATGAGATATTAGCTAAAAAAGATGAAGTTACAATTTCAGAACTGGCTGAAATTTGTGGTGCTACTCTTCTATCAATATCTAGGCATTGCACTGAAATAAAAAACAAAATGTCTGCTATGGAAAAGAAACTCAATGATATGGAACTTAAAATAAAAGAGCTGGATTGTAATTTCAATCCAGCTTTCGGAGTTATTGTTGAAGATATTGACGAAGAAGAGGAAGATTAATCTACTGGTGTCAAATCTGGTAAATTAAAATCTACCTTGAATGGTTGATCAGTTTCATAACTGGCATATATATTGCTAGATATCTGATATACATCTGTACTTCCAGTATATGGACAAGTGATTTGGTAATCATCATAAGAAATTTCATTATCTTCGCTAAATCTAACTTTCTTTACCATTTCAAGTTTGCCCATCAACATCTTATCTTTCTGAAGGATATTTGGACTATGCCCTTGAGTAGTATCATAATCTAGATCAATAATACCAACACTTCTTTTACCCTCATCACTAAGATCATCATATTCGAAATCATCAATTAGGTCAATTTCATCAACAGGCACTTCAACATTTATTACTACACCATCTTTTTCAACAGCCATAGTTTCATATGTGAAATTATGAAATTGCTCTGCTTGTTTTGAAATATTATTTGTTTCTTCAGCTATTACATTTTCATTTCGAGATTCAGATTTGATATCTTCATTTGTTCCAATTGAAAATTCATAATTTATTGTGAATTTTTCATTAGTAAAAACCCTTTCAATCATTTCTCTTGTACTTAGCTTAGTTTCTGAGTTAAAATTAACATATGCTGTATCTGCTACTCTACGAGCTAAATACTTATATGAGGGTGTCCAAGAGTAAGATAAAAGATTTGTTTCTTCATCAAAATTAAAATCTTTCTTTTCAACTCCCTCTCTCATCACTCCGACATTAGAAGCAAACAATGTGCCAAGATTCATGATATCTTCACTAATGTCAGGATATTTCTTAATGTATTTACTCAATTGATCAAAATAAAGTTCTTGCCCACGTTCCAAATTATAATTGCTCATCCAATTACTCCTTAAATGAATATAATACCATTTAAGTATCGGATGAGCAACATATATTATGCTATTTCAGGATTATAATTTTCTACATATTGAAAATTAAGTAAAATAGGGTAATTTAAACCGCCGAATGGAATGAATCTTATATACTCAGTTTTGTCTTTTTCAACATAAATCATAGTGGCTTCATTCATAGTTTTTGCAGGTTCAAAGTCAGTGGAATACACTTTGCCTTTATTTTCGAAAACTAATGCTCCAGTACCACCTCTAGGAGAAAAAGAAATTTTCATCCATCCAGTATCTTTTGGCTTTATTTCGACAATAATATCATGGCCATATTGACCTCTTATAGTGCCTGGTATTCCATCACCCAATCTATATGTTGAAACTCTCTTTTTGTCCAATGATAATAAAACACTGTAATTGTGCTCTTGTTGAGTTATATTTATAGTATCTATTTTATTATCAGTTTCACCAAATTTATAGAGTATCTCATCTCCTTTGTAAAAGTTGCCTTCTAATATTCCTGACACTGTTTCTTCTGGCTTAAGAGTGCAATTAAAATTAATTTTTGCATCTTTTTTGTTTGCTTTCAGAAAACCCTCAGCTGACAAATATCCAGCTACTTCTGGCGCATCACAAATATTTATTGACTTCTTGAGATGTTTTACTTTATTTTTATTTTTTATTGTAAATTTTTGACTTTCTTTTGTACCATTTTTGTAGTGAAAGAAGTATCTTATTTTTGTATCCTTAGCAATTTTTTTATTATGAAGGACTCCTGTTTGTGTTAATGTCTCAGGATTATTTAGATAAATAAATTGAGAAGATTGAAAATCTGTAGAAATTAACAAAGATAGTACAGCGGACTTCACTGTCCAAAGTACTTTAGAAAAAAACGTCATAGTCCCCTCCAAAACTTTACGTTAACCTAAAGTTAATATTCGGTTTTGAAGGGCTCATTACTTGTAAAAAAGAAAAAAATCAATATACTTAGTCTAGGTCAAACAATGTTCAATCTCAGAAGAATCAAAAAAGCAGTAGATGTCTCTAAAAAAGTAAATCCTAAACAAATCCCAGGAACAACTTTAGAAGAAAAAGCTCGTTATATAAGTGACAAGCTTAATGAAGCTATTGCTCAAGATTTTTTAGAAGGCAGAAAATCAGAATCTGAAGTTTCCGATCTTTTAGGACAAGAAGCTGCCCCTGAAAAAGTTGAAGATGTTATTTCTGCATATCCAGAAGAAGATGTTTATAAAATCTTAGGTGACAAACCCCTTACTGATAATTTAGAAAAGTTTGAAGGCTTTAGACAAAACATTGATGGTTTAAGAAAAAAAGCTGGTGAAATACTTAGAGAAAATGGAGCTACTCAACCCACTGATGAAGTGGTCAACTCTATAGTAGCTAAACTGATGGAGAGAATCAGAGTAAAGTTTATTCCAGCTTTAGTTGAACTTAATAGAACAAGTAAAAGAACAGAAGAAGTGGTAAACCCTCTTCTTGAATATTCTGATCCTGAGGAAGTACAAGCTATTAGAAACTTTATAGCTATCGAAATACTAAAAAGAAGATTAGCTATCAAAGATGAATTTCTTGAAATCCTAAAAGCTGCTAAAGTTTTTAATCCTTCAATGACAATATCTCATCTTATTGCTTTACTTGAAACCCCTATTGAAGAAATAACAAATATTGATATTCCTCTCAATGAAATACAAGCTAGAGAAATCAAGTCTGCATTAGATATTTTAGATAGAGATGTAAAGCAAAAACAATCTAACATAAGAATTTGGAATAGAATTTTAGCAGTTCATCCTGATATTAAAGATAGAGAAAAATGGGCTAATCTTATTCCTGAAGACCTTAGAATACAATGGACTCTTGAAGCTGTACTTAGATACTTAGGTTTTCCAGTATCCGTGAAAACTAATCCAAAAGTTGATGTGCCTAGAGAAGTTAGAGCTACTAAAAAAGAAGGCATTATGGCTTTCTTCTTCCCTGAATCTGGTGATAATGGTGAAGTACTTGATACCCCAGAACAACAAAGAGCTTATGCACTTAGTAAATTGAGACAATGTGTTGAAAATGATTATGATAATGAAAGAATTTTCAGTGCTATTGGTGTCTCAATCAAGAAAGAAAGAAAGCAAAAAAGAACAAAACAACAGATAGAAGAAGATAATGAAAAGCTTGAAGTTGTTCAAGAACCATTGACCATTAAGGAAGCTAATGATTCTGATGGTGAAAAGATTAGATATTGGTTTAAATATATCACAAAATTAGGATCTACAGTTAGTGTATTCGATCCATCTACACAAATATCAGCATTTAGAAAAGACTTGAGAGATGCTGGCTGTCCTGCTGTGGCTGAGCTTTTAGGTTTAGCATATGAAAAACAAGAGGATAAGAGATATCAAGAGTTTGACTTGAAATTCCTATCCACTGAAGAAATGAATATGTGTTTGAAACTTAGACAATATGGCTTAGACCCTATTCCATTTCCTGTAAAGATTCCAGCTCCTGTTGATTGTCCAACTAGTGAAAGATTTGAGATTGACTTCTTAATGCCTTGTGATGTTCTTATAAACTTTGGTGAGCAAGAAATTGATGGTGAAATTGATCCTGAAACTGGAGAGGTGCCAGTAAGATATATTGTTCAGCCTATCATTGAGCACCAAATTATATTTATTGGTGAGTATTTTGGTATTAGACTTACCATGGAAAAGAAGATTGAAAATAAGGGTAAGAGTTGGGTCAAACCAAATGGTAGTCTTCCTATCTACAACTATGAAAATACTAAAGGTGGTCCATCAAGATTTATTTGTGCTCCGATAGGTCCATGTAGAGAATTAGAATTTTATAAGCTTAAAACTGAATGGAAAGAGTTTGCTTATGAAGTTATCGGAAGTATGCTCAACACCAGAACATTAAGTTTAGATGATAGTGACCTTGAATATCAGAAGCCATTATTTGAAAAGCTCAATGCTAAGGGAATTATTTATAATCACCCATCATGTAAAGCTATACAATTGATAAATGAAGTGGCAACACAAACTGACTTTACCTTGCAATATACTACTCCTGAAAGATTTGAACAAAAATATGAAGATATGCAAGAACGAATGCAAAAGATTATTGACTGTGCAATCTTAAATGTTCAATTGTCTGAAGGTTTAGTAGTAGCTAAAAATGAGTTTGTACATAAAGACAATGATGATAAGCCAGGATTTTTCAATATTGGTTTCAACAGACAAACTATGTACAAGCACAAGGAAGAAGTAGATAAGCTTTTACAAAGAAGAAAAATTCTTTCTATGCAAATTAGTGCATTAGGCGATGATGCTACAAAGGCAAAATTAGATAGTGTCAAGTATCAACTATCAAGCCATATTACATCTCCTTTACATCCATTTGTTGAGTATTTTAAAGAGATTATAGAAAATCAAGAAAGCGAAATTGGTAAGAAAATACAATCTTTGAGAGAATTGAAAAATATTGTCGCTCAGGGAAAAATATCTGATTTCAATGAGCTTAGAAATAGCATCATAAATATTTCTCCAGATTTAATTGGTCAATTAACAGAGCGTGGTGTTGATTTTCCTGAACAACCTTTTATTGGTCAAGTTTTCAATGCTGACAGTATTACATGGACTTGGGATGGTTCTAAATGGAATCCTAGTCAAAGGAAATAAAAATGTCTATTCTTACATCCGATCATGTTGGTGGTTGGTATTTGCTAAGAAAAAAAGCTGCTAATGTATTTGATCAAAACACTCAGCCATATTTCCTAT
>JACCDW011710038.1_pt1 | contig 15389 bp, 15 predicted proteins | sample 7449781 | NCBI WGS metagenome assembly JACCDW01 (sample SAMN15323449, study PRJNA562643) | freshwater metagenome | isolation source: river surface water | place: USA:Blue River Watershed | collected 2017-08-18
AATAGCGGGAGGTTCATAAGGAACCGAAGCGGTTCCTTATTTTATTTAAAATTATACTTTCCTGCAAACTCATCATAATACTTTTGCCCCATTGCTTTATCAGCATCTTCTCCACTCACTTCCTTATTTTCAATTTTACGACGCATTTCTAACATTTCGCGAAGACGATACATCGGGAATCCCGACGGATTTTCAATAATCATAAAGAATAAAGTAGGACAATTGTAATGAAACTCTCCATACTTTGCCATCATATGTTGTTTATATTGATCTATATTTTCACGACGTGCTTTCGAAACATCTGATTTAAGTGCATAGGAGATCATTCCTTTCACAATGGTTTCAATCTCATCACTGCTATAATTACGCTTTTCATATTGAACTTGTTGCCCGGAACCGCTTTCAGATAATAGTTCCGAAAGATTGGCTCCTGCAGCAATATTGATTTGTTGACGATTTTCCATTTTTCTATTTTCTTGGTGACTACTTACTTTAACGTGCGATCTTTTTATATTCATAGAAACGAAGTTAAAGAAGAAAAATTATTATCAAAATTAAGTATAGTAGAAAGAATCCTATTTTGATTATATTTCCCTTAAAAATGTTATATCATTTCATTCTTCGTGAATATCTATATAAAGTACTCTTTTATATACTCTTACTCTTATTCCTTTATTACTTCTATTGCAAAGTACGAGCCGCATTCAATGAAGAGAGTGATCCAAAAGAAACATTTCAAAATAAATTAGATTATTCAATTGAATATGTACTGAATGAATATAATGAGAAGTACGATGATATTTTTGATAAAGAGTATGTCGATTTATATGATATTGCTTATCACGACTTTCACGATATCCAACGTGATAATAAAGTAATTTTAAAACATTTACCCAAAAGAATGATTCAAGATAAAGAGATTAAGATTGCCATTGGAGGTTGCGGTGTTGGAAAAGTTCCCAAAAGTTGGAAAGAGTTGGGATATAAGAGCGTTGTTGGCATTGACTTCTCCAAACATATGTTACGAAAAGCAGAAAGTTTATATCCCAATATTGAGTTTATTCGTGGTAACTTAGTAGATCCTAAAATCATTCTTCCCGGATCCATTGATCTCTATATGATTGATGAACGCACACTCTTTATGAATCATAATAAGGATATGGAGAAGATGATTCAAAATGCAAATCAATGGTTAACAAAAGATGGCATCTTGGTAGTACCGATTTATGATAAATCGAAGTTACAATTGGCAGCTCGTTATTATAGCACTACCTATATTGATCATTTGGGACTTGTTCACGGATTTACATACTTAGATCACTTTTCACACGACTGTTGGTATGTACCTGATTTGGGTGAAGATGCTCAAGGTGGAGAAAAGAGCGAAATATTAACCTTATATTTTGATAAATTTACAATGAAAGAGTCCGGAAAGAAGCGAATTAAAACAACGATGTATTACTTTTTACCTAAGAATGAAGTATATGATATTATTTTAGAAAATGGATTTGAAAAGATTCATATTGAACCTGTTTGTACACAAATTGTAGGAGGTTATGAATTGGCAATCTTTAAAAAGAAGAAGAGTGTAGCTTCTGTGAAAGAGATTGAAACAAAGAAGAAGAGTGTTCAAGAAATACAAGAAATACAAAAAGCACAAAAAGTACAAAAGAAGAGTCAACGTGATGAAAAGGAAGATAAAGAAGATAAGTAATTAAAGAAGATAAGTAATTAAATAAGATAATATTTATATAAATCATTATTTTTTAACAAATAATAAATTTGTTAAAAAGTATTAAAAAGTATTAAATAAAGTGCTTCGTTTCAAACATCAAAATAAAAAGAGGATCAAAAGTATAAGAAATAAAATTAATTCAATGAGCTATATTCCCGAAGAAGAGTCTTATCATCAAGAACGCGATTATCGCGACATTGATGTTGAAGCCGATCGCGTAATTGCAATGAATTCGTCCGGTGTTGTCGAGAAGTTCGAAAATGGAAAGAAGTTAACGTGCAATGGTGATATGTGCGTTTTAGAGGATCACGATGTTGGTATAAGCAATCAAGTAAATGAGAGTGATGATGTAAAGAGTAGTAGTGCATCTACACCTGTAGCTTCAACTTCAACATCTTATTACACCTATATCTTATATTTTGTTATCTTTCTTGTCATTTGTGCACTTGGATATTTTGGATATAAGAAGTTTGTTTGCAAAGAGTGATTTTTAATGGAGTAAAGATAGAAAATATCTTCTCTATAAATATAAAAAAGAAGAAAAAAGTATGGCTCGCAAACTTTCATTATCATCCTTACAAAAGGATATTGCACACCTTTTAAAGGCTACAACCACCACTACGAAAAAGAAGAGTAGCACAAAGAAGAGTTCTACAAAGAAGAGTAGTAAGAAGAGTTCTAGAAAGAAGAAGAGTCCTCAACGCGGCGGGTGAGGCGGAGCTGAAGTGAAGAATTATCCTGCTTAAAGGAAAAAGTAATTTTTTCTAAAAAAGAGGGTTTGCGCCTTTTGGAGTGACAAATGTACTTTCCATAGATTCATAAAAGTGCGTTTTGATAGAAAATGATGCTGCGTTCTTTCTTTTTAGATACTTTTATTTTTATATATTTATACATTAGTAATGTATAAAATAAAATGCACGAAAATATATCCTTATCATCCTTGGCTGAATTAGGAAATGCAAATTTAAATTCCATTGAAAATAAAAGAAACAAGAATGGAAATAGAAATATAAATAGAAATATAAATAGAAATACAAATAGAAATGTAAATACAAATAGAAATGTAAATACAAATAGAAATGGAAATGCAAATAGAAATAAGAATAATGTAATTATCAATCAAAGTATCAACAAATCAATTGTACATAAAAATGTTTCTGAAAAGAAGGAGAAGAGTAAGAAAAAGGAAAAGCGTTATGAATTGGTAGATTTCCCAGAAACGGGTCAAAGTTATGGCGAGTATAAAGGAAAGACACCCAAACAAGCTGCCAAGAAAGCATTTACACGATTAGCGCGAATGTCCAAATTAAATAATTCCAATCAAAAATTTATTGTCTTTGTGATTCGAGAGAAGGATGGAAAACAAAAGGAACATAAATATATGGGTCAACGCGTAAAATTGGCAAATGATGGAATTAAAATTCAACGTGGAAATCGTACTGTAACGATTAAATATAAAAATGTAGTAAATAAATTTAAGGAGTTATAATAATTGATTATCTGAATAATTAAATCTTTTAATAATTCTCTTCCAATAAATAATATTGAATGCGTTGTGTATATTTTTTTATCTTCTGCCAATCTTCCAACTTATACTTCTTATCAACTTTATCTTTGATACGAAGATTTATTTTACTCGAATAGTTCCATAATAACCCCTGAATATACTCTTTCGTATACTCCGGATACTCTTCGCGTATATATTCCAAGATTTGCTCCGCACAATGAAAATCAATGGCTTCCAATAACCAATCCGAAAGTTGCAAAACATTGATACTTGCCAATAGAATTGGTCGAATCGGAATCTTTGAAAGTGCACTCTCCTCTTTATCTTTATAATAATGCGCATACTCCTCCAACATCTTCATATCACCTAACATTCCTCCATACGCTTTCCGTAAAAGTAAGGAATATATAAGTGCACATATTACCTGATTTCGCCCATTTGATTGAATGAGAAGATCCCGTAGTGATACTTGATCTTTTTCAAACGCGTGGGGCAACGCGTGGTAAAAAGGAATTCCTGCCACCACGTAAACAACACCCATTAAATATTCATAAATGAGTTTATCAAATTTAAACTCCGTTGTTGTCGATGCAATCATCAACCAAACAAGTGTTGGGAGTACTTCGTGTGCACACGTATCTTCAATGATAATGATTGGTAATCTTCGCAAAAAGTCCTGAATATCCAATGTCATATAATGAAAGGCGCACTTAACGGCCACATTGGGGTTTTTGCGACGAATTGCCTTTTGAAGAAGGGACTTCAAGAAACCAACATTTCGATACTTCTTCTCTTTATCTAATTTGTAAAGATGTGAATAACTAGTAGGATCAGAAAGGTCAATGTCGCGAAGATGTTCAAAGTGACCACATAAAAGGAGTTCACTTCCAAGATCTTTCCAAAGGATTGACTTCTTAAAATTACATAACTTCGGCTTTTCACTTAAAAAGTGCGCTTGTGCTTTCGGCTTTTTGTCACACCATTGGAGATAGAAGTATGGATAAGGTGAATCTGTTGGAGAGGAATGAGATGAGGAAGATGATGGAGAGGAAGAGGATATACTTGATGATGATCCATTTTTTAAAAAAGATAGTAAAGATGTTTGTTTCATTTCACTTCATCTCTGAAATCGAGTAAAAGAAGTCTCTTGATTCTCTTTTTTCAAAAATCACTTTTTATATCTTTTTTATAAATTTATATTTTATATAAATTTATATTTTGATATAAATTTATCTTTGATAAATGAATATTTTTGATATAAATTTATCTTTGATAAATATAAAGAAGAGATGAAAATTATTTAATTATATTGTAAAAAAAAATGGAATCATTGGATAGAATCTATCAAGAGTTAAAGAGAATAAATAATCATTTACAATTATTAGAATTAAAAATAGATGCACTTCGTGAATATATGATTCAAAATGATATCCGAAATATCAAACTATAAGTAGTAAGTATTTCTTTACTCTTGTTGAGCAGCCATTTCATTTTCAAGAAAGTGTTTTCGGCACACGGCTTCATACACATCATCGCTTCCAACAATCGTTTGACTCTTATCCTTCGTAAGTCGCATTGTAAAGTTTGCAGGTACTGCTTCTGCCGAAGTGTGCACACAACGTTTACAAAGAGCACTGAGCTTCACCACCTTTTCAGCGTGTGGAATTAATCGCAAAACGTCACCAAAGGGAGCGCGACGAAAGTCTCCATCTAACCCACCGGCAATCACATGCTTTCCGCGTTGATCGCACCATTCGACAATATTATCATAAGCGTCACTAAAGAATTGGAGCTCTTCAATGACGATGACGTGGGCTTCGTCAAAGCGACGCTTATACTCTTCATTTTGGAAGAGATCGCCGAGCTTTTCAAGAATAATGCAATCATCATAACTCATCTTTGTATGGGTGGTGATTTTTGTGGATCCGTATCGATTATTAATAACGTGATTAATGACGAGAACATTCTTGTTGAGGATTTCGTAGCGCTGAATTTGGCGAATTAATTCGCTTGACTTACCAGCATACATAGGACCGATGAAAAGTTGAAGACTCATTATTTGTTTATTTTTCGCGAAAAAGAAGAAGTGTACTTATACTCTTACGTGCGATTTTTTTATATTCATACTTCGGATGAATTATTTTTTAAAAAAAGTAAATTCCTTTTTTTAAACTTATGAAAAAATATTTTTTCAAATACTATTTTTTATTTTTTTTATTTTTATTTTTTATCTCGTAAATAGATCATAAAGTACATAAGAATAATTTCCATATATAAGTATTTTTGAATAAAGTATATATTAATTAACTCTTTGGAAGAAAGACCACGTTTTGTAAAGTCTGTTAATTTTGTTTGTATATCATCGACAAGATTTATTTTTGCCATTGTATAGATTAATTGTTGTAAAATGTTATCTTGCACTGCTGTTTCTGTTCCTGTTGTAATTGTTTTTTTAGGTAATTTATTACTACCACTGATATTCGGACTACGCATTGCAATATCAAATTGAGCTTTTATTCTCTTCATCAGATCATAATCAAACTCTTTTAGATTTTTCACAAACATATAAATAGACTCATTATTTCCCTTATTTTCCAATAAAGATGCGTAAATACTCTCCATAAAATATGTAGATGAAATATTCTTTGGAACATTGTTAAGATGAATCAATTGAGATGCACCTTCACTTTCACCTCCACCCATAATTAAATGTGCATATTTATTTTTAAGATATTCAACACGGTTAGGATGAATGCTATTGATTGGTTTTCCATTTTGAATATTTTTAACATATCCAAGAATTTCATCCAAATTTTGTTCATTGGTAATCTCTTTCGTAACTTTGTTCATATTCACGGTTGCAGGAATACTTATATTTCCAACTTTTTGACCCTTAAGCGTAGATGCTAAGGTACTTACTAAGTACTGTTTGGATTCTAATGTGTTTCCGTTGGACTCTTGGAATGGTGGTATCTTTTCAAATCGCGTCTTTAGATACGTTGCAATCTCTTTGATAATAGCAATCTTCTTATCATTTGTGTTTGTAGGACTTTTTGCTGGATTAGTAAAATCCCCATTTAACTCTGTAATAGATTTCATAATTTTATAAAGGGGATCGTTCACAAAGAGGTAATATACGTTATTTTCAATGGAAGATTGTAAACCCAACTTTTTGCGATATTGTTCGCGTTGAATTAATGCACTGTACATTTCGGTAAGAGTTGGAAGAAATTTGGAAGCAATTTCAAGTATTTTTTCGTTATGTGTGGTCTTTTCAGTGATAATTTTTTCAAGATTTTCCAAATTTTTGGTAATTGTGGTGACAAATGTACTTTTGGCATTGAATAAACGAGTAACCTCTTCGGGACCTTGCGTAATTTCGGAAATTTGGCGATTGATTTCGGTGAGTTCTTTTTGTTTATTATTTTTATCAGTTTCGTTACCTTCTTTACTCTTTATAGTTTGACCTAATGATTTCATATCCATTAAAAATGGTTTAAATCCAGAATCATTTGTTACATCTTCTTCGAGTAATCGTTCATATAATTTTTCATTAAGTTTATCTATAATAGTTGATTTAAATGTATTTAATTCGTTATTATTAGTAATATCAGAACTAATACTATTAATAATAGTACTAATTTCTGTTTTTATTTTTTCTAAATCTGCTTTATGAGGCAATATAATTGTTGTTGATTTAGGTGAAAAAGATTTATATTCAAATATGTTTAAAATATTTGTTTTTATATTATCTTTTTCAGATACATTAATTAATTTTAATGAATCAAGATAATTATTTAATTTTTCTTCTCGTTCATCAAAATTTAATATATTTATTTTTTTTATTTTTTCAGCATAAATACGATATATATGATTAGGTATTTTGTTAATAGTAATTAATAGACCCGTTAATTTAAAATTATCATCTTCAAGATATTTCCATTTATTAATTTGTTCATCTGCTATATCAATCTTTTTATTGAGTTCTTTTATCTCTCCTTCAAGTGTACTCTTCTCACGTCTCAAATCTGCTAATTTACTTGCTTGTGCACTACTATTTGTATTGGATCGAGCCTTTTGATCTTTTAAAATCGTTAACTCACCTTCTGCATCTTCTTTTAAACTTTGAAACGCTTCCACGCGTTTCTTGAATAAACTCACTTCACCTTCTAATTGATCTTTGAAGTTTGAAAGAAATTCACGAATACGCGGTATATCTTTGGAACGCAAATCGTCAAGAATTATATCATCTACACCATTTTTTTCATTTACCATTCGGAAATAATTAAAAAGATCATTTAATGATTTACCTTCTTGGAGTGAAGGTTTATTTGGACCATTATTTGTTGTTTTAAATACTTTTAATAACTCTTGATTGTATTGATCAAAGAGAGTTTTTAATTCAAAGATCGAAGGACGAATAAGTTTTGACTTCTTTGTTTTTAGCTCATTATATAATACTTTAAGTTTATTTTCACTTGTAGCACCACCTGTAATTTTTTTAATTTCAATTCTTTCATTAAAATTATTTGATGTAAATCCAATTGTTGATTCAAGTGTATCAAAATCTAATTTTGCGTGTGCAACGACTCGTTTTTTGACAATATTATCATATAATTCGTACTGTTTTTGTAATTTTTCAGGATTTGATTGGGCTCGAACTTTTTGTAACTCTTGAAAAGCACTCATTTCTGCACTTTCCACGCGAAGAATTTCATTTAAATGTTCTAATATCATCATATATTCAGACTCTTTGTTTTTAAGAATAAACTCTTTGGTATTTTTATACGTTTGAATGGATTTATTAATTTTAGTGATTGCATTGTCTAAAGGGTTTTGGGATTTGAATATATCTTGTTGCCTACCCCTTACTTGTAGATTTAGTGGTGATTTAGATGTTGATTTAGGTATTCGTACTTCATATGGATAATTATTACCGATTCTTTTATTTTTTTTTTCTCCTCCTTTATATTCATCTTGTTTAGTCTCTTTTGGATTTGAAATTGGATTTAATAACTCTTCTTGAATTTTTTTAATACTTTGTGGTAACTCTTCCACAATGGAACTTGGCAAAATGGAGATTAAACTTGCATACTTTTTTTTTAGCTCATTTTCAATCTTTATTTTTACTTCTTCATCTGTACTTCTTAAAATTTCATTTCGTTTACTCTCAATATATGCCTTATAGGATTCGAGCTCTTTTCGTTGTAATAAAAGAGTGCTTAATTCAAAATCATAATACTTTTTAAAATCCGAAATGTACTCTTTATTTAAATACTTTACCACTTCTGCGATTCCACTTTTATACTCTTTATTCTTTTCAAAATATGTATTTTCAGCCTTTACCATATCACTTTGCAATGACTCCACTCCAACCTTTTTTACCTCTTTTCCTTTTGTTTCATACTTTTTTGTAATAATATCATTGATTTGTACCAAAGATGGATATACACCTTTATTTAAATAGATTCCTTGAAATTGTTTAAAGTGATTTGAAAAGTAAACAATATTCATAATATACTCATTTGCATCATTAAATCGAGAAAACTTCGCTTTATATGCATCAATCATAAAAGGTAAGATTTGTTGTTTCATTGTCTTTTTATTTATCCCATTTGCAGAGAATGTTTTATTTCTTAAATACTTATCACTTAATACAATGGGTGCATTTGTATCATCGCGCTTCATAAAAGGGTTTGCCAAATCACACGCTTTCTCATTTGGTACACTCATTATTATATATCAATAATCACTACTATTGATATATATATTTTCTATTTTAAATAATTTCTTATTTCAAAATCATTTTTGAAAAGAAAATTACGGAAAATTTGAGTTAAAGTCATAAAAGAGGCCATTGCCTTCCAAGAATTCTTGATGAATCGAAATATCTTTATACTCTGCGGATGGAGCTGAAATCTTATAGGAAGATAGATAAGCAAAGAGTTGTTTATCAATCTTCTCTTTACGTTTTAAGAAGAGAGTTAAATATTTGGGATGTACATAATGAAGTGCAAAGCGTACTCCACACAAATCAAGTTCAAAGGCTTCTTTTAATACTTCATAGATTACATTTCCTTGATATGTACCTTCTCCAAAATACGTCATTTTGCGAATCATCTCATTTCCCATATTTAAAATAAGTGTATTCAACTTCTTTGCTTCTACTTCTATATCTACATAAGTAGTACCCAAGTCATATAATTGTCGATTGGTAAATTGATTTGTCACATCTTCCTTAAGAGGGCAAAAGTACTCATTTGCAAATAAAAAGCCAAAAGCAAGAAGGCCATAATTGAAAGTCCCATCTGTTGATGTTAATGTACGAATGATCTTATGTTTAAACATATTATAATCATTCATTAATTGAGATAAAATATTTTTAACATCACGATTTTGAATACGGGATATAAGTTGTTCAAAAAGGGTTTGTTGAGATACATTACCAATTCCAACTAAACCACTATTTTTCGAATATTTATCAAATGAGGTTTGAATCTTTTCTTGTGTACTTTGAATCTTTTCTTTTGTACTTTGTGTACTATTTCCTTTAAAAATCTTAGTAATATCGGGTGTGTGTCTGAAAGAATTAAAATAATTCTCAATTTCAGTACCTATATTTGGATTACTTTTTACTTCAAAAACATCTATTAAATGAAGATTTTCAGAAATTGTGAAAAAATCCATAAGATCATCACGATGTACATCCATATACTTCTTAATCTCATCAGCTGTTGAAAGTAACATCATATATGCAGTATATACTTCATAATACTTTTTTGTATAGGATGCATATTCGGTACTGTTCTTAAAGTACATTGCATTAAACTTCAAAAAGTTAATATTCTCATCTGGCAATAATGATATGATTGCACTCTTTACATTGTTTAATGTTTTATCAACTTTTATTTTTGGGTTTAATATATAATTTGATAATTTATTTTTATTTCCACTCGTTTTTACTTTACCTAGTAATTTATTTAAATTATTTGGAGGATTATTACCTGACATTTTTATAAATAAAAATATATAAAATCTTCTACTTTAGCTTTCTATATTTTTATAAAATGAAATATTTTGAATTTATTAACAAATAAATAATTTATAAACAAATTTTTGGATATAAAGAGATCGTATCAAATAAGAGTAATACTTCGAAATAAAATGACTCTTTCGGAAATTGCTCTTTCGGAAACGAATCCTGAGGTAAAGAAGACCAAAAAGGCGAAAGGTACTAAAAAAAGTTCGTCAAAGAAGAAGGTTACAGAAGAGGAAGTAGTGGAAGATGTTCAACAAGTAGAAGAAGTAAAACAAGAGGAAGTTGATGTTGATCAACAAGTTAATGTTGATCAACAAGTGGAAATTGGTCAACAAGAGGAAGGAGTAATGGGTGAGTTGGACAGTGAGATATCAAGTGTGAAGAAGAAGCGTGGTCGCAAGCCTAAGGATAATGAGGAAGAGGAGAATGATGACGAAAGTGCTCTTGAGCAGAAGCGGCGTGGTCGCAAGCCGAAACCTAAGGAGAAGGTCTATTCTTTAAAGGAAAGTTCAGTGTATGAGAATTTGGATGAAGAGAAGAGTGAAACTCTTATATTGCATCTTCCTATTAAAAGTGCTGACTTGAATAATACGAATCATCCAAGTGCATTTCATTATCAGAAACAACCGATTGCAACTTATAGTATTGATGGTACGGTGACAAAGTGTGAGCAAATTACGGAAAATACAACTTATAATGATATTTTAAAGGAAAATATAGTGGAAAAGAAGGATTTTAAGGTGATCTTCCAAGATTTGAATCAAGAGTCAATCGATAAGACGAAGAATGTGAGTGAAGAGTATGATAAGAAGGTAAAGGAATTTAAGGAGTTCAAATTGGGACACTTTATTACCCAAATTCCAAATGAGAATAGTAATAAGCATAAGAACAATACTATAAATAGTAGTATGGAGGAAGATGTTGGCGGAGTAGGTGCATCTTTAAAGGAGTTGGATGAGCAAGATCAATTTAATAAACCAAATGTATTAAAGCCGAATCCTTTTATGGAATCTTCGCATATTGACGAGGATATTATTCAAGAGCATACAAATAAGATGAATAAGAAGAATCTTAAGAACATTATGGTTGAATTTATGAATGCCAATATGTATCACGAATGGCCGGATCAAACAAACATTCATTGTTGGTGGTGTGCTCATCAATTTGAGGGTCCTCCTTGTTGTTTACCTGAGTATATGCGGCGGGACAAATTTTATGTAAGTGGATGTTTCTGTACGTTTAATTGCGCGGCATCCTATAACTTTAGTAGGAATGATAATTCGGTATGGGAGCGTTATACGCTTCTCAACTTAATGTATAAGAAGTTGTATAACTTACCTTTTGTGAAGATTGCGATGGCACCACCTCGTGAGGCATTAAAGATCTTTGGAGGGTATATGAGTATTGAGGAGTTTAGGGATCATTGTATAAAGCAAGATCGTGCGTTCCAGGTGGTAAAGCCGCCGCTTATTTCGATTATTCCGAAGATTGAGGAGAATCTTCATCCGAAGAATCGTCCGGTGAATGAAAATATTTTGCAAAGTACGCAAACGAAGTTGAAGTTAACGCGAACGAAGCCGTTGATTAGTGAAAAGTCGACGATTCAATCGTTTATGAATATTACTCGATCGGAGTAGCTTTGCTACTCCGATTCTAGTAACATAGCTACGCGAATATTACTCGTTCCGAATAGTATAGCTATTCGGAAGCGGGTTCTATAGCTTTGCGAATATTACTCGATCGGAGTAGCAAAGCTACTCCGATTCTAGTAACATAGCTTTGCGAATATTACTCGTTCCGAATAGTATAGCTATTCGGAAGCTGGTTCTATAGCTTTGCGAATATTACTCAATCAGAGTAATATAGCTTTGCGAATATTACTCAATCAGAGTAACATAGCTTTGCGAATATTACTCGTTCCGAGTAACATAGCTACGCGAATATTACCCGTTCCGAGTAACATAGCTACGCGAATATTACCCGTTCCGAGTAATATAGCTGCGCGAATATTACCCGTTCCGAGTAATATAGCTGCGCGAATATTTATAAATTTTTTTATCATAAAAATAAATAATTATTTATTTTTTTAGGAGTGAGTGAAAAAATAATTCTAAGTATAGAGTATAGAAAAAGAAAAAAAGAAAATGCCTTCTACTCCCTACCCCTGTGTAACTCAAGGTTCCATGTATACCAACTCTTGTCGTGTTCCCGCCACTGTTCTCCCTGGTGCTGATTCTACCTGTGGAGATCCCTACACCATGTACGGATATTGGCGTCGTCGTTTCGCTACTGATTACAACTACCTCACATGCTACTATTATCCTTACACTGATCGTTACTTCTTTGCAAATGGTTACCTTCGTGAGCAAAATCAAGATTGTCTTAATAATGCTTGCAATGGTAAGGGACCTTATGCTTAAATAACATTTATTTTTGATGAACCGTAATCAAATGTATTTAATAAAGATTTATATATAAAGGATTTATATATAAAAAAATATTTTATTTTTATTTCAATATAAAGGAAATTTTGTATAAATAAAATATTTTACAAAAGGAGAAGAGAGAACGAATAATGCGAATTTGTTCTTGGGACGTTGGTATTTATAACCTGAGTTATTGTATTTTAGAGCAAAATGATATTACAAAGGAAATAAAGATTGTGAAGTGGGATATTGTGAATTTAGTGGATAGTGATGCACAAAAGAAGAATCGTACTTTATTATTTCAAAATATTCCCATTAAATTAAATAAGATTCCCGAATTATTGGAGGTTGATTATGTATATATTGAGAATCAGCCGGTGTTAAAGAATCCTCAAATGAAGTCAATTCAAATGATCTTATACTCATATTTTCTCTTTTATGGAATTACGGATGGAATTCTTATTGAAAAGACGTGTGAAGATGGATCCGTGATCGAGTATAATCATAAAGTAAAGTCAGTGGATCTATGTTCAGCATCCAATAAGTTGAAGGTGTATGATGGCCCGGAGATTGCATTAGAGGATTTAAAGAAGAAGAAGGCACCAACAGCGCCTAAAAAGAGTAAAAAGAAGAAGAAAGGAGAAGAAGATGAAGAGATGAATAAACTGTATGATTATAATAATATGATCGATGCATTGGATAGTGAAGATGAGGAGTATGAGGAGAAGTATGCGGAAATAATGGCACTTAAGGAAGATGCTCAACAAAAGAGTTTACAAAATCAAAACGGAAATATAGTGATTGATATGGATGGTATTCATAAAACTGTTATTGACGCAACGACGCAAAGTGGAGGCTCTTCGTTAGCGTATGGAGATAAGAAGAAGTTAGCGATCGCGCACGCGACTTATTTTTTGAAGGATCAGGATCCCAAGTATTTGGAATTTTTTAATAGTCATAAGAAGCGGGATGATTTGGCGGATAGTTTTTTACAAGGCGTCTATGTGTTAAAGAAGGTATTAAATAAACCGGAAAAGAAGGGGCGAGGAAAGAAGGTAAAGAGTGAAGATTTATAATTTTTATTTTTTTTTTCATTATATATTACTTTTTATTTTTTTTAGGAATAGAAGCAAAAGGAAAAAATAGGATAAATACAATAAGAATCCAATAATAAATGGATAATGAAATAACGAGATATAGGATAAAGATGGCGGGTTAAGCACGTCCAATATATCCGTTTGCACGGTCACAGCAATATTGCATAAAAATACGACGACCTGAAGGATTTGGTTCTCCATCTTTGTCGTAGCAGTCACGAATCATATCGAGATGAATTTCCTGCATCCCAAGTGATTCATTTGACGTAATATCAAAATGTGCTCGCTTGAAATCGTTGTCAAGAATATCAACCATACGTTCAATATGAGTGCTCCAAGAGCGCTCAATTAACTTCTGTTTGATTAATTGACCAATTTTTGCAATATATAGACCATGAATAAATTCATTGTATATGTTCATCATCGTAAATGACCATTCATATTTTTCCAAATATTCGGATTCGAATCTTTTGTAGATAGTAGAGAGATAACTCTTATTTTCTGCATTCAAATCAAGAATAACAGAAGTAAGACGATAAACAATGTTTGCGATATTCTTACGAATATCTTTATTGATATGAATCTTATGTAAAGATTGTGCAATCTCAAAAAAGTTTTTCCACTCAAAATTGACGGAACTCTCTTCTCTAGTTATTGCATTCTCAGTAACATTTTGACTCTTATCATCATTATCTTCATCTTGTTCCACATCATTATAATGATCATCATAATCATCATAATCGTCGTAATCATCGTAATCATTATTATCAACTTTTAGCTGATAAGGTAGTTGATTATCAGCTACCCGTAGGAAAGCATCAACAACAATATCAAGCGATGGTTGAAAATGTGATTCAAAATCATCCGGAATGTATTTCATATACTTGGCGTATTTTATACTATCAAGTACAGGGAAATACTCAGCAAACTCGGTTTGTGAAGCAGTAGACATTGTAAATAAAATAGTGCTAATAAAATAGTACTTATAATCAATCTTATATATATATAATATATTATATTTTTTTAGTAAATTTTTTATGATCATTTACGTATATTCATTATATTCATTTTTTACGTATATGTAATTTCATAAAAAAATATAACGTAAAAGTAGATATTCTATAAAAAGATAAAATGGCAAATAAAAAGTGGAATGAAGTATGTTTCCGTATTACTAAAATTGCAGATATTGCGTATATATCAGGTATTTCTGTGATTATTTGTTTATTGCTTGCAATTTTAGCAAGTAAGATCTTTGGTGTTTATACCAAGGAGTTACACGAGCACGAAAAAGAGTACTATTCCTATCCAGTATTTTATTTACGCGTTGTTGGGCGATTCTTTATTGTAGTTGCTTTTACGGCTATTTTATTATATATTTTACGCAATATCATGGAGCATATTCCATCCCCACTTCATGGAGTGTGTGGTTTAGATCATTATCGGGTAAAAGAGACGGAAATATTACCTTCAGTACTCTTTATTTTGCTCTTTTCATATATTTATTGGTTTGCTTATTATGTTTCGGATGAATTAGTAATTTTTGATATTCAAAAGTTCTTTTTATTGAAGAAAGATGAAGTTC
>JACCDW010302245.1_pt1 | contig 15388 bp, 31 predicted proteins | sample 7449781 | NCBI WGS metagenome assembly JACCDW01 (sample SAMN15323449, study PRJNA562643) | freshwater metagenome | isolation source: river surface water | place: USA:Blue River Watershed | collected 2017-08-18
CGTATTCATTGGTGGTCCGCAATATAATGTGTGGCAACAATCTCTTGCTGGTAAAGCAGAACTTCAGAAAGCAGAATATACTCGTCAGGTAGCAGTTCTGGAAGCACAAGCAAAGAAAGATAGTGCTCAACAGCTTGCTGAGGCAGAGATTATTCGTGCTGGGGGTGTTGCTAAAGCAAACCAAATCATCGGTGATTCGCTGAAGGATAACCGTGAGTATCTTCAGTATCTGTATATTACTGGTATTGAAGAAGGTTCACAGAAAGGTAACGTAACCATCTATGTTCCTACTGAAGGTGGTATGCCTGTGCCTACACTTCAGATGAATAAGTAATCATTACAGATTGCTAACATGGGGTTGCCAGATCCCCTCAAAACTGGTATGATACTTTTGTTCATTGATCGGTGTTTATACATCGATCTCATTTAGAGGATTCTAAAATGGCACTAAAAATCGCATTCAAAGATCTTTCGATCGACAAACTCCTTGTTACCAAAGAAGATGATCCCCACAGTGGATTTCCTCTTCTTCGTCTCAACAAACTTGGTGTAGTTTTACCTTCGACATTGGTAAATACCACAAATCACGCTCGCGGAACAAAAGATACTGGTAGTGATAAAGTAGAAGCAATTAACTGCTCTATGCGTGGCGGTTGGGATCGTACTTCCTGGCCCATTCCTTACTTTGTTGTTGATGGCGCAAAACAAATCTTTGATCGTCGTCACACTTTCAACGCTGTAAAGAAAGCAAAAGCAAAACAGGTTCCTGTTGCCGAATATGTCCGCGTTTATCACCCTGATTATGATTGGTTGAGTGATCGTTCAGTTCTGGAAATTGGTGCTATTCGCAGCAATGTTTTTAGTCCTGTTCCTGCTGACACCAAAGATCATCACTTTATCCATGCCGCTGTGAATGTATTTCACATCGAGCAAATTCTTGATCCAACTCGTGATCAAGTGTACCAAGTGCTTTCTTTAATGGGTATCGAAGATCGTTATACTGATAAAGCTACTATCAAGCGTATTGTCACAAATGTTATCAACGAAATGTCTGATGATACTAGTGTAGCATCTAAAGTCAGTCATCATACTGACGAAAATGAATTTAAAACTTGGGTAAAGGATTCTACTGAGTTTCACGATAACTTGGAAACAGAAGATACCATTTACATTACCAAGAATATGGATAAAGGATTCAACAACCGTTATGCGGCTGATGTGATTCGCAAAATGTGCTAAGCACAAGTAAAGCAGAAGAAACTGAAAGTGCTCGCATATTCTCTCCATAGTTCTAGTACCACGATTAAGAAAGATCGTGATACATTCAAAGAACAAATGATTTACATGTGGAATCTTGTTCGGGATGTAAATGTAAATCCTTTCACTCAAATTTTGAATGAGGATATGGTCAACACCTACAAACTTAATATTGAAGATTTCAACATGGAAGTTTGGGTTAAAGATCAAATTGATGGAGAAACTGAACCTTTTCCTATGAGTTTTGCTTGATAGATAAGTAACACTAATGGCAGGGGGCTTGCGCTCCCTGCTTTTTCATGCCATAATATATTTGTTGAAACGACACATCATGAAACTTCGCCCCCACCAACAGACTGCCCTTGACGCGATGCTGACTGCCTCTCACGGCAGCGTTCTGGTGCCCACTGGCGGCGGCAAGACCCTGATTGCCATTATGGACCTTGTGCGCCGCCTGAGCGCCTCTCAGCGTGGTCTGACGGCGGTTGTGGTCTGCCCGCGACTGCTGCTGGTCAACCAACTGTGTGAAGAATACTTGCAGGTTATTGATACCACCAACGTTCACATCATGCACGTTCATAGTGGTGATACGCATTTCTTCAGCACTACCAAAGAAGATAAGATTGCTCTGTTCAACAACACCGCTCGCGCTGCTGGTGAGTCTTGCATTATCTTCACCACCTATCATTCGCTGCACAAGATTGTTGATGCTGGTGTTGACATTGATGTAGCTTACTTCGATGAGGCACACAATGCTACCAGCAAGCAGTTCTTTCCTAAAACTGCTATGGTGAGTCAGATGGCAAACAACTGCTATTTCTTCACTGCTACGCCTCGTCAATCCAAGAATCCTATGGGTCGTGGCATGAACAACTCGCTGGTGTTTGGTAAGACTCTGCATACTGTTCCTGCTCAAGAGTTGATTGAGTCTGGTAGCATCATTCCTCCTCAGGTTGTGATGCACGAACAGCCTGCAGTTGCTCGCACTAAGTCTAACGCTGCTGATTGCGATAGCAACACTGTGCTGGAAATCATCGACAATCTCGATGCTGATGCTGGTCAGAAGATTCTGGTTGCAGCACCTAGCAGCAAGATTATTTGGGGAATGGTTGCACAAACCGCAATGCTGCAGGATCTTGCTGATCGTGGTTACGATGTGATGCACATTACCAGCAAGCATGGCGCATACATCAACAAGACCAAAGTTAATCGTGAGGTGTTCTTTGACACTCTCACCGCATGGGGCAAAGATCCTGCGCGTAAGTTTGTGATCTTCCACTATTCTATCCTCAGTGAGGGTATGAATGTTCCTGGTCTTACGCATTGTGTGCTGCTTCGCAACCTCAACATTGTTGAAATGGCGCAAACCATCGGTCGTGTGATCCGCATGAATGCTGATGATGCGCGTGACATTGCACAGGGTAAGATTCAAGCAGGTGATCTGGGTAGCTATCGCAAACCGTTTGGTTTCGTGACTGTGCCCATTTACGGCAACTACGGCGCTCAGATTCAGAAACGCCTGCAGGCAGTTGTTGATGCCATCTTTGTCAAGGGTGTGCCGCCCACCAGCATTATTGCATGACCGTCAAGGGGGGTTGACAACTCCCCTTTTTTCCTGTACAATTCCAATCTAATCCACAATCACCCATGAATACAGCTCAATTTAACACAGAATTTCAACGTATTAAATCTCTCGGTTGGGTAAAGACAAAATATAGTGGTGATCGTGGTGTTGGTAACACATTTGAGAAACTCCTTAACATCGAGGAGAACAACAGCAAGGAATCAGATCTGAAGATTGGTGATCTCAAAGCATCAGATATTGCCAGTACATCACTTCAGACACTGATGACATGTGACTATCGCGCATGGCAAATCAAGACAAAAGATGTGCTTGCTAAGTATGGTTATGAAGATGAAGAAACAGGATTGCCTGCACTTCGCACCACATTCAAGCATACACCAAACAATCGTGGATTCTACTACGATGCCTCTGATGATGAGTTTCTATACGTCAGGCACAATGATGGCACAGACATTCTCAAATGGTCATGGAATCTGCTCACAAATCGTTTCTCGAAGAAGCTACATGGCATCGTTAAAGTCTATGCTGAGTCTGACATTCGTGAGGATGGCAAGTATTTTCGCTACACAGATTACTACATTCTGCAGTGTAATGATGCACAGAAACTCAAACAAGCGTATCAGAGTGACTCGAATCTCTACATTGACATTCGGTGCTCCTACAAGTATAATAGCAAGGGAAGGTTGTTTCTGAAGAATCACGGCACCGCCTTTCGCATTCCTGAATCCAAAATCGGTCTTATCTTCGCATGATTGACACTATTCTCTACGGTGATTGTCGCACTACTCTCAAGCAGTTTGCTGATGCTGGTGTGAGGGCACAAATGTGTGTGACCTCTCCACCATACTATGGACTGCGTGATTATGGCAACGAGGATGCACAGATTGGTCTGGAAGAATCACCAGAAGAGTTTATTGCTCAGCTGGTAGAGGTATTTCGTGGTGTGCGTGATTGCCTTGCTGATGATGGTACGCTGTGGGTAAACATTGGTGACTCGTACTACAATTATCGTTCTGGCAAGGGTCAGGCACTGCCCAAGCAATCAGTGGCATCCAACAATCAAGATTTACCACAAATTCGAAATCCTAGGCGTGGGAACAAACTTGATGGTCTGAAGGATAAGGATTTGATTGGTATTCCTTGGATGCTGGCATTTGCACTGAGGGCGGATGGATGGTATCTGAGGCAGGATATTATCTGGTCTAAGCCTAATCCAATGCCCGAGTCTATGAAGGATCGTTGCACCAAATCACACGAATATATCTTCCTGCTGTCAAAGAGCAAGAACTATTATTTCGATGTGGATGCAATCAAAGAACCAACTGTAGATGGTAAATCATTCAAGCGCAAGCGTAGTGTGTGGGATGTGACCACCAAACCATACAAAGGTGCTCACTTCGCAGTATATCCACCTGAACTGATTGAGCCCTGTGTGCTTGCTGGTTCACGTCCAAATGATATTGTACTCGATCCATTCATGGGTTCAGGTACAACTGCTGCTGTTGCAAAATCATTGGATCGTAACTACATTGGTTGCGAATTGCACAGTGATTATGGTACACTGATTGAGAAGCGTGTGGGTGAGTACAAACGTGCTCCTGAAAAGGCGATTAGTCTGAGCGAGTTCTTCGACTGACCTAGTGCCCATCCACCGCAGCCAGATCACGCAAAAAACCCAAAGTGTAAAGCAACGCCTATGATTACCAAAGATGGATATGCAGCAGTGCCGTGGCATGGCACGAAATACGTTATACTTTACAATGGAGAGCAAATTGCGGACACCGAAACGGCAGAGGAGGCGGTAGCATACATCCGAAATGCTCAAAAAAACGCGAAACAAAAGCAGTCCCGATCGACCCCCCGCAAGACCCATAAGAAAAGCAAATCAAAGCTCCCCTTGACCGATGCCCCCTGAGCCCCTATACTATTAAGGTAATCAAGGGAACACCCCATGACCGACTACCTGCTCATCACGTTTGGTCCTGCTGAGGATGTGGAGCGCAACGGTTGGTATAACTGCAAAGAGCGTTTCAATTCCAAACGTGCTGCGATTCGCAAAGGTCTTGATTCTCTTTGCATCGCAGGTTGTTTCGGTTATGTGGTGATCGAAGAGGGTGAAGATTGGTGGGAAGTGATTGATGAGTCTGGCACTGAGAATGCTAGCATCACTGCCAAGCGTTTCACATTCACTGTTCAACCTGCTCCCAAACTGCAACTGGTCTGATGAAATACGCTATCACATTCACCACAGCATTATCTGTGATCGTTGGGTTTAATGTGTTTCTTGCTCAACGTGATGCACAGTTAAATAAGGTGTACGATGCTTGCATCAAACAGCAACCAACCTGCCCAGACTCATGGAAAACAAAGCCCGCATTCTCTCATCGCTGATCCTGTGCGTCGCATACATCATCACGTTGTATGTTGACACAACCACGGGTTCTAGGTTATACTTGGTAGGTAATGCGCTGGCAATGCCGTACATGATCAAGCATAAATGCTGGGACATCGTAGCGTTGCTTTCATTCTTCATTCTCGTAGGACTTCCCAAGGTAATTTCATGACTGACGACAACTTAGATGATATTCTTCTTGATCTTGAAGAGTATCGCACCAAAGAACTGATTGATTATTATGTGGAAGACCTTGAGCGTCTTGCTGCAGAGGCACAAGTCACTGTAGACTATTACATTGCTGAATTCACATGACACCTACACTTTCAGTTTCTAATCTTCTGTACGAAGAGCTAGTAATGCTACAGGATATTCTTATCATGGTGAATGATATGGATTTCACTGCTAATCTCAGTTCAACTGAGCGTGAAATCTTTGAAGACCTGTACGAAAAGATTATCAACTCCTGATGGATAAAGTATCACACTGCCCAGCATGTAACTCACTGTGGCATACAATTCCAATTCCTCCTGAGTATCACGAAAATCATTCACCTCCCTACTATTACAGCACAGTGATCGCTGTGTCAAGCTGGGAAGCAGATAAAACATTGCACTATCTTTGCCCAGATTGCGGAACCGTATTTAATCTCGATGGATCAATCAGGAATGCTAATGCCCCAACCCCTTGACACCTACGTTCATCCTTGGTACACTTATCTCATGAATCAAAACAACATGAGCAACGACATCACCTACAAGCGCAATCTCGATGAGCTGGTATGGTATCAAGAATACATCTATCACAATAACGAACTGATTGGTGAAATCTTCACCAATATCACTGAAGGTGGATACAATCTCAGGAAACTCACTCCCTGTGGTGAAGCAATGATCTTCACCAACATTGCTCACTTCAACACAGTCTCAGACGCAAAAGATTTCGTCAATCAGGCAGGTGGACTGTGAATAACAAAATCATTCACCTTCTTCTCTTAGAACTGAAACTGTACCTCAACGGTCACATTTCAGCATCCAACTCTATTGAATCCTATCGTCGGGGTATTGCTCCGCTCTACAAATGATTACTACGATTATGGCAGCATTTGCCTTTGGTTATTGTGTCGTGGACATCTACATGAACTATCGCTCTAATCAGCGTATCAATGAGTTTATGAAAGACTTCTCTCAACCGAATAACTATGATGATTGAACTGTTAGCATCATCCATCATCGCCACCAATCAATCAGAAAACATTAATCGTTTCTGTGCTAAAGTAGTAGGTATTCCATATGCATCAGATAATTTCACTGATGAAGAATGGAATCGCTTTCAATACTGTGTACACACACTTCAAGGAGAACAAACATGATTACTCTCGCCAAACTTGATGAAAAGCATTATCAAGTTGTACTCGACATGACAGGACTTGATTTAGAAGAAGGACAGAAACTTCTTCGCAAACGTGATCGCTTTCCTGCTGAATTCGTTAAGGATGTAATTCTACATTTGCCTGAAGACGTAGAGTTTGACACCTATGATCATTACCAAATGATTGTAACAGTCAAATGAGTAATGAACAACAATACAATGAGCTAATCGACTGGGCGGGTGATCGTATAGATTACCTGCTCTCTCGTAGTAAGAATTGTACCACCAAACAACTTAAAACAAAACATAGACTGAATGCACAAGCACTTGAAGAAGAATACTTTGATTGGTTTGCTAGTAGACATTCAGGTGGATTACAAAATGTATTATTCATACCATATCACAAGAGTGTAGGTAATGATAATTGGAATCCATATAGAGAGATATAATAAGTTTTTCACAGGGTTGCGGAAAACTTAGGTAGTTTTTCCACAGGTTTAAATGTGTAAAAAAATATATGTGAGTGTTTTAGAAGACTCACGCAAATGGTTCACAGAATACCCTGTAAGGGTTGCGAACGCTTGAGAATGTGTGAGGTTGTTGTAGTCTTAGCACGCGAGCTATCGAGTTGTCAAGCTTTATCAGGAAACCCAAAAATCCCAGAAATCTCAAAAATCTCAGAAACCACAAAACTGAGATTTCTGTATTTCCAAGGGTTTTCGAGTTTTTCAGAAATTTTGAAAATTTAAAAACTGTGAAAATTGAGATTTCTGAGACTTTTGAGGTTTTTTATAATTATAATGACTTATAATTATATAATACTACCGTTATATTAGTAAGACTTATCTGAAAACCCTTGACAAACCTCGGAAACCTTGGTATTATTACTAAGTAATCGATAAACAAATCGAAATGACTGTCAAAAACTACCAAGAGATTCCGAGTTCTGCTATCAAAAACATTGTAATTGACACTGAGAAGAACACTGTGTCAATCCAATATAACAACAGCAACGACAAAACCTATACTTACAGCACTGAAGATGCTGTGGGTTTTGATCAGCAGCTGCTGTCAGAATTCGACTCTGAGGATATCTCAGTTGGTCGTTTCATCAACCAGAGTGTCAATCAAGGCACTCTGCAATTGCTTCAAGACTGACCCTACCACACGCTAAATACGTTTGTCAAGGGGTAAGTACACCAATTTGGTTGTCAACATCCCTTGCAGACGATTCTAGACACCTCTCAGGACACATTTCAAACCAATGGCTAAATCCAAAGCAGGAAATTACAAAGAGAATTTCTATAACGACTTTGACGAATTCGAAGAGCAAGAAGTAGAACAAAAGTATGGTGTGAAAGTGAAGAATATCGGAAGGACACCAAAGAAACAGAAAAAACTGAAATTTGATGGTGACTTTGAATGGTAAATAGTTTTCCACAGGGTTGTGGAAAAACTCTGTAAACCTGTGGAAAACTTTGATAAGCCCCCCTAATCAGACCCATAAGCAAGGGTGATGGTTAGGGGGGTTGACTTTTGCCCTGATCACTGCCATACTACATTTGTTGCTGAGGAATTCAATTGGAAAACTACTTCAACCAGCAAATCATCGCTCGCCACGATGATATCATGATGCTGAATGCATGGCAAGTGGACTTCTTCAATATGATGCTCACTCTGCCTTGGCTGAATGATAACGAGCGTGACATGTACGAGGATGAGCTTCGGGCTCACCTGTGTTACGATGTGTGAAGGGTGTGCCAGTTTCCGAACTGGCCCAGACCCCTTGACTTTCCCCCCAATCCCGTCCATACTACCTAAGTCAACCGAACCGAGACCATGCGTAAGATCGAACGCCAAATGAACGCCGCCATCGCTAAGGGCGTTGATTTCAAACTCGCCAACACTGAGGTTCGCCACTGTGATGGTGTGGCAATTGTGTTCCTTCATGGTAACAAGATCGCTGAGATCGGTGAGAATTTCATCCGCCTGTTTGATGGTGGTTGGCAATCCAACACCACCAAGTCTCGCCTGAATGCTATTCTGCGTGAGAATGGTCTGGATGGTGAGTGTGTGTTTCAGAAAAAGTTTGAGTGGTTTGTGAATCTGAACACTGGCAAGGGTATCACCACTGTGCCTTTCTTCAATTCTATGCGCCTTGCATAGTTTGAAATTCTGAGGTTTTTGAGAATTTTGAGAAACCTAGAGTTCTTGAAATTCTCGAAAACTTAAAATTCTCAAAAACCTCAGAATTTTAAGAATCTTAAAATTTATAACTGTAAAGTTATAAATTAAATTAATTACCAAAGGAGTTAACTAATGACCATTTCTGAAATGTACACTGAGATTGTAGAACAAGAAGTGGCTGATATCTTTCTTGATGAAGATGGTTACATTATCGATGATTATACTATCGATAATGTAATTGAAATTGAATATGATGAGTAATCATATTCAATTGTAACCCCTCTAAGTAAACCAAACCCCCTTGATACTATGACCAAAGAAGTGATGATTTCCCTGCTCAATCGTGCCAACAATGGTAATGAAATGCTGGCAGTGATTGATGGGTTTAGTGATACTCAACCCGAAGATGTTGAGTATACCAATCAACCTACACTTGATACTATCGAATTCTGATATCGATGTCAAGCGACCCTGTGCCACTTTGAGAACTGGCACAGGGTTTTACTATTGGTGACCATGGGGTGCCATACTAACAGAGTCAACAAAAATGACACAAATGATTAAGCCCTTCGTCAACACTCTGCTGTTCAACATTGCCACCATTGTAGCTATTGTGGTGGGTGTTGTTAGCTATGCTTACCGTGCCCTCGCTCAGTGGTATTTCACTGGTGGGCGTGAGCGTATTATCGCCGCGGCCAGTAAGGTATCTTATGTGGCAAACAAACTGACTGAGAAGGCATACTTCAGTCTTGAAGATGCTGCCACCGCTTGATACCAACTCACTCACACTAATTAACATGAATCGCGCTGATCTTCAAGATGCTCTCATCCAGCAAATGCTGGATGACATGGACCTTAAGACAATGACTCAGCTTTGTTATGATTATCTGGATGATGGTTACAGTAAGTATTCTGATGAAGAATTGACTGCTGAATGTGAACAATACTATCCCGAACTGCTGGAGGGTGTGACAGACGACTAAGTGGCACACACCCCCTTGTGAGGGGGCGCCGCGGCCCTATACTAACAGAGTCAACAGCAAACGACCCGATGGAATTTGACACCTGCCTGTGGGATGAGATTCAAGACATGCCTGGCGAAATCTTTGATTTCGATCTTGACATCGACGATCGTGAAATGATGCCCATGGACATGCAGGAGGACATCGAAAAAGAAGATCCTCTGCTCGACTGATTCACTCCACTAAGTAACACAAACTCAACGGGAGTTAGCTATACTCCCGTTCGGCCGCGAGTGGACGGTTGGCAGAGTGGCACACCACCCCCACCGATCCCCCACCCCGACCCTGTAGACTACCAGAGTCAACCAAACGAGACCGAATGACCCGCTTCAACCCCAACGTCTACGAGCAGCAGATCCTGGCCAAGGGCCGCGACCTGCCCACCCCTGCTAAGTTCGATGGCAAGGTGCCCGCTCGCTTCGCTGACCGCTTCGCCACCTATGCAGAGTATCAGGAGGCGATGGCAGACTTCCTGAACGGGCTGTGACAGTCAGACAAGTGGCACAGACCGCTTGACTTTCCCCCCAATCTGATCCATACTAACAGAGTCAACCAAACAAACGACATGAGCATCACTCTCACCGCTAACTACACCGAAACCCTCGCTAGCGAGACTGTAGAGGTTATCCAGAATCTGCTCGAAGAGAACTATGCTCTCGATGACATGCTGCAGTTCATTGATGAGTACAATGAGAGCGACTTTGTTGCCTATTATGAAGAGTATTGCCGCTGTGGTGAAGCAATCGGTTACGAGGCAGTCGATGCCCTGATCGGTGAAATGGGATGCGTTTCTGATGTGGAGGATTGCGATGAGCGTTATCAAGGTTTCTACAATGATGAGGCAGAGTTCGCTGAGTATTTCTACAATGAAATGGGCACCTATGTTCCCGATGGTATTGTAGTCGATTGGGAGGCAACTTGGGAGCAGTCGCTGCGTTATGATTTCACTGCCTGCCACGATGGCAGCACCTATCGCCCCTGCCACATCTTCCGCGATCACTGATGCAAATTCGCAAGCGTTACCTGCTGCTCGGTATCATCCTCTGTATGATGTTCGGGCCAGCAGGTGTAGCTGCCATCATCGCATTAATTAAGTTAACCGCTGTGACACCTGAGGCACTGGCACAAGCCCCCGAGACGCTGCCCCCTGACCCTGTAGACTAACAGCATGAAAAACAAAACCTTCACCCTCTCGCTTCGTGATCGCTGCCTGGCCCTCGCTGAGGCGATGGCATGGGAGATCAATGGCGACATCGACGCCATCGACCCAGATGATCTGGAAACCTGCCTGGCAGGTCTGACCGAAGCGAACCTGCAGGAGACGGCAGGCGAACTGGCACAACATGCCCACTGGTGCTCCTGAGCGCCCTGTAGACTAACCACATACCAAACAACCCCAGACCATGCTCACCATCAACAGCAAGTTCAGCGACTGCGCCCGTACCGTCTACGGCAACCCCTTCACTGGCAGCGTTAAGGTCCGCTTCCGTGGTGGCAGCAAGCAGTATCGCTTCACTGGCGTGAGCCGCCGTGCCATCCTGTCTGCCGCCATCATCGCCCCCGCCAGCGTGGGACAGTGGATCAACCGTCACTGCCTGCAGAACCACCAGACCGTGACCCTGTAGACTAACCACATACCAAACAACCCCAGACCATGAGGATCGAAGTTCGCTACCAGACCCCATACAATGCTTGCGAGTGGCGCTCACAGTGGTTCGCCACCCTGCCTGAGGCAGAGCGCATGGTAGAGTTCTACCGCAGCTGTGGGTCACCCGCTCACGTTGCCCCTTCCTCCCTCGCTCAGTTCGATCGCTGATCCTAGCATGGCAAACACCCTCCGACTCGCCCTCGCTGCTCTGCTGCTGCTGATGTTCAGCCAGACCGCTGGCGCCATCCTGCAGACCGCCCAGACCCTTGACGCTGTGACAGCAGAGAAGGTGGCACAGATCAACGCCCTCGCCGCTGAGTGACCCTGTAGACTAACAGCATCGAAACGAAACGACCCATGACCCTGACCGAAGCAAACAAGATCTGGTCTGACTGCTACGCCAGCACCGACCTGACCCTGTGGAATCAGTACACCAGCGCCCAGCGGATGCAGGCGATCGAGACCCGCGATGCCCACGCCAACGGTGGACAGTGGGGCGTCTGGAACATCAGCGATCGGGACTGACCCGCCCCGCCTGTAGACTTCTCTCAGTTCAATCGACACCGACCCATGCAAACCCAGACCATCCGCCCCTTCACCGAGCACGACGACGTGGAGACCATCGCCCTCACCATCAGCCGCCGCGAGCTTCGGATGATGTTCGATGCCATGATCAGCGCCGACCGTTTCATGCTTGACCGTGAGATGCCTGCCATCGACCTCAGGGCATGGGATGCCGTCCTGGATCTGGTGAAGGATACGGCACTCGCTGAGATGTGAGGGGCACCCCCCCCCTCCCCCCTACCCCATCGCTTCGCTCCCATGATCTTCTCTGCAGCATCCGACCTCAAGACCCGCCAGATCGTCTGGGCGGGTCGCAAGACTGAGACCGCACCCCAGACCATGGGGCAGGATCTCCCCATCACCATCGAAGCGGTCTGGCTGGCAGGGTCGGCCGCGGCGACGTGGCATGATGAGGCGATCGCCCGCCTGCCTCAGTGGGAGGACTGACCCATGGCACGACGCGACCCCATCGCCCCCATCATGGCACGGCATGGATTTATAGAGGTGCGCCGCACACGCCATCGCATCTGGCAGCACCCTAGCGGGGCTGTTGTCACCACGGGCAGCACCATCAGCGACCATCGGGCACTGATGAACATTGAGCGGGACTGCCGCCGCGCCCTCGCTGCCCTCCCCTAGGGGGGCAGTTCCGACAGTTATCGTATAACGTTATCGTTATAGCGGCGCGGCCGAGCGAAAAGTCATAGATACTATTAACCTACAAAACTTTGAAAACGCTCAAGTGTTTACACGCTCAGAAAAAAAATTTTTCCCAAATAAAAATGACTCAAAAACCTCAAAGGACTCCAAGGACTCCAAATCCTCTAATTACTCGAACCACCAAAAGGGAAGAGTTTGAGTATGTCTACATAACACTGAAAGAACTTTGGAAGATGCTGTGGAACAAGTAGATCATGTAATAATAGAACACCAGCGACTGTCCATTGTAGCCGTCAGTAATCTCGGAAGGCAAGTCAGAATTGGATTCAGCGATGAATTTTCATTACTGCAAGGGATTCACAAGTGCCATAACTGGCTTCCTTCGGAAAGAATATATAACGTGTAAACTTGCTATATAAAAAATATTAATCAATTATTGACATGACTAACACATATCAGACAACCGTAGAGTATAACGAAGATTTCGATGAATACTATGTCGTGCTACCCGAAGAGCTCGTAGAGAGACTTGCATGGGAAGAGGGCGATGTAGTAGAATGGCTAATCAACAAGGACGGCACTGTTCTCGTTGAGCGCGTTGATGAGTTTTATGGAGATGAGGAAAATGACGAACCAGAAGAAGTATAATTACACAATTATCAACAAAGAAGGTGAAGTAATCGATGACGTAGATATCGAGAACTACGATAAGCTAGCAGATCATATGCTAGATATTGCAGACAAGTGGTATCAAGGAATTTACAATGGCGAAGATGCTTTGCAGATTTCTACGTTTGATGATAAGGGTGATTTAGTTTATAGTGACGTTGCAACGTTTGGAGAGGCACAACAAAATGACGATGGAGAAGAACTCGATTTCAGACTACCAGACATTTCAGGTTTATCAGACTACGGATCAGAAATTAGAGGAATTGGAGAGGAAACTCAATCTAGTTCTAAAGGATTTGGAACGAAGAATAGCAAACCTAGAAAAAAGAGTAGAAAAAATTCCTGATCCATTTGTACTATACTACAAACCACCAGGCGAAGATGATTATCAAAAGATAAATCATGCCTTGGATATGCTCTATGCCAAAATAAATATGTTGGAAACAATGGTATACGATGGCTGAGCTTAGCCCAATCACGAATTATAACGTAGCATACGCCTTCGCAGATCAATCTCTGGCGGGTAGAGTTCCGCCTGGTTATACCCCTCCGAATATTCCCCTATCGTTTCTACAGAAACAATATCAATTAAGACCTAATCTGGTCAATCCGAGAAAACTAATCGAGAATAGAAAGTATTCGGATAATCCGATACAACCATACGTTAGCACGTATGACTTATTTACGATACCTTTGATATTTGAACTAGATCCACTGGAGATTGCAGCAGGAGCAGAAGGATTTACCAAAATTACTGGTAGACTAGTAGAATGCACTCTAGAATCTCCTCTGGCTGTAGACGGCAAGAATAAAACGAAGGTATCTGTAGAAAACGGTAAGATTAAAGTAGAATCAGCTGGTCTGACTCTAAAAGATAGTGGAAAGGCGATCTGGAAAGCGGGAGCGTTTAAAGAACCTTTCATTTACGGTCCTGCTTTACCAGACGGAACTAGATTTCCAAGAATGGACGACCCAAGGGGAGTTTCCATTGGAGAAGAGTTTGTTCCTGGTGGATTAGGTCCAATTGCAACATATACGTTTGGTGGTTATTTCACTGAGCGTAACTTTTTTGACCGTGAATGGATTACCAGTTGGGGTCCGTTCAACTTTAAAGTGGATTGTTTTGGAGCTTACGTTCAGAACCCTGTGAGTACGCTTTCTCCGATAGAAATTTCTGATTTGGAGTGGATTCGTGTAAGATCATGGACACCTGATCAGTTTTATCAGGAAAACATTACTCTGGCGAATAAATTTGACGCTAATGTGGTTCAGCAGTTTATACAAGGTGCTACGTCGATTGTGAACGCAAAGCAATCAGAAATAGGTAGTTTACGCTTTTACTTTCAGTTCACTGTGAAGACAGATGCACCGAGTTTGCCCGCTGAAACAATCTATGCCACATTAACTGTTAAATATAATCAGGATGTTGGAACAGAGAGACTCAAATGGGCTCTCAAGAGACAAAATCCTGATCAACAAGATCCACCCGTATCAGTTGACTTTCAACTCGAATAGGAGTATAATGGCAAGACCAGCAGTAGCAGACAAACTAAACCTATGTGATCACACAATGTTTACTCCCACTGGATTAATGCCGACTCCTGGCGTTGGTTTCTCTACTAATGTATTCATTGATAAAAAACCTGCAATTCCAGCTGGAAGTAAGTTTATCGTTCATGACATTCCTACTGATGTGGTGAGCGTCCTCATAAGACCCCCACATAACGATGAAGTTGCCGAAGGATGTCCGAACGTTTTTTGTAATGGCCAACCCATGGCAAGAATTGGAGACAAAATAAGAACTCCAAAAACATTCTACCCCGCTCCACTCACACCTGCTGGTATTTTGAGAGTTGGAGCAATCACGGTAAATGTATCAGATTTACCAGCAAGACCCGTTATTGTATCGTAAAAAGTATGGCAAAAGCACCGAGTTTCAACAAATCTAGCTATGTACCTGGAAACCCTAAAACAACTCGTCAAGGTCGCAGTAAAAATACAAATCTTGCTGCATCCTCACGTAATGGACGCAA
>JACCDW011133847.1_pt1 | contig 15388 bp, 10 predicted proteins | sample 7449781 | NCBI WGS metagenome assembly JACCDW01 (sample SAMN15323449, study PRJNA562643) | freshwater metagenome | isolation source: river surface water | place: USA:Blue River Watershed | collected 2017-08-18
CTGGTACCGGGTGGAGGCCGAGAATCTGGAAAGCATCCACAACCACAGCGCCTACGCCATGCTCGAACGGGGCTGAGGCGCCAAACTCCCCGCTTCATCCCCGGCCCGGTTGGTCGTAACTTTTCCCCATGCCACTCCTCTGGCTTGCCCTACTCACGGTTGCCTTGGTGGGCTGCGAAAAATCCACCCCGGAGGAGCAGTTCATCCCTGAAGTTTTGGTCACCACCGTGCAGGCACAAGACGTCCCCATTTATTCGGAATGGATTGGCACCACCGAGGGCAGCATCAACGCCGAAATCCGCGCCCGCGTCAGCGGTTACCTGCAGAAACGCACCTACACGGAGGGCAGCGCCGTCAAAAAAGGTGATCTTCTCTTTCAGATCGACCCGCGCACCTATCAGGCCGCCCTCGATGAGGCCAAGGGCCTCCTTGCCCAAGCCGAGGCCAAACTCGGAAAATTCCGTCAGGACCGTGACCGCTACCAGTCCCTGCTCAAGGACGGCGCCGTCAGTCAGCAGGAGTTTGAAACCGTCAAATATTCCTTCGAGGCCGCTTCGGCCGATGTGGAGTCCCGCAAAGCCGCCGTGGAAAACGCCCAACTCAACCTCGACGGGACGGAAATTCACTCCCCCATCGACGGCGTGGCCGGCTTCTCCGTCGCCCAAATCGGCAACCTGATCAACCCGGAAACCCTCCTCACCACCGTATCCAAAACCGACCCCACTAAAGTGCAGTTCGCCGCCAGCGAGCAGGAGTACCTCAAATACGCCCGCAATATGAATGAGGCGATGAAGGCCACGCGCGAGGGAAGAAAAAGCGAGGCCTTCCTTGAGCTGGTGCTGGCCGACGGCTCCGTTTACCCGGAAAAGGGTTACCTCGGCTTAGCCAACCGTGAGGTGGATCCCAAAACCGGTTCCATCCTCGTCCAGGCTCTCTTTCCTAACCCGGATCACGTTCTCCGTCCCGGTCTTTACGCCAAAGTCCGTGCCGCCGTGAAGGATCTAAAGGGCGGCATCCTGATTCCCCAAAGAGCTGTCCAGGAACTTCAGGGCATGTACCAGGTGGCGGTGGTGAAACCGGACCAGACGATCGAAATCCGCGCCATCCAGACCGGCGAGCGCGTTGGCAGCAAGTGGGTTGTCACCCAGGGCCTCGCCGCCGGGGAAACCATCGTCGTGGAGGGAATCCAGAAGGTCGCCCCGGGCATGAAGGTGAATCCCCAACCCGCTCCCGAGGAACCCAACCCCTCGCCCGCTCCGGCCAAGTCCTGACCATGGCCGAATTTTTTGTCCGCCGGCCCATCGTGGCCATGGTGATCTCCATCCTCACCGCCTTGGCCGGCATCGTCTCCATGCTGCGGTTGCCCATCGCCCAGTTCCCGCAGATCGTCCCACCCGAGGTCCAGGTCAACGCCGTCTTCACCGGCGCTGATGCCCAGACGGTCGAGCAGTCCGTCGCCACCCCCCTTGAACAACAGATCAACGGCGTCGACAACATGCTTTACCTCAAGTCCACCAGCGTGAACGACGGCACGGTCAACCTCCTCGTCAGCTTCGAGGTGGGAACAAATCCGGACATGAACAGCGTCCTCGTCCAGAACCGCGTTTCCCAGGCCCTGCCTTCCCTCCCCGCCGAGGTCAAAAACTACGGCGTCACCACCAAGAAATCCCTCGCCTTTCCCCTGCTGGTAATCTCCCTCTACTCGCCCAAAGGCACCTACGACGGCACCTTCCTCGGCAACTACGCCACCATCAACCTCAACGAGGACCTCAAACGCATCTCGGGCGTAGGCGATGTCCGCAACGCCGGCGCCGCGGACTACGCGATGCGGATCTGGGTCCAGCCCGACCGCCTGGCCGAACTCTCAATCACTGTGGAGGACGTCCAACGCGCCGTCCTTAGCCAGAACACCGTCAACCCCGCCGGAAAAATCGGGGCCGAGCCCGCCCCGGCCGGCACAGAGTTCACCTACGCCGCCCGTGCGCAGGGACGGCTCACCGAGGTATCTGACTTTGAAAACATCGCCGTGCGGCTGAATCCGGACGGCTCTGCGGTTCGCCTTCGCGACGTCGCTCAGGTCAATCTCGGCGCCCAGACCTACAACCAAATCGGCCGGTACAACGGCAACCCGGCCGCCGTCATCCTTCTCTACCAAAGCCCGGGCTCCAACGCCCTCGAAGTGGCGAAAAAGGCCAAGCAGACACTGGCCGAGCTTTCCAAAAAGTTTCCCACTGACCTCGCCTACGATGTCACCCTCGACACCACTATCCCCGTGGAAGAGGGCATGAAGGAGATCGTGCAGACCCTCCTCGAAGCCCTCGTCCTGGTCATCCTGGTTGTCTTCCTGTTCCTGCAAAGCTGGCGGGCCACCTTGATCCCCCTGTTGACCGTCCCCGTCTCCCTGTTGGGAGCCTTCATTTTCTTCCCCTTCTTTGGATTTACCATCAACACCCTTTCCCTCTTTGGCCTTGTCCTGGCCATCGGCTTGGTGGTGGACGATGCCATCGTGGTGGTCGAGGCCGTCCAACACCATCTGGAACACGGTCTCTCCCCGAGAGAAGCGACTCTCAAGGCCATGCAGGAAGTCACCGGGCCGGTGATCGCCATCGCCTTGATCCTCTCGGCGGTCTTCATTCCCACCGCTTTCATGGCCGGAATTACCGGCCAGCTCTACCAGCAGTTCGCCCTCACCATCGCCTTCTCGGTCCTGATCTCCGCCGTCAACGCCCTCACGCTTAGCCCGGCCCTCAGCTCGATCCTGCTCCGACCGCCCTCACCGAATCCCGGCCTGATGGGAAGATGCTTTGGCGGATTCAACCGCGCCTTCGACCGGCTCACCGGCGGCTATGTCGGACTTTCCGGCATCCTCATCCGCAAATCCCTCCGCAGCCTTCTCCTGCTGGGAATCTGCACCGCCGGGGCCGTCCAGCTGGGCCGCATGCTCCCTTCCGGTTTTCTCCCCGACGAGGACAACGGCTACGCCATGGTCTATTTCCAACTCCCCGACGCCGCCTCCCTCCAGCGCACGGATGCCGTGGCGAGAAAACTCGAAGCCATCGTGGCATCCACCCCGGGAGTAAAGGCATGCAACGCCATTCCGGGATTCGATCTCATCACCGGCACTACCAGCACCTATACCGGCACCCTCTTCGTGGTCTTCGACCCTTATGAGAAAAGGAAAAGTCATGCCTTAAGTTTCCGCGGCATCGTGCAGACTCTGAATCAGAAGTTCTTCGCTATCCCGGAAGCCCAGGCCTTTGCTTTTCTTCCTCCGGCCATTCCCGGGTTCGGCTCCGCCAGTGGCTTCAGCCTTATGCTCCAAGACCGCAGTGGCGGCTCGATGCAGCAGCTCGGCGAAGTGGTTCAACGTTTTCTGGCCGACGCCCGCCAACGGCCGGAACTTGCCGGAGTGACCACTTTGCTACGCGCCGGAGTTCCCCAGGTGTTCGTCAAGGTCGACCGCGACAAAGCCCTCAAACTCGGCGTGGAGGTCCAGGATCTCTACACGACCCTGCAAACGCTGATGGGCGGTTCCTATCTGAACGACTTCAACCGCTTTGGCCGCCAGTGGCGGGTCTACCTGCAGTCGGACCCGAAATATCGCCTCCGCGCCGAGGACATCGAGCGCTTTTACGTCCGCAACCGCACCGGCGGCATGGTGCCGCTGGCCACCCTGGTTAGCATCGAGAACACCACCGGGCCCGAGTTCACCAACCGCTTCAACCTCTACCGCTCGGCTGAAATCATCGGGGCCGCCGCCCCGGGCTATAGTTCCGGTCAGGCCCTTCAGGCGATCGAGGAAGTGGCCCAAAAGGTGCTGCCCTCCACCATGAGTTACTCCTGGAACACCCTGGCCTTTCAGCAGAAGCGGGCGGAGGGGACGGCCACCGGCGTGTTCATTCTCTCCTTGGTTTTCGTTTTTCTCATCCTCGCCGCCCTCTACGAAAGCTGGTCCCTGCCCTTCTCTGTCCTGCTCACCACCCCGTTGGCCGTGCTGGGTGCCTTCGCGGGTCTCTATCTGCGGGGGCTCGAGATGAACGTCTACGCCCAAATTGGGCTGGTCATGTTGATCGGCCTCGCCGCTAAAAACTCCATTCTAATCGTTGAGTTCGCCAAGGCGGAGTTTGAAAAAGGCAAAACGTTGGTGGAGGCCGCCCTTGAGGGGGCGCGCTTGCGACTTCGCCCGATCCTCATGACATCGTTCGCCTTCATCCTCGGGTGCGTTCCTCTCTGGACCGCCGATGGGGCCGGGGCCGTGGCCCGCCGGGTCATGGGTACCGCCGTCATCATGGGCATGCTCGTCGCCACCCTGATCGGGATTTTTCTAACCCCCTTCCTCTATGTTTTTATTACCCGCCTCGTTTCCAAGCCCACCAAACCTTAAAAGACTCCAGAATTTTATTTCTCTCACCTCACCCTTAATTTACCTCTAACTCCCATGTGCGCTCCCCTTTGTCAGGAAGCCGTCGCCCGCCATTTCAGCCGTCGTAAATTTCTCACCTCCGCCGCCGCGGTCGCCGCCGGAGCCTGTCTGGCACTCCCCGCCCGTGCGGAGGAACCCAAAAAAGTCACTTTTTCTAGGATCGTGGACCTGACCCACCGCCTTTCGCCGGAATTCCCCACCTTCACCGGTCAGCCCCAGTTCAGTCTCGCGGACAAAAACATGGGCCCGCGCCCCAAGGGCTACCACGCCTACACCTGGACCTTGGCCGAACACACCGGGACCCATATGGACGCCCCCGTTCATTTCGGTGGAAAGTTCTCCGCCGACCAGCTGGACATCGCCGATCTCTACGGCCCGCTCGCCGTCATCGATATCCGCGCCAAGGCTAAAGCGAATGCGGACGCGCGCCTCACGCCCCAGGACATCCGCGGCTGGGAAAAGACCCACGGCCCACTGCCTGAGGGGGCGATTGTGGCCATGTTCACCGGGTGGGAAGAGCACGTCACCACCGACAAGTTCCGCAACGCCGATGCCAAGGGCGTGATGCATTTTCCCGGGTTTCACGAGGAGACCCCCGATTTCCTACTGAAGGAGAGACAGGTCAAGGGCATCTGCGTCGACACCCTCAGTCTGGATTACGGTCCGACCACCGATTTCCCCGTGCACTGCCGTTGGCTCGGAGCCGGTCGCTGGGGCATGGAGTGCGTTGCCCGCCTCGGATCCCTCCCGCCTACCGGTGCCACCCTGATCGCGGCCGGGCCCATGGTTGCGGGAAGCTCCGGCGGCCCTTCCCGGGTCCTGGCCTTGATTTAAATTAACCTGGGGACGGCGGAAACCTTACATCTTCGCCAAAACGGCAAAGTGCCGACCGGTCTGCCCTTTCTCCCGACGATAAGAATAAAACCGCTCCGGGTCGCTGGCGGTGCACAACCCGCTGTCCACGATTTCAGCCACGCCTTCCGCTTTCATCTGCCGTGCAATCTCACCGGCGAAATTCACGTCATAATGCGGCGGTCGGATGCACGGCCCCAACAGTCCCAGCATCCTGGCGGGGTCGGCCCCAAACTCCTTTTTCATCGCCCGGATGGTCGCCGGAACGATGCCCTGCTCCGTCCCCTTCCTTCCACTGTGCACCAACCCCACCGCCCCGGTCTTGGCGCAGTGCAACCAAACCGGACCACAATCCGCCACGCGGACAACCAGGGAAATTCCGGTTTCACTACTGATCAAGGCATCGGCTTGGGGAATGATTTGACCGGCGTCACCTCGTCCCACCTTGGCCACTCCCGCTCCGTGAACTTGCTCCGCTGAAACGATCGCTACTGGGAACCCCTCCCCCTGCAACTCTCCCGACAGATGAATGCTCTCCAGTGGGATAGGCTGCCGCAGGGTGAAAAAGTGAGGCAGACCTCGTTGGGTCAATTCCGGAAAACGGAGCGACTTCACTGGCCCGGTTGGGGACGAACCTCGGCGGCAGCCTGCAGACTCACCCTAGGCTTCTGCATGGGAACAGCCGCCGAAGGTTTCGTTGTGGGAGGGGCGTCCTTGGGGCCTAACGGCGATGCCGTGGCCCGCTCCAGCAGGGCCAGGGCCACGTTGTAATCGTACCTCCCCTGCAGCTCATTGTACCGGGCCTGGGTGAGATTGGACTGCGCGTTGATGATATCCAGCTGGATCCCGGCACCTACATTGAACCGGGCCTCGGCCAACCGCAGGCTCTCCCGCGCCTGCTCCACATTCTTTTGCTGCGAGATGACCAGCTCCTGGGCCTCTTCCAACTTCACCACCGCGTCGCGCACCTGACTTTCCACCTCGCGCCTCTTTTCCTCGAGAGCAATCTCCGCCGCCGCAAACTGGGCTTTGAGTTGCTCCAACCGACCCGTGGTCTGCAGTCCATCAAACAAGGTCCAGGTGCCGTTAATGTTGGCCACCGGACCCTGCAGACTTTTGGTGAAGCTGGAACTGCTTTGATCCTGAATGACGTCATAGCCACCAGACCCCACGATCTTCGGAATGAAAGCATCCGCCTTGGCCGCCTTAATCAGCTCCTGCTGGACTCGCAACTCATCCTTGGTGGCTCGCAGGTCCGGCCGGTTGTTAACCCCATTAATGAGGGAAGTCTCCAGATTAACCGCGGAGGGCTGGTAAGGGAGATCACCCACCACCTCCACCGGCGGCATCCAGTCGTCAGGCTGTTCCAGCGGATAGTCCAAGGCCAAAATCCGTGCCAGCTGGACTTCCGCGATGCGCTTGTTGTTCCGGGCCCGGATCAGCTGAGGCATGGTGTTGGCCAACTCGACATCGGCGGTCAGCACATTGAACTTGGTCACCGTGCCGGCCCTGAATTTTTTTTGCTGCAGGTTGAGTTGTTGCTCCCGCAAATCCACCGCCTCGGTTTGCACATCGATCAAGGAGCGATTCAGTAGGACCGTGTAGACCGTTCGCCGCACCTCCAGCATGACTTGGTCGATCGTATTTTGCAGCAGGAGAACCGACTGACTTTGGGAGATCCGCGCCGCCTTGGTGCGGGATAAACCAGCTCCACCATCAAACAACAGCTGGGTGACACGCACCCCGGCCGTCCAGTTCATCTCGTCAGCCGAGACGAAACCACTTTCGACCAGAAAGCCGGACAGACCTTTGTTTTGGTAGTCAAAATTTCCCTGGGCCGTGATCTTAGGCAGCAGCTCGCTGCGAACCTCGATGGCCACACCCTCCTTCCGCTTCACCTCCTCCTTGGCCCGGCGAATTTCCGTGTTCTGCTCCAGAGCCAGCGCCACGCACTGGGCAAGATCCATCTTTCGGCTGCTGAACTCAGGTGTTGAACTTTGCGCCGGAGGCAAGCTCACCTGGGGAGCCTCCGGCTTTTCCTGGGCCTGCCCGGACAAGAAGGGAGCCGCCAACAGGAGGACAAACTTAAGTGCGCGGAATTTCACGGCAGTACTCTTCCATGGTGCGGTAAATCCGGACCCAGGCGTCCTGGTCCGGAGTCTCGAGTTTGGCCAAAATCCCACTGAGGTGAAACCGGAGCTCTGCCTGCATCTTGCCCACCAAATCCCGCCCCTTCGGGGTGATTTCCACTAGCTTCTGCCGCCGGTCCCCTTTGACCGATTGCCGGCGGACCAACCCCGCCGCCTCGAGCCGATCCACCAACCCGGTGGTGGCCGAGGTCGCATGTCCCATCCGCTTGGCCAGATTCCCCATCGGCACCCCCGATTCCGCCGCCAAAAAGCCCAGAAGGGTGTACTGCGGGATAGAAAGACGCTTGGCAGACGTCTTTTTAAAGAGGTCCAACAGAAAACGCCTCTGTAAAATCGTGGCGACCCGGGCCAATTCAGGCACCCGGGGATCTTCGTGGACCTTTTCACGCACTTCTGAGAATTTAAGCATGTGAAATATATAATCGGTGAAATATCCACGGCGTGCAAGTACTGGAAAGTGCGAAAATATGTCCAAAAACAGTTGCCCATCCCGGCGGGATTCCTATTGTGCAACGACTTCTCATGATGAATTTTCTTGTGACGCATGCCTTGGAATCGAGCCTCGCCGCCGCCGGCCTGGGTCTGTTGGCCGCTTTCGGCCTGATTGCCTGGATTCGTGGCCGCTCGGACGGGAACGATCGCATGCGGGAAGTGGCTGCCGCCATCCAGGAAGGTGCCGCCGCCTATTTGAACCGCCAGCTGCAAGCCGTTTCCCTCATCGCCTTCGCTCTTTTCGCAGCCATTGTCTGGCTGAAGAACCTCCCCACCGGTTTGGGCTTTATCGTCGGCGCCGCCTGCAGCCTGGCCGCAGGCTTCTTTGGCATGCGAATCGCCGTGATGGCCAATGTCCGCACCGCCGAGGCCGCCTCCCAGGGGCGCACCGCCGCCCTCCGCACCGCCTTTAACGGAGGCGCGGTCACCGGGCTCCTCGTCGTCGGCCTAGCCCTGCTTTCCATCGGTGCCTTCTATATGATCGCTCTGAAATGGGTCGGCCTCCGCGCCGCCATCGACAGCCTGACCGGCCTCGCTCTCGGCTCCTCCCTCGTCAGCGTCTTCGCCCGTCTGGGTGGCGGCATCTACACCAAGGCCGCCGACGTCGGCGCCGACCTCGTCGGGAAAATCGAATCCAAACTGGAAGAAGACGATCCCCGCAACCCCGCCACCATCGCCGACAATGTGGGCGATAACGTCGGGGACTGTGCCGGCATGGCCGCGGACGTTTTTGAAACCTATGCCGTCAGTCTGATCGGCTGCGTTCTCGTCGCTTTCCTCACCGTCATCGGCGCCAACGGCCAGCCCGATCCGCATGCCCTCGTCTATCCTTTCATTATCGGCGGCGTTTCCATCCTCTCTGCCATTCTTGGCATTCTCACGGTCAACTACGGCAAGGGAAACCCCACCCGCCTGATCAGCCTCGGTGTGCTTGTCAGCGCCCTCGCGTCCGCCGCCGCCCTTTGGCCTCTCACCCATGCCTTCTTCCCGAACGGCCTGCCGATCGACGGCCGGATCTGCTCCGCCAATGGCATCTATTTTGCCTCACTCGTGGGTCTCCTCATGACCTTCGTCGTTCTTCTGATCACCAACTACTACACCTCCACCCACTACCGGCCCGTCCAGCACATCGCCAAAGCCTCAGAGACCGGACACGCCACCAATATCATTGCCGGTCTGGCGATCGGCTCCCACGCCACCGCTCTGCCGGTCGGTTTCATCGGGATCGCCATCCTGCTCAGCTACCATTTCGCCGGCCTCTTCGGGATCGCCATTGCCGTCATGGCCATGCTTTCCATGGCCGGCATCATCATCTCCCTCGACGCCTTTGGCCCGATCACCGACAACGCCGGCGGGATCGCGGTGATGTCCGGCCTGCCCAAACAGGTCCGAGAACGGACGGATGAACTCGATGCGGTCGGCAACACCATGAAGGCCGTCACCAAGGGCTACGCCATCGCCTCCGCCGGACTCGCCTCTTTAGTTCTCTTCGGTACCTATGTCCAGGAGCTCAAGGCCCACTTCCTGGCCATGCATATTGCCATGCCCAGCCTAGAATTCTCTCTGGTCGAACCGAAAGTCATCATCGGTCTCTTTATCGGGGGTCTCCTCCCCTTTGTTTTCACCGCCCGTTCCATGGACGCCGTGGGCGTGGCCGCCGGCGCGGTGGTCCGCGAGGTGCGTCGGCAGATCGCCGCCAAACCCGGGATCCTCACCCACAAGGACAAGCCGGATTATGGAACGTGTGTGGACATCGTCACCAAGGCCGCGCTTCGCCAAATGATCATTCCTGCCCTTCTTCCGGTAATTTTTGTGGTCGGCGTTGCCGCCATTCCCGGCCTCGGACCGGTCGTTCTCGGCGGCGTTCTCGTGGGCACCATCGTCACCGGACTTTTCGTGGCCATCGCCATGACTTCTTCGGGCGGCGCTTGGGACAATGCGAAAAAGTTCATCGAGGAAGGCAACTTCGGCGGCAAGGGCTCTCCGGCTCACGCGGCTGCCGTCACCGGCGATACGGTGGGCGATCCCTACAAGGACACCGCCGGCCCGGCCATCAATCCGATGATCAAAGTCGTCAACATTGTCGCCATCCTCGTCATCCCGATTTTCTTCTAGTCCTAGGCCCCTTCCCGCCCCCACACTGTTTCGTAAACGTAAACCCAAACGTAAACGCCCGTTTTAAATCAGTGCTCTGACGCTTTCTCCGCCCCGAGCCCTGTCTGCGCCCTGACCGTCAGCTCAATAAACTTCTCCTCCGAGGGCTTTTCCCGGGAAAGCACGGTTCCCAGCCACGTCGCCAAAAGGCCCAAGGGAATACTGACCAGCGCCGGGTTCTTCAGCGGGAAAATAGGGTCTTTCATGAAGTCTGGGCTCACCAAAATCAGCCCGATACTGGAGACCAGCCCCGTGCCCAGACCCCAAACCGCTCCCCCAGTGTTAAACCGCCTCCAGAAGAGCGAGGCCAGCATCACCGGCAGGTTCGCACTCGCGGCCACGGCAAAGGCCAGCCCCACAAGGAAAGCCACGTTCACCGCCGGCCCCAGCAGGATGGCGATTCCGATCGAGGCGGCCCCCACCACAAAGGCGGTGATTCTTGCCACCCTCACCTCCTCCCCCGGCTGATGCTCTTTCCCGTGATGGATCACATTCACAAAGAAATCGTGGGCAAAACTTGTACTGGCGCTGATGGTTAATCCCGCCACCACCGCCAAGATCGTGGCGAAAGCCACGGCGCTGATGAAAGCAAAGAACACCTCCCCACCCAGCAATCGGGCCAGCTCCGGCGCCGCCATGTTGGTGCCCCCATGGGCCTGCACATAGTCGGGTCCAAGCAGGCTGGCGGCCCCAAAACCAAAGAAAGTCGTCATAATGTAGAAGGCCCCGATGATCAGCATGGCCCAAACCACGCTGGCCCGGGCCGTTTTCGCGTCCGGCACCGTGTAAAACCGGATCAGAATGTGCGGCAGGCCGGCGGTACCGAACAACAGCGCCATCCCCAGAGAGATCTGGTCCCAGGGATTCTTGAAGATCAGTCCGGGATGCAGGAAGTTACGGGTCATTGTCTCCCCGTTCGGACCGGTGGACGAGATCGCCGTCAAAGAGGCAAAGAAGTCCCCCAGATTAAAATGGAACTTCTGCAGTACCAGATAGCTGAGAAAAACGCTCCCACTGATCAGCAGCACCGCCTTGATGATCTGAACCCATGTGGTCGCCAACATTCCCCCAAAAACCACGTACACCACCATTAGGATTCCAACCCCGATGACCGCCAACTCATAGGAGATCCCCGGCATTAACTGCCGGACAAGCACCCCGGCCCCGACCATCTGGGCAATCATATAAAAGAGTGAAACCGTCAGGGTACTGACCGAAGCCGCCGCCCGGACCGGCTTGGGGCTAAGCCGGAAAGCCAACACATCCGCCATGGTGTACTTGCCGGTATTGCGCAGGGGTTCCGCCACCAGAAAGAGCACGGTCAGGTAGGCCACCAGAAATCCAACCGAGTAGAGAAATCCGTCATAACCGTTCATCGCAATCATCCCGGCAATGCCCAAAAAACTGGCGGCACTCATGTAGTCCCCGGCCACGGCCAGACCATTCTGCCAGCCGGTGATTCTTCGGCCGGCGGCAAAATACGCGCTGGCCCCGCTCGACTTTCGGGCACTGAAGTAAGTGATGACCAGAGTGGCGCCGACGAAGGCGAGGAACATCCACAGGGCCGCATGGGACTGTGCCACGGTGGCCATCATTTGCGGTTATCCTCACCGAACTTTTTCAGCAGCCGGTGTTCTTGCCGGTCCCACCCGGCGGCCGCCCAGACATACAGAAACGCCAGACCCCAGGTCATCACGAACTGGGAGAGCGCGAACAGGTAAGCGACGTTGACCCGGCCCCAAATCTCCCGCTGCATGAGTTCCGGAAACCAGCCCGCCGCAATCGGCAGCGCGAAGTAGTACACGATAAAGAACCCCGTGGCGGGCAGGATCAGGATGGCTTTTTTCCTGAGCAGGGCGCTGAAATCAGGATCCTGGGCAATCTGGTGGCAGAGGTTATCCCGGCTCATCCGTCACCTTGCGTAGCCCCCTACCCCTCATCTGTCGAGAAAAGGGGGCAAACATTTTCCTGCTCCCCTGGGCGTGAAAATGTGATACCGTCTCAGGTCGATTCGCACCGTTAGCTTAGTGGTAGAGCGCCACCTTGACACGGTGGAGGTCAGAGGTTCAAGTCCTCTACGGTGCACGGAAATCAGCAAGGAAAAGAATTCAGGGAAATGGGTTGAAAAAGTTTTCATCCGTGGACGACTTCATCTCGCAAGCCCCACCGGAGGCCCAACCTAAGCTCCGTGAGTTGCGTTGCCAGATCCTCCGCATCCTTCCGCAAGCCCACGAAAAGATTTGGTATGGGGTCCCTTTTTACCACGAGTGCGGCGAGGTGGTCGGCTTCAGCGTAGCTAAACACCACGTGAGCCTAGGCATGGGAGCCGGGGTTTTACCCGCGGAGCGCCGAAAAAAACTCGAAGCCATGGGCTACCGAACCGGAAGTTGCACCGTGCAGATCCGATTCGATCAAAAGATTCCCGCCGCCTTACTCCGCAAAATGCTGATGGAAAAAGTAAGGTTCAATCGGTCAAAACGATAGGCGCCCGGAGCGGACCGCCTACTCGAGCAGTTCCTGCAGTTCCTGCCAGCTCAGCCCCCGCACGAAGTCCTCCTCGCTCACCAACGTGCCCCGGAACAGCTCCTTCTTCCTTTCCTGCAACCGCACAATCTTCTCTTCCACCGTGTCACGGGCGATCAGCTTGTAGGAGCTAACAATCTTATTCTGGCCGATCCGGTGGGCCCGGGCCGTGGCCTGTTCTTCCACCGCCGGATTCCACCACGGGTCAAAATGAATCACCGTATCCGCTCCGGTCAGGTTGAGACCTGTGCCTCCGGCTTTGAGACTGATGAGGAAAACCGGAATATCCTGGTTCCGCTGGAACCGGTCCACCTCCCCCGCCCGATCCACCGTGCCGCCGTCTAAGTAACAATGCGGAATCTTGCGCCGATTCAGCTCCGCCTGGACCAGCTTTAGCAGGGAAACAAACTGGCTGAACACCAGCATCCGGTGTCCGCCGGAGATGGCCTCCTCCAGACGGTCGAGGAAGTACTCCATTTTTCCGGATGGCTCCGTCCAGGTCTTCCCGTTTTGGGGTAGCAGACCGAGATGGCAACAGGCCTGTCGTAGGCGCATCAGCACTGTCAGCACCGCGATGCGATCCCGTCCGCCCGACTCCTTGCCCGACAGCTCGCTGACCTGTTTGCGTCCCTCCTCCAAAATCTGCCGATAAACGCCCTTCTGCTCATCGGTCATCTCACACCAGGCCACCTGCTCAATCTTGGCCGGGAGGTCCTTGGCCACCTCCGCCTTGGTGCGGCGTAGCAGAAACGGCCGAACCCGCTGCCGGAGACGGTTCTGCGCCCGCTCGTCGCCCAGCTTCGCCACCGGAATTTCATACCGGTCACGGAAGTCAGTGGCTGTGCCGAGGTATCCCGGCATAAGAAAGTCAAAGATCGACCAAAGATCGAGCAGGGAATTTTCCAGAGGGGTTCCGGTCAGGACCATCCGATGCTCGCAGACCAGTTTCTTCACCGAAACCGCCGTCTGGCTCGTGCGGTTTTTGATGCTCTGGGCCTCATCGAGCGCGATGGTGTCAAACTCGAGCTTCTCGTACTCCGCGATGTCGCGCCGCAAAAGCGCGTAACTGGTCACCACCAGGTCATAGTCGGGAATTTTGGACAGATGCGCTTTTCGGCCGGCTCCATGCAGGGCCAGCATCTTCAAGCCGGGGGCAAACTTCTTTCCCTCATCCATCCAGTTCATCACCAGACTGGTCGGACACAGCACAAGGCAAGGCAACTTGGACTTGGTCTCGGCCCGGCGAAGTTCGAGGAAAGCCAGAGTCTGGAGGGTTTTTCCCAACCCCATCTCGTCCGCCAAAACCCCACCGAAATGGTTTCGGGACAGATACTGCAGCCAACCTACCCCCTCTTTTTGATAAGGCCGGGCAATTTTCTCCAGCCGGGCCGGCAGCTTGGCATCCTCAAAGTGCACCAGCTCTTCCGGAGGCTTCCAGTTGGAGCGTCCGTTGAGCGACCAGCCGGTTCCTTTCAACGCCTCCCCGAAATACCCCCGGTATCTTTTTTCCAGACGATACCGATTCCCGTCCTGCCGCACCTGACAGTCCCGTAAAACCTCCCCGAATTCGGCCACCTCGTCCGTCGGCACCAAGGCAATCCGGCCACCCGCCAGCCGATGATGACTGAGCCCGGTCTGCAAAAGCCTCTGGACCTCCGCTTGGGTGAGAGAATCGCTGCCGCTGCCGGACTTGAAATCCACTTCCACGGTAAGCCAGGAGCCGCCCGTGTCCCGCAGGGTGATCTCGGGGGCAATGTAGTCGCACCGGCTCAGCAGCGACTCCATCCGCGGGGTCAGCTTCACCTCCCACTTCTTTTTCCAGCGGGGCAGGACATTCGCGAGGAACGCACCCACTTTCCCTTCCCCGGCCAGCGTGTAACGCTCGGCTGCCCGTTGCCCCGGCAGAAAACCGGCGGCCAGCAACTCTCGCTGCGCCACCCGCTCGGCCTCCCGCCCACGCACCCGGTACCGCCGGGGATCGCCGGCGTCCGGCACCCAGGAGTCCATGCCCTCGTTTTGACCGGGCATGCCGGTGAGGATGTGACTTTCATTTCCGTAGACCGCCTCCAACTGACAGCTGACGCCAGAAAGGAGGCCGTCCAGCTCCACCCGAATCTTGGGGAGCATCGTTTCAAACTGTAACTGCCGCAGCCGATCCCCAGCCTCCAGCCGCACGTGTCGCTCCAGCAGAGGCATTTCTCTCTGCAGAAAATTCGCCAAACCGTCCCGGGCGACGGACCGGGGTCCTTTCCGTAACCCGTCGTAGGTCTGCGGCAGACTGTCCAAAAGTTCCAGATGTTCCCCGTCCAGTCGCCAACGGCCGTGGGTGGCCTCGAGGACTTCACTTCCCTCAGGCCCCGCAGGCGCGGCCACGATTTCCAAATGCAAAACGCCCGCATCGTCGAGATCTGCCTTCAGCCGCGTGCCCTGCACGGCCCGGCTCACTGCCAGATGTTTGCGGCGGCCGACAAACACCCGCGGATGCCCAAGCAGCACGGGGAAAAATAGGTCGCGATCCGCCGCCGTGAGCTCTGCCTCTCCATGCACAGAGGCTCCTTCCATCTTTTCCAACATGGTGAGCAGGGCCGCATCGGACTCGTCCACAATATAGGGCTCTACTTTGTCGACCGGCACCGCGTCCAAGCTCTTGGTCGGTCCCCCGTCGACCGAGGCCTCCACCGTGAGCGGAATTTTCCCTGCCCGCCACGCCTTGCCCAGATCCAGCGGGAGATGGACTTCCAATGCCAAAGGCTTGGACCCTTTGCCGGCCAGTTGCCCCAAAACCCGGGGAAAG
>JACCDW010524891.1_pt1 | contig 15386 bp, 21 predicted proteins | sample 7449781 | NCBI WGS metagenome assembly JACCDW01 (sample SAMN15323449, study PRJNA562643) | freshwater metagenome | isolation source: river surface water | place: USA:Blue River Watershed | collected 2017-08-18
TATGGAGAGTTGGCCGAGTTGGTCGAAGGCACCTTCCTGCTAAGAAGGCATACGGTCAAAAAACTGTATCATTGGTTCGAATCCAATACTCTCCGCCAATTTATAAAGGATAACACTATGGCAAGAACTAACAGCAGTTTTAAACTCAGTAAAACAACCAAACGCATCATGGCAGCTACCAAATTCAAAGACAGCGAAAGCCGCGGTCATTTCAAACGTATGATGATCGAAGCAGAACACGCAGCATCAATTCCTGTGCGTTTGCCTAGAACTAAAAGAGAAGAAGTCAAGGAGTAGGCAATGAGTGATAAATGGCACGGTGGCAAGGGATCAAAACCTCGTCCGTTAAGTGTAAGTCAAGAAGTTTTTGACAACAATTTTGAAACTATATTTGGTAAGAAAAAAGAAAAAGTTTATCTTCCAGAATACGAGCTTAACAAGTCAACAGGAGAAGTTGAAAAAATTTATCCTGAAAATATTCCTGTGCTCGAAGGTGAAGAAATGTGGGCACAAGAAGCCATTGACGAAGAACAACGTAGAAAAGAAATGAAAAAGGATGGACTTGAAGAATGACACCCAGTGTTAAAAATATGAAAAAAGGTACCTGCGGTTGTGGTCGTTCCCCAACAGGTGACTGTATTGGTTGGCACGGTTTAACTGAAGAGCAATACCAAACCAAAAAAGCAGAATGGGATTTTGAACAATATAAAACACAGGCCCAAGAATTGTGGAATGACAGTTGTACCAGTAATAGATCAGAATAATAATTGGGGGATTAGCTCAGCTGGGAGAGCGGTAGCTTTGCAAGCTATAGGTCAACGGTTCGATCCCGTTATCCTCCACCAACAACAATTAGGAGAATGATATGGCAGTGAAAAAAGCAAATCCAATGTTAACCAAAACAGGCAAACCAAGATTAGGGCCGTTAAACCTAACACAGTTACAGGCACTGTTAGAAAAAACTTCTAAGAAAAAAGAAAAAATCAAAATCGCAAACAGAATCAAAGTTTTAGAAGCAAGATAAGTAGTAACAGGCTGGAGTAGCTCAGACGGTAGAGCGCCTGATTTGTAATCAGGATGTCGAGGGTTCGATTCCTTTCTCCAGCACCAGTCTAACCAAAAAGACTTGACCTAAGTCTTTTTTTATCGTATAATAGTTTTGTTAGAGCAGAAATGTTCTAACCGGTGAAGCGAAGGGTAGATGAGGATAGACACAAGGTTTAGGACTTTTTATCCTAATCCATACTTACAATCCATCTTGAAAATGGACCGTGTTTATGTGATCCGACCCCTAATAGAATGTCATTTGTTAATCGGAAATATATAGACCTCTGTGTATTGTTGTTTGCACATTGTCAAAGAAAGATTACAAACCTTTCGTTGTCTATTGTCCGGTCTATTACTTGACCTTTCGTGAATCCGTCATTATAATAAAGGAAGTATATGAAAGAAGCCAAGCAGGTATCAGTTGAAGGTGCAGTTGAACAGATTGGCAGTAGATTTGATTTGGTGTTGGTAGCTTCTGAAAGAGCTAGAGAAATCAAGCGTGGCTCTACACCGAAGATACAGGGTAACAACGGTGCTGTGGTAACAGCACTAGAAGAAATTGAACAGGGTTTATATACCAAGGCAGATTACTTAAAGAAACTTAGAAACAAGGAAATAAAATGAATATTACACTTCGCAAAGCTAATGCAGTGCAAAACAGCATCAATGAAGCCATTCGCGGCATTAAAATTGAAACCAGTATTGAACTCAACGAGTTCCAAGATGTAGCTGCTGAGCTTCAAACAGCCAACAACAAATTGTTAGACAATGATGCTCGCAGACAGAAACTGCTGTTGGCTTTGTATAATATTCGCGGACTTGTAGGTACAGCGAATGCTAACAGTGGAATTGATCTAGCACTGGCTAAAGCAGCCTTCATTGATAAGCGTATTGGTCAATTGGAAGAACTAGCCAACGCCACTGCCGTAACTAACTTAACTGTAATCACAGGCAAGTTGGATAAGATCCGCAACCGTAAAGAAGAAAGCCGTGCAAGTTTGTACGGTCGTGACGACACAGTATCTACTGGCATTGTTGGGGCTGAACAAATCGAACAGGCTAAAACAGAGATTAAAAATCTTAAGAAACAAAAGCAAAAACTCAATGACGAAGTTCTTGAGTTAAACATCAAAACCGAGATTCCACTCAGTGACGATGTAGTGACTACGCTTCAGTCTGAGGGACTATTGTAACAACTATCGCGGGGTAGAGAAGTGGCAACTCGTCAGGCTCATAACCTGAAGATCGGTGGTTCGAATCCACCCCCCGCAACCAGATTTCATTATTAAATAAATCGTGCGGGGTTAGTTTAATGGCAAAACCTCAGTTTTCCAAACTGAATTCGCGGGTTCGATTCCCGCACCCCGCTCCATAACATAAAGGATCTAAATTTGCATTTAACTTTTTTCTTAAATTGGAAAGGTACTCGATGGGGTATTTTAAAATCTTTTTTTGGAAAAATATCTACGAATTGGCGTTGGGAATTTAATTTTTATTTCACTCACAGTTTCGTAATGATAGATGCAAGACTTCAACCACAGGGCGACCATCGAGGCTTATTTGTTATGCTAGGCATAATGGGTTATGCATTGGATCTAAACATTTACGATAATCGTCATGCAGGTAATTGATCAAAACGAAGTTTTTAAAAAATATGATTTTAGTTCTGTAATAACAGCACAGGACAATCAAACAGCCTGTAACATAATCAAAGATATCATTGCCAGCGGTAATTACTTTACCAACAGTCCTAAATTTCAAACCAAAGAAAATATATTTGCTAGAAAAGAAGAAATTTGGGTAAAATATCGAATGAGCTTTTTAATGAGCGTGTTTATGTATCTAGGACACGAAGTTAAAGTATCTGAGCTAATGGCGTGGAGTTTTATGACCAATCTCAGCACTGTAGAAGACCGAGACAAATACTGGCACAATCATTGGCACCCAAAAAATCCAAATTCAAAAATGCTCAGTGGAGTTTTTTATCTGCACATTCCCGATGATGTCAAAGACCGCGATTATGCTGGTACAGAAATGGCACCCAATGGTGTTGATGAAGACGGTAAATTTTTTGTAAAACCCAGCGATTACACCTGGCTAATTTATCCCTCAGATCAATGGCATAGGCCGGGTATTGTTCAGAGCGACCAGTATAGATTTGTATTAGCAGCAGACGTAGAATATCAACCATAACTGCCCGTAGCTCAGTTGGATAGAGCAACAGCCTTCTAAGCTGTGGGTCGGACGTTCGAATCGTCTCGGGCAGGCCACACAATTATTTCACAACATTTAAAAAAGGAGGGCATCATGCCTAGTGTATTTTTAGTCAGCGACACACACTTTGGTCACACAGGTGTGTGCCGCTTTACTCGTAACGACGGCGTTACAAAACTGCGTCCGTGGGACAATGCAGACGAAATGGACGAAGCTATGATCAAGGCTTGGAACGAACGTGTCAAGCCCACAGATAAAGTCTATCATTTAGGTGACGTTGTTATCAACCGTAAAGCATTAGGAACACTAAGACGCCTAAACGGTGACAAAGTGCTGATCCGTGGAAATCATGACATTTTTCGTGATGATGAATATAGACAATATTTCCGTGAGTTACGTGCTTATCATGTAATGAATGGTATGATATTATCACACATTCCAGTTCATCCGGAAAGCCTGGGTCGTTTTGGGGTTAATATTCACGGACACCTACATGCAAATCGTGTAAAGAAAATGCGTGGATTTGATACTCGTACAGGAGAAATCTTGTACAGTGACGAAAACGATCCTCGTTATCACTGTGTTTGTGTGGAACAAACACCCGATTTTGCACCTATACTGTTTGAAGATGTTATTAAGCGTATAGAAGCAGAAGGCGGATCAGTGGGATTTCGTAACGGAAATGCATCTGTTGTAGACTAAAAATAGGGCTTTCGAGCCCTATTTTTTTGACTGTTTTTTCTGTTCTGGAAAATTTAATCTGACATAAATATATGATAACGGAATTGATACCCAGGAGTTAAAACATGCCCTTACAGATTCGCAGAGGCACCGAAGCAGAACGCAACGCAATGGTTCCAAAGCTCGCAAATGGCGAGTTATTATGGATTACAGATGCTAAAAAATTATACATCGGTGATGGAACTACTGCATCATCAGCTCTAGCACCAGTTACAGGATTTACTGCAGAAGATGCTCAAGATGCAGCAGCTTCGCTGTTCACTACTTCACCAACACATGCAGGTATTTCATTTGTCTATGATGATCTAGCAGGTAAATTAACAGCAACAGTTGACCTCACTGGTTATGGTGCAAATATCAATGCTTCTATTACAGCGGATGATTCTACTCTGCTAGTTGATGCCGGATTAGGAAGAATTGTAGGACCTGTGTTCGCAAATGTCACAGGTAATGTAACAGGTAACTTAACAGGTAATGTCACAGGTAATGTCACAGGTAATGTCACAGGTACCTTAACAGGGAACACATTTGGACTCCATACTGGTGATGTAAGTGGTTCGGTTTTTGGTGCAGGATCAAGTGTGCTGGTTGATGCAATTGACAACATATTTTTTGGTACTGTAGATACAGGCGACATACGCATCAACACAGATAGTATTACTTCAAATAATTTAGCTGTAGGAACTACCACTACTCCGCTAAATGCACTGCAATTCCACTCTGACTTTTTTACATATCGTACAGTAGCGGATCCTGTAAACGGTAAATTTTTTACTATGACTCAAAGCAGAGGAACGCTAACATCTCCAACTGCTGTACAGGCAGGTGATGAATTAGGCGGTGTGTTAGTTAGGGGTTATACGAATACATCTGTGTCCGGTATCGCAGGTGTCTTTGGATTCGTTGTTGATTCTACTGCAAGTATTGTCCCAGGGGGAGGTTTTGTAAAGAGCAAGGCAGTTATTGCTGCTTCTTCTGATACAACACAAAATCTTTCAGATGCTCTTGTGTTGGATTCTGCAGGAGTTACAACCTCTAATGCCTTCTCTGCAACAAAATATTTCAAACTTCCGGTATATGCTGACGATGCAGCGAGGTCAGCAGCTATTCCAAGCCCAGCTGCAGGCATGATGGTGTTTATGACTTCGGGAACTGTACCCACAGTTACAAATAAACCTGTAATTTATAACGGTAGTGCTTGGGAAGCGTTCTAAGTTAAACAGTATATTTAAAAAAGTCCACATCACGTTCGTGGACTTTTTTTATGAGTTGAATACTAGCATCATTAAAATACTTTTTAAATTCCCAATGATCATATCCAGATAGGTCCGGCAAAGGTACATCACATTCTAAATATTCTTGCACAGGCTTGAAACCTGTTTCAAGTTCTTCTGCTTTGATTATAAAATCAACCCAGTTTCCGTCATAATTTAAAAAATCTATTTGATTCGTTGATTTGTTAAACCAGCGGGGAAATTCAAAAGGTATATCTGGATTACAATAATCTAATACCCATTCGTTGATAGGTTTAAGATCTAATAAAGTTTTTCCATTCCAATCTAGCCAATACCCTTCCTTTGCCACTTTACGATATAGGCTATATACACGCTGCCATGGATTTCGCACCACACTCATCGTCTTTCCAGTGGGTATATGTTCACGAACCATTTGTAGATTTGGATGGTCTATCATCCAAGGCGTATGTTCCTCAACTGCGAAGTTTGGTTTTAACCATTCTTTGATTATTTTTTTCATTGCCATACCTGTACGCGGTACGTGTACGTAACTAAGTTCTGGTTCAGGAATATAAAATGTTCCCATTATTTTTTAATCAATTGAATTATGCGACCCATTAAATCCCATTCCCACCAACGTTCACCGCTATGATAACGTTGTCCGTGAGCATGATGATTGTTATGCCAGCCATCGCCTAGACTTACAATATTTGCGATCCAACTGTTAGTACTACGATCAGTGGTTTCATGATTACGATAACCGTGTCCGTGCCCTAGTACATTGACTACTCCTATAAGATGCACAGTCATGCTGGCAGGGACCACATAAACAAATAACCATAATATAGGATCAATCAATAACAGTATCAAAGAAAACACAAAGATTATTTTAAAATAATGATTAAAAATAAATTTGTGAGTAGAGCTGCGCATTAAATCTTTAACATAGGCTATAGGAATATTTGGAATCTGCCACTCATATCCCAGCCATACTTTAATCGCTTGTATGAAGTTGAATTTTCCATCGATATATGGACTGTGCGGATCGCCTTCACGATCAGAAGTTGCATGATGCTGTCGATGTAGTGCTACCCAACTGATGGTTGGACCAACTGTAGATATCACACTGATATAACTTAACACAGTTTCTAACCAAGCGTAGGTTTTAAAACTACGATGTGTTAACAATCGATGCAGAGTAATAACGCTGCTAATTGGTCCAATCAATAACCAAGATGCAAATGCAATCACAAATAGATAATATTGTTGCGTATAGATAGCATAAGCAATCGCAGGTATAGTTGCTATGTGATTGAATGTCTGTAACAGTCTAACTTTGGTATTTAAATTCATGCACCTTCGGGCATTGCTGCCCATCCTTCATCATCAATTATTGCAGGATTCCATTCTGCAAACTTTCCTGGAACTGTTTCACAATAAACATAATTCTGCCAACATTTCTGTACCTCTGCATTACAGGTTTGGATGTATCCTGTACCTAGTGTCCATTTACCATTGCTGGCTATGTCCATGTGTTTGACCCAAGTATCCCACCAACGTTTGCCACCACGAGGTCTATTCTGCATGGTGATTAGGTATACATCGTACTTATTCACTTTTTCAAGTGCATCTATTAGACTACAGGTTACTCTGAACCCGTCAGTCATATCCGTGTGCTTCATACGAAAATCTGGAAATGTATACAGCCTGTTGATCTGTTTGGCTACGTTTTTTGGATAGCGGCCATCATTAAACACTCCGCCCATAACCATGGGCTTGCCTGTGGATTTTTGATAGACCACGCCATATCCTGTGTGCTGTTCTACAATTAAATTTTCTTTGGTGTAATTTTTACGCAGCCAATTATCTTCTTGTAGACAGATTTCTCGCACGGCTTCAAACTCCGAACAGGTTTCGTAGTAGATTTTTATTTCGGTATTGTTGAGATCGTATCTATACATTTTTTTATAGTAGCAGTTTATTTAATTAAATACACAGTGAGTAAAAATATTTTAACCAAATTAAATTTCACCGTGGACCACGATCAATTGCGTGAATATTATAATATTCTAAAATCCAAATATCAACATTTGGATTGGAGTTGGCAACGCTGTGGTGATACTATTGTCGAACAGTGGCGAGATGCTGCCTATGCAGATCCTGCTAATCTGCTGACACACGGTTGGGCCATACAAAGCAATTTGAAAGACATAACATTACCTTGTCCACCCTGGAATATCAGTACATTAGAGACTGTGGAATATCGAAACACAGAATTGGTATTTGGTATTATAGAAAGATTACAACAAAAAATACCCTATGCCTATAGATGGTCTATTTCAGTTCAACCACCCGGTGGCAAGGTCAGTCTACATTCTGATCATGAAGATGAATATACAGTATGGATACCTATCTATACCAACGGAGTGGCCATAACTTTTATTACTGATGAAAAAAACACCGGTTACACTTTGCGCAGTGATGGCAGTGCCTATCTATTGGATACCACGGTGCCTCACACAACGTACAATTATTCTGACCACGACAGAGTCACTGTGATTTTTAGAATGAAACAAACTGACACTGAAACTTTATTATCACTATCGGGCAATATATGACTTACGAATACTACTATAACAACGTGCCCGGAGAAGGATTGTGTAGAAACAATCTAGTGTATACCAGCCTTATGTCGCAGGACAAGAAAACTTTTGTGCAATGGTATCAGAATGACACAGAATATCACAAAGGCAAGAACCAAGTAGTTGATCCTGCGATAATGAAAGAAAAGTGGGCTAGAGAACTCTGCTGGTTGAGCCATATGAGTATGTGGCATGCAGATTGTGTACCTACAATCAAAGACATAGATCTTCTAGAAAAGAAAATATATCTAGAAGTAGATGGTGTGGATTTTTGGGAACAGTCCGGCTGTGATCAAGCAAACTATGACACAGTGCTGCCCGATTGGCAGGAACAGATGTTGAACATAATACAAACACACAAGGCTGCAGGATTATATAAATTTTCTCTACATCCCAGCAGCTATTTTGTGATAGATGGAAAATTAAAAACCATCAACTATTTTTTCTGTTATCAACAGGATGAAGGACCTATCAGCTTAAAAGATCATCAGAGCCATATATCATTAAATAGACAGGCGCAGATGAAAGAATATATCAAAACACTGGGGATAAGTTGGGATCAACCCGAACCATTAGATGTGCTACAACAACTGTGCTTTGACAGTTTCAGAACTAACTATCCAGCAGATTTTATAGAAAAGGCCAAACGAATCTATGATTAAAGGTATCAACGGTAAATCATACTTTGACATGACAGAATATCTCGATATGTCTGCATTTGATCTTCTACAACCTGAAATCATAAGAGGCTTTGCTGAAGCTAGAGAATTCGCCAAAGAAGGCACATGGATGACTCCTGGATTCAAATTACAGGACATGAGTTATCTGTTAAATTGGAAACCTATCTATAAAGCCACAGAAGAATTCATGGCTCTACCTGACGACGATCCTATCAAACAGGCCGGTATGCCTTTGTACAAGGATTTTAAAAATTACAAACAGAGAAACAAATTCACAAGATTTTTAAAAATGGCCATGGGTGCATACGATCCCTATATCTACTATTTTCTATGGGAAGAAGGTTCATGGGACGACCGATCAGCGGCTCGAAAACTCACTGAAGAAGCTGCTTATTTCCCAGGCACAGTGGCTTGGGTTGAAAATTTAATTATCCAAGGAATTTTTGAACACATAGGACGTGTGATATTTTTTCACTGTGAACATGATGGAATACCTTTTGAACACAGAGATCTAGGTGCGCATAATGGAGTATGGGACAAAGATCAATACAGTCCCCATAGAAACGAATTTATACACATAAGACCCAATACCAAGAAACCTTTCTATCTATGGGATCCAAAATCTAAAAATAAAGTGTATATAAATTCAAGAGCAGCGTGGTGGAACGATCAAGACTGGCACGGCGGTGATAGAATCATGGAACAGAGTTATGGTCTACGTATCGACGGAAAATTCACTGAAGAATTTCGTAAACGTCTAGGGATTGATCATATAGAGAGTTATTAGCGGTATCCCTTAAAATTTAAAAGATACTTAGGAACCATTCCGCAATTTGATCCAGCGTGCCATGCTTTAATATCATTCCATTGATACACATTACCCTGTGGAATATTATAAAATGCAGTGTCTTCTAAAATAAAAATATGACCAGGCTTTGGTTCGCTTAGGTGTAGATGGAATCTAACTATCTCTCCTTTTTTAGAATTTTCTTCTTCGAAAGGATCGATATCATAGTGCCACGGTGCCATACGTCCTGGCTTTATTTCACTTACAAAAATTACTATTGGCGTTGCGTTGACATAATTTGAAAATGATTCAACAAATTTTATATCAAAATGTTTACCAGGTTTGAAGTGTCTAAATTCTACAGCACCGTTAGTATAATATCCAGCATGTTCTGCTGCTTTCATCTGCATTAGATAACTGTCATATTTTGTGTCATTAGGATCCAATGGCAGATGGCCGTTGTGTATTTCTCCTTGATGCGTAAGACACTGCGATACTAATTCATCACAATCAAACCAATCTTTGATATTTCCAATAAATTTCGCACTCATAATTCTATTTCAAACTCACTTGGACACATTTCTTTTAATTCTGCAACTAAACTTTGTTCGGTAATGAAACTAACTTGATGTTCATGCACTAACGTAAAATTATCAATAGATCCCAACTTATTTTTATGATTCAACCATGGACTAAAAATATCATCAAAAATATAACGAAAATTGTGATGTTTTGAGTCGCATGAAATTATAACTTTGATGGGATTTTTAATTACACCATGTGTCAACAATTTTCTTACAACTAACTGTATTCTATCTTTATTGCTGAAATTTACAGCACTATGTCTAAGTCCAGCATTCATTAAATACCACTTTCTGTCAGGAACAGTTGAAAACATACTGCAATCATCTAGATTGATTAAAAATGATTTTTCACCAATTAAATTTAAATGGTATCGATCGTCCATGTCAGCATGACTATAGTATGCTTCACCTGGTTTCAATCTCATCAGCCTAGTCTGTCCTAAATTTATTGGAAGTGTTAATAGTAATTCTTCCCAGATTGTATTTTTGAATGTGTCAGATACTTTCCATGCATCGTAGAAAAAATCTCCAGTTGAAACTGTAAGGTCAAGTCGTTGATCAAAGATTGGTAATTGGGAAACAGCTTTTTGAAATAAATCTATAGAAACTGTATAATGAGTATCTGTCAGCATGAAATATTTATGACATCGAATTCTATCAGTAAATACATTATGAAAAAATTAACCGTTCCAGAAATTATTGATTTGGCTGGTGGACTGTTTCAACTTTATAAAATTGGAATTAACAGTGAAAACAAATATTTTATGTATGCTACTGATACAATCACTGAACAATTAGGATGGGCCAATCACTTAAAGTTACACGAATCCAAAAAATTAGATATACTTGATATCGGTACAGGTGGAGGATTTTTTCCTTATATCTGTAATTTATACGGTCATAACGCATGTTCTTGCGATGAACGATATAATTTACCTTGGGAACAAGGGTACAAACATCTAAAAATTGAACCAATTAATTATCTAGTTAGAAAAAATGTAAGTGTGGGAGAAACATTTAATCAGAAGTTTGACCTAATAGTAAGTTTTAGAAGTTTTATTGGAACTACTAAACAATGGATGCCTAAAGGAGATATTGAAATCTGGAACGTTGATGAATGGAAATTTTTTCTTAAAGACTGCTCAGATCATTTATTAAAAAATTTAGATAGTAGAATCTTCTTTTCATGCAATAGAGCTGATGAATTACCTCCATATAACACAATGCCAAAAGAAGAAATTACAATATGGGGATCACAAGAATTAGGTAAATTTTTTAGACCCTATCAAATAGATCGAGGAACTTTCCCAGACACATTTGGCAATATGTTTACTATTACAAAAGAACAAATCGATAATGAATTATAATTCAAAAACATTTTGCATGCATCCTTTTACAGGACTAGCGACTAGAGAGGACGGTGCAATAAAGATCTGCTGCCGTAGCCAACCTATCGGTTGGATACAAGATGATACTCTAGAAAATATTTGGAATGATCATCAGATGCGAGATGTACGTAAAAAAGTTCTTTGCGGTGAACGTCCTGATGTTTGTAAACCCTGTTTTGATCTAGAAGATCAAGGTGTGGAAAGTCTACGTCAGCGACACATTAAAAATTCGATTCCAGAAAGTAGAATCAATCTTTATCCAAAAGCGTTAGATACTCTCAGAGATGATTATACCATGCCATTTGAATTTCCCACCATGGAAATTAAGCTGAACAATCTGTGCAATCTCAAATGCAGAATGTGTAATCCTTTGGATTCTACCTCATGGAATGACTGGGACGAGATAAAATCTTTCTACGAAAAAGAAGGCAACTATCTTGTAAAAACCATAGATAGACTAGTAACCAAACCAGGCAAGTATATAGATCCATTTGACGATTCAGATCATTGGTGGGAATCATTTGAAAAACTTTTGCCCTATTTTAAACGTGTAGAATTTGCAGGTGGAGAACCTTTAATGGATCCACAGCACTACAAAATTCTAGACATGCTTAAACCCTATGCTAAAAACATCGAAATCAAATATGCAACGAACGGCACCACTCTGGGAATCAAAGGCGGAAGGACCATACATGACTATTGGCCACATTTTAGAAGCGTTGCCGTTAACGTCAGCATTGACGGCATTCATGATGTTTACAATTACATACGTGGCAACGGTGATTTTAATCAGGTTGAAGAAAATATCAAAGAAATACAAACAATACCCAATGTCAGCAGAGTAGTAGGTGCCTTTACTGCACAGGCTGGAAATATTTTACAGGCAGCAGAATGTATAGATTATTTTTTAAATGAAATGAACATAGTGTTTTATAGTCATCGTGTGAGCTATCCTAATGTGTTGTCTGCACAGGTGTTACCGCAGTCTCTTAAAGATGAAGCTATTAAAAGATTGCAGGCTGTGTATAACGCAGTTTGGGCATTTGATGTTGTTGGTAAACATCCGATTCTAGAAAAAATTACTAAACAACAGATACAAGACAACATCAATTTCTTACAGGCCAAAGATGAAAGCCATAGATGGCAAGAATTTTTAAAATTTAATCAAGCTCTTGATGCTACGAGAAATCAAAATCTTTTGGATGTTATTCCAGAATTTAAACCCTATGTATAAAATTACTAGCAGCTGGCCTCATCAAGATCAGATCAAGATTGAATGGAATCTTGGTAAACGCTGTAACTACGATTGCTCTTATTGCCCGTCTGCCATACATGACAACTTCAGTCCACATACTGATATCAATCTACTTGAACGCACAGTGGATAAACTCTGTGAACTAGGCAAACCTTTGCGTATCAGCCTCACTGGAGGTGAACCTTGTGTGCATCCAGACATAGAAGAATTGTTTGACTATTTCAAGCGCAAAGATGTATACTGGGTCAATGTCACTACGAACGGTACCCGAGGTTATCGTTGGTATTTAGATAATGAAATGTTTTTTAATCACATAGTTTTTAGTTTACATTTTGAACCAGAATGGACCAGAGTGTTTGATACTATCTTAAAATTTTATGATTCCACAGAACGAGAATTTTTTGTGAATATCATGGCTCATTATAACCACATGGATAATGTAAGAACTGTGGTCAAAAAATTCAAAGAAATTGGTATCAAATATGCTGTGAGAAGAATACGCTGGACTGAAGGAGACCATAACATATTTGACGATTTAAAATATAATGGCAACGATCTTCAATGGCTGTTAGAACAAGATGCCACAGCCAAACCTAACTGTAGAATAGACGATGCTGAAATAATGCATGCCAATGACATAATTAAAAAACATCTAAATCAATTCAAAGGATGGCAGTGTAATGCTGGTCTTGAAAGCCTTATGATCAATTGGGATGGAGAAGTACATCGTGCTACCTGTAGAGTAGGTGGAAGCCTAGGAAACATTTACACGGGAACATTTACTGCTCCTGTTGAATCAATAACCTGTACCAGAGACTGGTGTACCTGCGCAGCAGATATACCTTTAACAAAGTATGATAAAAACCACAGCAATTAAACTTCTACGATCTGAACCCATGATGGTAACATGGGATCTCGGTCGAAGATGTAACTATGATTGCACCTATTGCGAATCTACTAGACACGATCTAGTCAGCCCACATCACAGCATGGATGAATTTTTAAAAACTTTTGAATTTATTAAATCTTGGACCAGGCAGTATAATGATCACAGACAACTTGCATCTGTTACCAACATCAATTTCACAGGCGGCGAGCCCACAGTAAATCCTAATTTTTGGAAACTAGCAGAACATATAAACAATCATGATGATTTTAATCTCAGCCTAACCACCAATGGTGCTTGGGCTATAAAACGTACCAAGGATATTGTAAAAAACTTTAAAGGCATAACTGTAAGTTATCATGCTGAAGCTGATCCAATGCTTCGTGATCGAGTCATAGAAAATATTTTAGAACTCTACGATAATCATATATGGTTACAGGTAAATGTTATGTTACATGCTGACCATTGGGATCATTGTGTGTCAATCTATGAAAAACTAAAATCATATGGTATTAAAACTAATCCACGCCCTATAGGTGATGGTATCATTGAAAAAACATCTTGGTTCGTAGATACTGACGGTAGTTGGCGAAGAACCAGTCATGCGTATTCACCTGAACAACAACAATGGTTTTTTGATCAAATGGGATACAAAGGTACCGTTCAACAGATTCGCGAAGGTACGCAACTGGGGCGTGCCTGTTGTGGCGGACGTTGTATCACAGGTAAAGTAGATGGCACATGGCAAGATGTAAAATTAGTGAATACCAATTTCAAAGATTGGCATTGTATGGTAGATTGGTATTTTTTACATGTTGATCAACACACTGGACTGATATATCATCATCAAACCTGCCAGGCATTGCATGATGGAAAACGCGGTGCTGTAGGACATTTAGATGATTCAGAAAAAATACTTAAAGACCTGTCTGCTAGACTCGCTGCCCCTCAGCCTATAATCTGTCCCAATCAAAAATGTGGATGTGGCATGTGTGTACCTAAAGCTCAAAGTCAAGAAGATTTCAACGACATCTGGAAATCAAATGTTAAATCTTCTTCTTATTGAGTACGATCTCTCCAGAGCAAGAACAAATAGGTTTTTCGCAAATTACAGGAATAAGATTTGGTTTAAATTTTTTTAAAAATTCTTTATCATATAAATTAAAATAATCATCTAGGCCATAAATTTTTTGTCTACAGTTTCCAGTAATCTCTCCAGTGGGATGTATCTTAATATATTCAACCCCTAAATTGCATTGCCATCCTTGAAAGTAGTTTAATTGATTCAAAGAAAACCAACTATCATTAGAAACTTTTTGTTTTTTATTATCGTCTGTTATAACCCAAACTTTTTTTCTATTTCCTATTTTTTTTATCATTTTAAGATATCGAATCATAGTAGGATATCTTTTTATTCTATGATCAAAATATTTTGTCTGTTGCGTGTCATATACAGTGCGACCATCATAATGAACAGATTTAGCAATAATCGGCCAACTGTGTTTGCTGTTCTTTAGATCTTCAACAAGAGTTTTACATTTCTCAAATTCTTTAGGGTCCATAAGAACATTGGCAACTACATTGACATTCTGTTCGTAGATACTATCTGCCACAGATATTATATGACTAATTTCTGCTGCTTCATGATGAACAGAAATATCTATACTATCATAAAATCTAGCATTTTTGAGCCACCATTTCGGAGAACAACTACCATTGGTGGATATGTGAATAGATATATTGTATTTTGATTTTAAAAAATCTGTGAATGCTGGAAGGTCTTTCCATATAGTCGGTTCTCCACCAACTAAAAATAATTCAAAAATATTTTTACCTTGCGCAATATAATGATCTAACAGATGAGAAAAATTTGTTTTAATTGTTTCAAGATCAGGCCAAGATTTATCACCTTCATTGCTGCCGGGAA
>JACCDW012005342.1_pt1 | contig 15383 bp, 14 predicted proteins | sample 7449781 | NCBI WGS metagenome assembly JACCDW01 (sample SAMN15323449, study PRJNA562643) | freshwater metagenome | isolation source: river surface water | place: USA:Blue River Watershed | collected 2017-08-18
TAGGGAGCGCGGAGCCTTGCGAAAACTCTCGGTACCGATCACCGTCGGAATACAGGTATGTCGCAGGGATGACCAACGCACCCGGCATCAGACCCCCGACCGGATCGAACGCCATCAAATAAGTGATGTCATCGCGAAACCCAACGCACTCAGCGTCGATCCAGCCCATTCCCTTTGGGCCTTGCACACAACATCGCGCTCCAATCTCTTGGCGGACCCCCTCTACTTCCAAGAGCAGACCCGTGACACGACGTAGCCTTCCCTGCGGGATGCAGGATGGAGTGCTCTGCAGTCGACGCGTCGCCGACTTCAGGGAGTCAATAAAATAAGATTTATCCCACACGGTCTGTTAGTTCGGAGGTCGGCTTGCTCATCAAACCTAGAGCTCTTCGAACTAACGCGTGCCGCGCGCCGGAGCTCACATCGATTCTGACGCCCTTAATTTCGAGAAATGCCTGGCCGGCAGACAATCCTGTATCAGCTGTTAGATGTGGGCGTCCGTCGTTATGACTCGTAGAGCCCAAAACATGCTCCCACGCAGCCATATCTTCGAACGGCACTCGGAGGGCGATGTCGACGCCTGCAACCGGCAGCTCGCCCAACGAATCAACGATCGCTTTTTCAATGGCTTCTCGGTCGACACCAGTTCGGCCAAAGAGGCGAACGCTGGTTTCATACGTCAATTCGACTAAGTCGTCGCGAAGATCGGCGGGCATCGCGTTCAAGACCGCAATGATCTTGGCGAGCTCATCAGCGACATGCTGGATCTTTATTGTCGCATCGGCGAAGCCCACTTGATAGCCATCTTTGTAGCCGGCGCTACGACCCTGCTCGCGCCCCTCGGATTCCCCAATAGAAAGGCCCGCAGCTCGCCCTTTCTCCAAACCTTCTTGATAACCCTTCAGGAACGCCTCTTGCCGAATCGCACTCCACACCGACTCGACGTTAGTGACGGACGGTACGAGCTGCTCACCGCCTTTCTCGTCGCGTACTGAATTCGCAGCGGCACTCGCCTCAGCGCTCAAGGCAGACGATACCGCATCGGGAGATAGGTCGAGACTTGGCGGTCTCCATGAAGATACAGGCATCGACAACTACCTCGCGACACCGTCGGTGCTGCTCGCTACACGATCCAGTGAAATTACTTTCTGCTGCTGAAGTCGACGTGCGATAGAGACTACCTGACGCTGTTCAACTTCGATCTCGCTAACTCGCAAGGGCGGCAGATTGTTCATCTGAAACTGAATCTGCGTTTTCCTTCTCGCTGCCATATTGGCAAAAAACTTGTTCGCCAAGGACTCGACGCTACCCTTGAGCGCCTTGACCAGCGTTTCGTCGGGCGTTTCAGAAACAATTTGTTCCAAATCTTTGTCCGAGACGTGCAAGAGATCGTCAAAATAGAACATTTCGTCACGAATTCGCTTCGCCAACTCTGGGTTTTTTTCCGTGATGGCAGCCGTCGCTTTTTTATCGAACTCAGAACTACCCGCCGCCAACACTTGTATAACGGGATCGAGACCAAAAGTGCCTGCGCCCACCAACGTTTGACCACCCTCGGTGCCGCCCGGTCCCGCAAAATGGGTTTTTACAGTGGTTGCCACCCAAGAGTTCAAATGCTCACTCATTGACTTGTTGAGCTGGCCAAGGCCCGCCAAACGCTGAACAATTTCCACCGTCATGTCGGTATCAAAGCGGTCTAAAAGATCGGCAGCAGCAGTCGGTGGCAGCATGGCAGCCACGATAGCGACGAGTTGAGGGTGCTCTTCTTTTAGGTATGGGAAAAGATCGACAGGCTCTATCGATGACAACAACTCGGCAAACGGTACTCGAGTCAACAAATGCCGACGCAAGCGCCCAAGCTCCGACGCGGAGTCGCCGCCCTCTTGATCGACTTTTTCCATCAGCTTTTCGGCAAACTTACGGGGATCAAAAGCGATCTCACGCATGTTATCAACCGAGTCGATGACTTCGAACAAAACCGAAATCAACACTGCCCGATCTAATGACCGAGTAGAGTTGATCAACGATGACAGTCGCTGAGCCTCTTGTGGCATCAGCTGCTTAATCAAAGGCGCAGCCAAATCCGGCCCGAGCGCCAAACAAACTGCCGCAGCCTTAGCCGGGCGATCGATCTGACCGAACTCGTCAAACCGGATTCCAGCGCGAGCATCTTGCCCCTCCATTCCCATGAGAAAGGCAGCCGAAACCATCTTTTGGTTCAAATCCGACATATTCGATCGCCCCTCTTAACCGGACTTTTTCGTGGCTTGATCGTCGCTGCTCAACCACGCTTGCAGCAATCGCACCAACTCATCCGGTCTGTCAGTGGCCATACTCTGGACCTTGGTCATGAGCTCTTTGAGCCGCTCTTTCTCTTCAGCTTCGGCCTGCGCACGCAGCTCCGCTTCAGACGGTTGAGGAGGCACCTCAGCCGCTTTGGCCTCGTTCGCTTTACGCAGGCGCTCCAGCTCTTCGTTAGCTCGCTGTTGCGACTCAGCAATACGCGCACGCGTCGCAGCAAGCTCAGCTTCTAAGCGGTTTTTTTCCTCAACATTCACGCCATACAGCAACGGCTTAATGATCGCGAAATAGGCGAACAGTACCGCGGCGGCGATGGCGAGATAAGTCAATAAGTCTCGCAGAAGGTCAGGAGTAATCATCGGCGGATCCTCTTGCGCCGGCGGCTCAACCGAGAAAGGAATATTGACGACACTGACACGATCACCGCGCTCAGCTGTGAAGCCGATGGCATCCCGTACGAGTGCCGTAATTTTTTCTAACTCATCTTCGGTGTAGGGAACTTTGGCTGCGCTAGCTCCCTGAACAGCGGCAGTAGTCTTTTGATCGAGAACGACGGCGGCAGAAATGCGGCGTATTTTGCCTTTGCTTTGTTTCAAGCTTTCGATCACCCGATCAACTTCGAAGTTGATGGTGCTCTCGCGACGGAAGCCAGGCTCGTCGCGCTCTTGCGCGTTTACGTCGACATCGCCCGGCGCCTGCAATTCCATCGAAGCAGCTCGCCCCTCGGCGTTGATTTCCTCAACGATCGGAGCCTCCGGCGGCACAGGTGCTTGATTCGTGAGCGCACCGGGCACGCCACCAGGCGCGCGTCGACTACCCTGGGCTTCTATTTCTTGACGGCTACGTATCGATTGTCCCTCTGGTGCGGCGTTTCGCCCAAAGGACTCAGAGGTCGTTTCGCGCTGATCAAAATCGAGCTCGGCGGTCACCTGCGCACGCACGCCCTCTTTGCCAGCAACAGGCTCAAGAATGGCGACAACTCGCTGAACGAGCACTCGCTCAAGATCACGGACGTATTTGAGCTGCGCTCCGTCCAATCCCTCAGGATCGCGCTGTACGGGGGCAAGAATATTTCCCTCCGTATCGACGATGGAAACGTCCTGCAACTTCAGCCGCGGTACTGACGAGCTAACTAAGCGGCCGATCGCGGCGGTTTGTGTCGTATCAAGCAACCGCCCCGGATAAAGAGCGACGACGACTGACGCGCTTGGATTTTCCTGCTCGCGGGCAAACGCCGTCTGCTTCGGAATTGCAAGATGCACTCGCGCCGATTTCACCTGCTCGATCGAGGCGATACTTTTGGCGAGCTCACCCTCCATCGCACGCACGTAATTGACTTGCTCGACAAATTGACTCGTACCAAATTTTTGATTGTCGAGAATTTCGAAACCAGCATCTGCTGATTTAGGAAGACCTTGACCGGCGAGCTTAAGACGCGTCTCGTAAACGGAAGTCTCTGGCACCATGATCGCCGTACCGCCAGCAGCCAGTTGATACGGAATCGACAACTGATCGAGCGCGGCAATGATCGACGCACCGTCTTGATCAGAAAGACCGGTGTACAGAGTGCGATATTTCTCGTTGGACGAAAGCGAGACGACGCTGAATATCGCGACGGCCGCCAACACGACGACGGCGAGCCCCATCATGACTCGTTGGTTAAAGCTCAGGGCCGAATAGCCTTGGCGGAGTCGATCTCCCAACGAACTCGAAGCCGATCGACCTGCCCCTGCGCCCGCGAGCCCCCCAGAGAAGAGGACATCGGCGCCTCCCGCCCCGGAACCAGCGCTTTTATCATCCACCATCGAAGCCCTCCCAGGCTCAGTGCACGGCGGGCGCCTACATGACGCCCAAACCGCGACACAAGTTATGATTGTCACCGATTTAGGTAGATTTCCCAACGTAGACTCTGAAAAGAGTCCGCGCTGAATACCGGCCTGAAATAGCATGCCCTAAATGCATGTTAATAATGAATGTCAATTTTGGCATGTATTTATCGGGGTTCAGAAAACAGCGAATGACAGCCGATTCACCAGCCCCGCCCGAGCCTGATCGGGTAGCCCCGCTGCATGACGCTTTTGCGCTCTTCGTCGAGGCATCGAACTCGTTGGAGAGGCAGTATTCGGAGCTGGCCAAGCAAGTGGGCCTACTCAGCGCCGACCTCGTTCGCGCGAACAGCAGACTCAGCACGGTACTGAACGCTCTGCCGGCCGCCGTCATTGTGGTCGAAGACAGCTTGGTGTCGCACTTCAACAAGGCGGCCGAGCAACTGCTGCCAGCTTTACGCCATGGCGCGCCGTTGTCGTTCCCTGAATCTTGGTTACGCGGCAACAGCGATTCGGAGTTCGTCATCACAACGAACGAGAGCGAGTCGATGGTGCAGGTCATGACTGCGTATGACGGGACGCGCAGCGTCATTCAGATTCAAGACATCACCGAAAATGTCCGCGCGCGCCAAGAGCGCGAGCGACTGGACCGACTGGCCTCTATGGGTCATATGTCGGCAGGCATCGCACATCAATTTCGGACACCGCTAGCGACGGCGATGCTCTACAGCGGCAATCTGCGCAAAGCCGCCTTTGCCAACGAGCAACAAGCTCTGTTTGCCGAAAAACTTCATCGCCAGCTCGAGCGACTCACGAAGCTCTCCGAGGAAATGCTGCAGTTTGTGAATGTTCGCGCAAAGCCTTTCAAGCCTTGCGATCTGGATGACATCATCGAGGCTGCCATCACGGAGATCGATGGCCCTCTGCAAAATACCAACATCGTTTTGAGCAGAAACACCAACGTCGACAAATTTATCGTCAACGCAGATCGCAATGCTTTGGTATCCGCATTGGTTGCCGTCCTAGAAAATGCGATCGAACACAGCCCAGAAGGTGGAGAGATCGCCATCAAAACTGAGCTCTCGCCTCAAGTGTGCAAGCTCGTCATCATCGATTCTGGATCCGGTATACAGCCTGAAATCCTGCATCGACTGTTCGAACCGTTTGCGTCGGGAAAATCGACAGGAACAGGGCTCGGCCTCGCTATCGCAAAAAATACGCTGCGCGCGCATGGCGGAAACATCGAGGCCCGTAATGCATCCGGCGGTGGTGCTGAGTTCACCATCAAGCTACCGGGTAACATACAGCTCGATTAACGAGACTCAATGAACTCCGAAAAAATGACAGATCATCTCTCTGCTCCGATCTTGGTTGTCGAAGACGACGAAGATCTGCGTGACGCCATCGCGGCAACACTGCGCCTACATCAGTTGGACTTCACGATCTGCGAGTCTGCAGAGGCCGGATTGCAGAGACTCGACCCGGCATCGACACATATCCTGATTACAGACTTCAAGTTACCGGGCATGAACGGTCTTGAGCTCATTGAGAAAGTCCGTAGAACAGCACCACACCTTCCGGTTGTCATGATGACCGCCTTCGCGGATACGGCACTCGCCGTACAAGCGCTTCGGGCCGGGGCACGCGACTTTCTGGTCAAGCCGTTCAACCCGGAGCATCTCGTCGAAGTCATTCGACGGTACTCACGGGCAGAGACGACAGAGCCAGTGGCCGATTCGGTTGAGGAGGCAATAATTGCCGTCGATGCTGCAACCGTTGCCGCGTTCGAGCGCTGCAGAAAGCTCGCAACCGTCGATTTGCCTGGGCTCCTGACCGGTGAGTCGGGTGTCGGCAAGGAGATTTTCGCACGTCGCATTCATGAGTCCTCGAGCCGGCAGGCACGGCCTTTCGTCGCAATCAACTGCGCTGCCATCCCCGAGCAATTACTGGAGTCGACCATGTTCGGCTTCGAAAAAGGCTCTTTTACGGGAGCGGTGCGATCTCAGGCCGGCAAATTCGAACTAGCCGATGGTGGCACGCTGTTTCTGGATGAAATTGGCGAAATGCCGCTCGGTTTGCAGGCAAAACTCCTGCGCGTACTGCAGGATAAGTCGGTCGAGCGCCTCGGATCCAACACCGCAGTCCGCTATGACGTGCGAATACTCGCGGCTACTAATAAAAACCTCTCTGAGCTGGCTAAAAATGGGCAGTTTCGCGAGGATCTGCTGTTCCGGCTGGCCGTTTTCGAGATTCGGATACCGCCGTTGCGCAGCCGTCGCCGCGACATCATCCCCTTGGCCGAGGCGATGCTCGTGAGATTCGGCAGAACCATGGGCCGAACGGGGCGCACACTCACGCCGCTTGCACGCGAATTGCTGCTCGATTACCCCTGGCCGGGAAACATACGAGAACTAGAGAATGCCATCCAGCGAGCCCTGCTAATCAACGAGTCGGGCGATATAGAGCCGGAGGATTTCGAGCTCAACGTACCCCCAGGCGCGCCTACAGGCATAGAACTTGCTGATGATAGTCAAGGGGAAGTTCTCGAGGATATGGAAACCGTTGAAAGACGGCACATCCTCAGGGTACTGTCCCATGTGAATGGCAACCGGAAGCAGGCTGCCGAGTTGCTGGGCATCTCGGAACGCGGCTTACGGTACAAATTGAAAAACTACGAAGACTTGGGATTCGTAGCAGCAGAAGGTAGTTAATAGGTCCCCTCATGGCCAACGATGCTTTAGCGTCATTGCAGAGTCAGATGAAAGTGATGGCCGATCTCGCCGCAGGCGGGGTCGCGGGTCCCGCGAGCGCGGGCGCGCCAGAGGGGCCGGACTTTCAAGCTGCGCTCTACAAAGCTGTGACCAAGGTCAATGATGCGCAAAACCTCGCTCAGCAAAACGTGCAAGCGTTTGCTACCGGCGAGAGCGGCATGACGTTGGAAGAAGTGATGGTTTCGTTGCAGAAGGCCAATATTTCTTTTCAGACGATGGTGCAGGTACGCAATCGCCTCGTGGACGCGTACAAGGAAGTCACGAACATTCAGGTTTGATCGTCGCGGCGCGTTAACTCGCCGAGGAAGCGTCGACTCCGTCGCTACCATCTTGCTCATAAGCCCACGCCAGCACTTCGGCGATCGCGCCGTAAAGCTCGGGCGGAACGAGCTGATTGAGTTTTAGCTCCATTAAAAACTCGACGAGAGCCGGATCACTTTTCGTCGGAATCCCAAGTTCCTGCGCTCTCGCCAGAATCAACCCAGCCAAATAGCCGTTGCCCTTCGCGATGACTTTTGGTGCAACTGCGCCCGCGTTATACGTCAGCGCTACGACTTTGCTGAGCGCTGCGGAGTCGCCTGTATTACCCGACATCGACTGCCGCTCCTGACGCATCGGTGACCCGAGAAATCACTCTGGCTCCCGCCCGCTCATGCAGACGCTCGATCAAAGCTTGCCAGCCATGCCACGAGTTAGGTGGGCGAGAAGGGTCGTTGCCAGTCACGATGATTTCGAGCGTATCCCGCCACTGGCGTCCCTCGATTTTCAAACGTCCACGACTTTTCAGTTCCGTCTCGATGGAAATACCGACACCACGCTCCATCGGCTCGCGTTGTTTCTTAGGCTCACGCCAAACGTCATAACGCTGCATCAGCATCGGCGTACCGTCAGCCAATTGCCCTTGCCATATCAACTTACCGTTCAACAGTAACTGCGCGGCCTCGAGCGCATCACTGGAATCGCTTTCGATGCCTTTCATCCATTGCTCGACAAGCTTGCGCGGCACGCCTGAAACAAGCGCGTTTTCCTCCGCAGGCATCTCAGGCATGGCCACAAACGAATCCGCTTCAGTACGCGCCTGTGAACCATCAGAGCTATTTCGTAAACGCTCGCCGGTGACCCATCCGGCGAGATTTCGAGCTGCAAAGAGATTGCTGAGCGCCAGGCCTTGCACCAAAGCGCTCATCAATAAGCGCGCCTCATCGCCTCGTGAAGGCAAAGAGGAACCATTCGGCGCTGTGATCGTGACAGGCCGACTCAAACTACCTGTCGGCTCTTCAATCGGCGCATCGATTTTTACTGCAGGCCATTTGATTGGACCGCTCGACTGCCGACTCAATTGTTTGAGCCACACGCCGAGATCGAGTGCTAGACCACCATCGGTCAGCTTCGCAGGAAATGCACTGGAACCCGCTCCAGCACCCTCGGATCGGCCTGCTCGCTCAAGCGTTTTACTCTCAACTAGTAATCGTCGATCTCGCTCGGCAGTTATGGTCGCTTCACTGAGCTGCAAAGTTGGCGGGACAACGATCGTCGCGAGCCGCGGGTCGGCGCGCGGCAAGGTCGGCATCCCTGTGACCAACTGGATAAGACCATTGATCGCCGCGCCTTCCTTTCTTTGAGCCGGCGCAGCACTCCCGGTGGACTCTGGGATGATCGGCGGAATCTGCATGGGGTTGCCGCCGCAGTGAAAAAACTAACCTGCGCTGCGCAATGCGCGCCAACCGTCCAGCAGTTCTAGAAGTGCCGATCGCACTGCCGTCACACCGGCCGCATCGCGCTTGATTCGGCTGCGCACCAACTCTACCGCAGCCCATTCGTAAAGAGCCCCTAAGTTCTGTGCGACTTCGCCGCCACGACTAAAGTCGAGACAGCTTTGCAATCCGTCGGAGATCAAATTGAGCGCGCTCGTCACCGCCTCTTCAGAGTCTTGCCCTTGCCGAAAATCCTCAGCCGCGCGATCGCAATGATGAATGACACGCTCATAGGTCAAGATGACGAGATCGAGCGGGCTTGCCTGATCGACCGTCGCTTCACGCTGACTTTCTTGATAGACGGCAAAAGCGCGTGCATTCATGGTTATTCACCTTGGTTCAAGATGGCGTCTAACGACGTTTTCAACGATTCGCTCGTCGCGCTCAGACGAAACAGCAGCGCATCGAGCGCGGCATACTCCGCCGTGAGCCGCTGCTGCGTGCGTAAAAGCTTTTCTTCAAGCAAAATCTTTTTCGAGTTCAGTTGCGATTGAATGGTTTTTTCCGCAGACACTCGGGAAGAAATAAGCCCGTCGAATCCAGTCATCTCGGCCACTTGTTGCGAGAGATCGCGATTGGCCCCAGAGACGAACCCAATACGAATACCGCCATCGAAAGTGGCCGCTAAGTCAGCCGCAGAGCCAGCCAGAGACGCATCAAAAGTAAGCTCACCGCCATCTCGCAGGCGCAAACCGATACGACTGATATCAGTGCGACCCGAGAGCGACTCGCCCGCGCTGTTCGTCAAAGGCGATAGCAAACTGTCGGTGATCTGGCGCATCGCGGTCAAGACAGAGCTGTCGCTATTAAGAGCGCCTCGCTCGCCTTGATCGATGCTCGACTTCGTCAGCGCCTTGTAGGTACTCAAAAGATCGTTATATGCCTTCGCAAAAGCATCGATACGCTCAGCAGGGCTCGTCCGCTCCTTCGAAACCGATACCGCAACGGGATTAATCGTGACCGCCTTCAGATCGACCGTCAGACCTGGAATAACATCCGCAACTGTGTTTGATCCGCGCGTAAAAGCCACGCCGTCGATCGTAAATGTGGCATCAGCCGCCGTGATTTCCGTCGACACGAGAGCAGTGCCATCCAACGCGCCACCCAATGAAAAAGCACCCTGCATACCTGCTGTCTTGGCCTGTAAACGCAGCACGAACTGATTAGGCGCTTGCTCCAAAATCAGGGCATCAGCCTTGTCCGTTACGGCTTGCGGCGCTGAGTTAGCCAACCAATCAGTCGCCTCAGCACGCGAGGCAAACCCAGCAATACTCGTCACTTGCTTCGTGGCAATCGATTGAACCGCCACTTCGAAGCTAGCGAGTTCCGCCGTAGGAGATGCCGTTACGTCGATCGCACTCGAATTTGATGAGCTTGCTCGAGTTTGCGATTTAACCGCCTGGAGAGAGTCTAATGCATCCCGAAAGGCTGCTAGCTTAGATTCGAACTGACCAAGCGAGCTGATCTTAACGCTGCTAACTGCCAGCTTTGATTCAATTGTCTTGACGGGCCGTCGCTCAATCTCCATGAGCTGCGAGACGATTGAAGCAACATCGAGCCGCGAACCGGTTGGACTGGAATTGACCGAGTTATTGGTGGCCATCTGTCAGATGGTCTTAGGCACGTTGATTAACCATGGTGCTACCTAAAACTTCAAAACTGCGCGCAATACGCAACAGCTCATCGGGCGGCAGCGATCGGATTACCGCGCCAGTTTGAGGGTCGACCAATTGGACAATGATGTATCCAGTTGACTCATCTTTTGTCAACCGAACGCTCCTCTCCATCGAGGAGACAAATCGTTCGATATCCTTCGCTGCCGCCGCCATGGTGTCGCGCAGCTCTTGCGAGAATTTTTGAACCTCACTTGGCTCAGCAGGAACCTTAGCAGCCTGCGCTACCTGCATGGCATCAGGATTGCCCTTTGGCTCGGTAAGCGTCGGCCTGGGAACGTAATTCCCGGGCGAAACCGCTATTAATGGAACCGGTTCCATTTCATCAAACTCCAACACCTTGGCGACGATCCGGCGCCGTCACCAAGGTTATCAGGGAAGAGATTACTTCAACAACGTCAAGATCACATTCGGCATTTGATTCGCTTGCGCCAACATCGCTGTCGCCGCTTGTTGCAGGATCTGGCCCTTGGTTAACGCCGCCGTTTCATTTGCGTAGTCGGTGTCGATCACGCGGCTACGAGCAGAGGACAAATTTGAAGAGAGCTCGGTCAAATTAGAGAGCGTGTACTCCATCTGATTCTGGTACGCACCCATAAGTCCGCGCTGGGTAGTCAACGAGCGAACATATGCATCCGCTGACTTTTGAACAGACTGCCAAGCAGCTGTAATTAATGGTGGATTAGTTTCAGGAGCCGCGCTTGGATCGAGCGTCAAGTTTACGTCACTTATAGCGGCACCGAGGGAACTGATGCCACTCTGCAGTACGACCGACGCCTTTCCATCGCCAAATACAATGGCTTTATTTGCTGCAATTACGACTCCGCCCGTGTAGCTAGCATCAGCAGTACCGGACGCAGTCAAGTTAACAGATTTTCCGTCAGCGGCAACCGATCCAACCACATATCCGGAGTAAGCCAATTTGTTTGTTGCGTCATACGTATAAACTTTGCGACCCTCAATATTTGGGGCAACAGAAGCTGAGAGAGTTACCGCATTGGCAGTAACAACCGATGTCGCAACGGCCACTGTTCCGCCGACGTCAACGAATGCATCCGAGTCGAGTGATACACGATCCGTCGATGTGTTGCTAATCTGCATCGAGTACAGAGTCGCCTTGCGTGTCGCGCTGGCATCGTACGAAAGAAGTTTGTTCGAAGAGAAACTTGTGCGGTCACCAATCGCGTCGATCGCGATCAGCAATTTCTTCATTTCATCCACAATCGATGTTCGCTGCTCCGAACTCAGCGTGCTATTAGCGCCCTGGGTCGCCAACATCAAAATGCGCTGACCCATCTCCTGAGCGGCAGCAATCGCACCTTCACCCGTCTGCATGCTCGAGACGGCGTCGTTGAGGTTGCGGATGCCTTGATTAGCACCATTGATCTGGGCGGTCAGCGAATTGGCTACACCGAGGCCAGCAGCGTCATCACGCGCACGGTTAATGCGCAACCCGGAAGCAAGACGCTCTACCGAGGTCGCAAGCTTGGTCTGTGCACCCAGCAGGTTCTTCGAAGCCCACAAAGACGCAACGTTTGTATTCAGTACTGCGGACATTTTTGTCACTCCGCTCGGTTAGCCCGAGGCTCAAAAACTGGTGGTTGGAGGCCTTCCCCAACCCTCAAGTGGACTTACGGCGATCCCGGTCAAAGCGTTTAGCGGGCGGTGGCTCGGGGTGCGACCCTGATAAACTGACAAAAGCTGGAGGGAATTTGGATGGCGGCGATCCTCGATCGATTGAAGACCATGGGGGCGGTCTCCCCGCAAACCGGCATCCCGATACTGGTGTTGGCGGTTTTGCTGATGATGCTGCTGCCGCTGCCCCCGCTGGTACTCGACCTCTTCTTCACGCTGAACATCGGCGTATCGGTTCTGGTGCTGGTCGCCGCCCTTAACATCAAGTCTTTTAAGGACTTTATTGCGTTCCCGACAATCCTGTTGCTAACAACATTGCTACGGCTGTCGCTCAACGTGGCATCGACCCGCGTGATCTTGCTGGATGGACATACAGGTACTGATGCGGCCGGTAAAATCATCGAAGCCTTCGGCGCGTTCCTGATCGGGGGTAGCTTCGCAGTCGGTATCATCATCTTCATCGTGATCACAATCATCAACTTCGTGGTGATCACTAAGGGCTCGACCCGCGTCGCCGAGGTGTCCGCCCGCTTCATCCTGGACGCCCTGCCCGGCAAACAGATGGCCATCGACGCCGACCTCAACGCCGGCATCATTAACCAGGAAGAAGCGCGGATCCGACGCGCGACCGTGGCACAGGAAGCGGATTTCTACGGCTCGATGGACGGTGCCTCGAAGTTCGTGCGTGGCGATGCCGTCGCGGGCATCCTGATCCTGATCATCAATATCATCGGGGGGGTAACGGTTGGCGTCGTGGCGCACGACCTCTCGTTCAACCAATCGCTCGTGACCTACGGTGGACTCACGATTGGCGATGGCCTCGTAGCTCAAATTCCTGCGCTGATCATCTCGACGGCGGCCGGTATCCTCGTCACTCGCGTATCGACGGACGAAGTATTCGCAGACCAGCTGTCGACACAGCTTGTAGCAAACCGTAATTCGCTCGCTGTCGTCGCCGGTATTTTGGCTGTGCTTGCAATTGTTCCTGGCATTCCACCGCTAACTTTTTTGTTGTTTGCTGCGCTCTTCGGCGGCCTCGCTTACGTGGTCCACTCGAAAACAAAGAAGCAGGAGCAACTCGCAGCGGCTGCATCCGGCGCGGATATCGCCGATGAACTGAGCTGGACCGATGTCCCCGTTATCGAAGCGGTGCGCCTCGAGCTCGGATACCGACTGATCCCGATCGTTGATAAAGGCGAGAAGAGCGATCTCATCAAGCGCATCAGAGCGATTCGGCGAAAGTTCATCAATGAAATGGGATTCTTATCCCCGTCGGTTCACATTCGTGACAATCTGAAACTCCAGCCAGAAACCTATCGCTTCTTGATTTATGGCGGTGAAGTAGGTCGCGGGCAGTGTCTGCCCGATAAGTTATTGGCTATATCCCCCGATGGCGCAGCACCATTACCGGGCGTGCGGGTCAGCGACCCTTCATTTGGCATGCCTGCTACCTGGATCGATGCGAATCTGCGTGATCTCGCAATACAGAGTGGCAGTACCGTCATCGAGCCTGCAGTCGTGATTTCGACCCATCTCGAAACGCTCATGAATCGACATGCGGGCGAGCTGCTCGGCCGACAAGAAACCCAAGACTTACTCGATAACTTTAAAAAGAGTTTCCCGAAGCTCGTCGAAGATGTGGTTCCTAAAGTGGTACCTGTCGCCCTGCTTGAACGCATCCTACAGTTGCTACTTGAGGAAGGCGTTCCGGTTAAAGACCTGCGGACGATCTTGGAAGTCACGAGCGAACATGCGCCAAAGCAAAGTGACCCGCTGGAACTACTCCCGATGGTCAGGGTGTCATTGCGCCGCACGATTTTCATGAAGATATTTGAAGGTGTCGCCGATATTCGCGTCATCGGCTTACAACCTGAGTTCGAGTCATTGATCGAACAAGCTCAAGGCACGGGGCCCGTTGCGCCCGATGGCATGATCGAACCATCGCTGATGGCACTACTGGTTCAAGAAACGGCCAAGTATGTGGACTTGGTCGAGTCGACCAATTACCCGTCCGTCATCGTAACGACACCCCGAATACGACTGACCATCGCGAGATTAGTTAAGCGAATTCGCCCACAAACTCATGTGTTGTCGGTGGCGGAGTTGCCATCTGGGATTGAATTGAAATTCGAGCACATCATGTGCGCTCAAGCATCAGGGAGCTCAGGTACATGACCCCCAAGGTTTTCATTGGTTGCTCGACAACCGATGCGTTGTTACAAGTTAGAACTGATATCGGACCCGACGCTGTCGTCTTATCAACGCGACAAGTTGAAAACGGTATCGAGATCGTTGCTATCTCGCCAAAAGGTCTCTCGGCCGAGACGAAGCGCCCAGTTGAGCAACAGCCTCAAGCTCCGGCGGCAAAGAAGCCCGCGATCGATCCTCCGCCAGCGGCACAGGTCAATCCGGATCAGGCGGAGATGATGCAATTTCTCCGCGAGGTTCGCGGCCTCGTTAAAGACAAGCTGTCTCGCAACGCGTGGGATGCGCTCGAAGAGGAGTCAGCTAGCGTCAGCGAAGCGCTCAGACTTTTATTGCACAGTGGGTTTTCTGCGGCCCTGTGCGGCGAGCTTGTCGATCAGCTTCGTACACGCCATCTCAACTCGCCGGTACCAATTGCAGAGCAAGTACGACCGCTGCTGGAAGAGCGCATGTCGATCGTCGATCCATTCGCGGAATTTGATGGTGGCGGCGTCTATGCATTCCTCGGGCCGACTGGCGTTGGCAAAACAACGGTAACCGCCAAGATCGTGGCGCGGTGCGTGCTGCGTTATGGCCGCGACCAGGTTGCGATTCTGTCGACGGACAACTACCGCATTGGCGCTCAAGAGCAGATCAAGACGTATGCAAAAATCATTGGCATCCCGGTCTACTCGATCAAAGACAAGGAAGACCTGCAAGTTCACCTGAAAGAGATCGGCAAGAAAAAACTGATCTTTATCGATACCGCAGGCGTCAGCCAACGCGATATCCAAATGCTGGAGCAGTTGCAACTTCTGACCGATGGCATCACGCCCATCAAGATGATTGCGGTAGTCAGCGCGACAACAAACCTGATGACGCTGGAAGAGGTTTTCCGACTGCACGGTTTGACGGTTAAACAGAAAACCGGCGCTCCTTTGTTTTCCGTAATCATCACTAAGACCGATGAAGCCGCGCAGATTGGCTCGGTTGTCGATGCCGTCATTCGTCATAAGTTGCCAGTGATGTTTATCGCAAATGGTCAGCACGTGCCCGAAGATCTAACCCTTGCTGACATCCCCTATCTCGCCTTTAGAGCGTTATCTCCCCAGCCTTCATCGCTGATGAATGAAGTGCCGTCAGATAACGTACCCACCTTGTTAAGAGATCAACTTAGCGCGTGGGCGATCGCACGCTGAACGGTTCGCTCGCAGGAGAACCCATGGACAAACCGGATCA
>JACCDW010595766.1_pt1 | contig 15381 bp, 19 predicted proteins | sample 7449781 | NCBI WGS metagenome assembly JACCDW01 (sample SAMN15323449, study PRJNA562643) | freshwater metagenome | isolation source: river surface water | place: USA:Blue River Watershed | collected 2017-08-18
ACGTCCTTGCAGTAGTCAGTGAAACGAACAGGCACAGAGGAACCAGAATAAAAGACATAGACCTCAGGAGTGAAACTAGCGGCCAGATATTTTGCAGATTTTACGGTCTGAGTGGTAACGAGCCTAGACACGGTTACAAGCCATGTGTAGGTGCGGATGAAAAGCAGCTGCCAATCGATGTCACGGAAGTTACGAAAATCCATACTAATCAGAAATGTATGGCTAAGTTTAAGCCGTTTTACGAGGGCAGCCTAAGGGAGGACTGGGTGGAGGAGGGGGTTTATTATACACAGGATCTACATCGTTACTATCAGATCCTCCACCACAGGAAACCTCGCAACGGCAAGGACAAGTATAGCAAGAAGGGCAGGGACAAGGCGGCTCAGGAACAGGTGTGGCAATAGAAGTAGGTGCATCTTTCTGAGAATCGACCCAAATCATTGCAAGTCCTATCAATAAAAAGAAGAAAGGAATCCCCAGCAAAACCCAGGCCATGCCTTCTCCTCCAAGTTCACACGCGGTATATAAGCCAATCACGCAAAAAACACCTCCAGCTACATGAAAACCAACATCTTTATAGTTTTTGTAGATTAAATCTAATACAAGCAATGCCGTAAAGATAGCCGCAGTAAAGATAGCGGGTGTACAAGGCTTCATTCTATTTTAGCCTTCTAAATCCGCTTCAGGGTATTTGTCTTGGGGTCATACTTTGCGAAAGGTTCATCTTCTACATCGCCCTCATCGTTTGCACGATAGACCATATGATCAGGAGTCTTGAAGTAGGTCTTGCCCTTCCAAATAAACTCCTCAAGCTCAATCGTTTCGGCCTCCTCCTCAGCCTCCTCCTCCTCAGCCTCATCGTCGCCCTGTTCACCAGTATCAGCTTCTTCCTCTTCATCAATACCACCAACCTCCTCCGCTACTACTCCGCGAAGTGCATCTTCATCGGGTTCAACCTCTTCCGTTTCAGGGATGACCACCTGCCGCTGAATAATCGGAAGGACAACCTGATTCTCAGAACGAGCGGATAGTGCAGGCGAGGGGAGTGCAATCGGCTTCATTAGAAGACCCTCCAGGCCAGCAGAGAGAGATGGAGTTGTCATCTCCTTCCGTTCAGGGCGGTTCGATACTTCAAGCACCTGAAGACGTGTCTCCATTTTGCCAAGACGACTCTGAATATTATCCATTGCAGCACGGATCTGAAGGAACTCCTCCGTGTGCTGCTTTGGCTGCTGCTGTTGCTGAGAAAGGATAAAGACAACCTGCTTCTCAATCACCTTTAGCTTCTGGCGAATATCTGCATTAAGCTGATCGAAAACTGTTTGAATCACTTCCATTTTCTGCTAGTTCAAAATTTCAGCCCGTACCCTTTTCAAATTTGGCCACCAACCCCAATGCCTTTCGTTTTGATGGAAATCTTCATACAAGCATCTAGTGTAGATTCTTTGTCTTTCAGAGGTTTTGTTCTACGCAAACGAAGTCCCTCTTCAGCCTTGGAGATACGTTCAGTAATAATGCCATTGCCAGTAGAACGCAGACTTGTGTCGTAGAAATCAATAGGCTTGGTATCCATTGTACCCAAAATGCTTACAAGAGGTGGCATCTGAATATCAACGCGGACGTTTTTATTCCGAATAGTATTTCTGTATTGTTCTACATTCATGGGCCCACCAAACTTCCTGAGGCTTTGACGAGAAGGTGCAGGAAAGATCCGAGTCGTGTAGAGTTCACTATAAAGACGATGAAGGAGAGCCATGCGTTCCCAGCGAACATGGGGATCAATATTCTCTTCGAGCAAATATGCAAGTGCACATTCAGGGCAACAGAAGTTCCCATAGACCTTGTACATGCCCTTTTCTTCACGCTCTGGGATTACCACAGGTTGATATTCAAATGGCTCTGTGCACCAGAAGCAGGCAATATCTACTGAATCAGGAAGCTTTCTCGCTTCATTTGCATTTCTGTAGGAAATCATAAGATTGCAGCGATAAAATGGCTGAAGCGGCTTTGCATCTTCTTCAGATACAGTCGATTCCTCCTTTTTAGAAATATGTTGAGGATTTCCGAGTGGATCTGCAATAGGAACAGGCTTTCCAAGATCCTCATTCTGTTCATGGATTTGTGCGAGTGTTTCACTCTCAAAGTTGGCACGCGTATAGTTTGAAAATACATTGTCCCCTTCCTCATCGTAGGGTTCAGGCTGGCTTGGCGGGTTTGGATCGTACTGGAGGCCTAGCTCATTAAAAGAGATTTCATTACTGCGAATATTCAAATGGGCGATGAGTGAGCGGCGTTGTTCAACCGGCTGAAAGTTCCCTTCAATCCCCTCAGGAGTTACGAGAGCAACCACCTGAACTTGCTTCTTAGTTTTTTTCTTTGCAGTCTTTGTTTCAACGGGTGCAGGCTCAGGTGCAGGTGCTGGGGCGACAACCGGTTCAGGAGTTGGAGTTTGAGCAGCGGCCTTTTTACGCGGGGGCATTTCTAAATTTTCCAGCCTAGCTATCTTTAGGCTTATAGACCAAAAACAATACGTTTGTAATGACTACCATTCCATATTCAGATTTATTCAACAGAATGATGGAAAAACCCGAAACGATGAGACATTGTCTTTTTGTTGGCCCACCTGGTTCTGGAAAAACCACAGCCGCTCAGCATTTTTGCAGGCAATGGGTGGGTCCTCAAAATACATGGATTGGCCGTGTTCTTTTCTTGAATGCCTCAGATGAACGGTCGCTCGAAGCAGTTCGTACCAAAGTCTATCCTTTTGCAAGAAGTACATTGACAACCATATTTAATTTTGGAAATACATCCAACTCAAAAGTCATTGTTTTTGACGAGGCGGAAACACTCACTGAGCAGGCCCAGCTAAGCCTTCGACCACTTCTTAATGAGCCAGCGAGTAATCTATGTATCTTATTTCTGTGCAACAGCAGCAGTCGTCTACACAACTCTCTTCTCAATCGTTTTTGTATTCTGTATTTTTACCCTCCTCCTCCCTCGGTCTATCTGAACCGTGTTCGTACGATCATGAATGAGAAATCTATAGATATTGCACCCCTTGATTCTCTCTATACAAGATCTGATCTTCGTTCCTTTCTTTTTCATCCTACTCGCGGTGCTCATGTAACAAAGTTTATCTTTCAACTACTTCATTGTCCCCTGTATGAGGTACGTGCACTTCTTGAAAAGCACTCGAAACTTTACTTTATTAAAGAAGTTCTAAGTCAGATTATTTTTGTATTTACAAGCCTCGGCCTGATAGGATCTGCAGAAATCACCAAGATTATTTTACTGGGCAATGCCGATGTTCTTCGGGTGATTCCAGAGAAAATATGGTTTGATCTGATAATGAAATGGATTCAAGAGGTGCGGCAAAAATTTGATTGTTGCGTTTAAGTACCAAGTAGTCAAGGCACAATGGATTCTTCAAAACTTGTGATTCAACCCTACAGGATTTCCACAATGGTCGTAACCGGCAGTTTTGGAACTCCTATTCAACTCCAGGCACTCTTTCAGCAAATGGCATCTCTCCTGATTCCTATTGGATATCCTGCAGAAGGTATCCTCAAAATGGAACATGAAAAAGAAGTGATTGGATATTCTGCAAAAGATGTTCTTACGCATCGTCATGTGAGCACAAAAACATTCTTTAATCAGGCTACTCTTGTCATTCGCCAAATCTACAAGGATGCTTGGAAGGAGGCCAATCTCAAGGTCTTTGCAAATGGAGGATTTCAAATGACGGGTGTTCCCACAGAAGAGTTTGCACGGAAAACCCTTCTCTGGCTTTTGGACTACCTAAAGAATAATCTTAAAACCCCGATTTGGAAATCTGAGCCGAAGATTCAAGAGCTAAATACACAGCTGCTCAACAGCGATTACAGTGTAAATGCAACGATTCTACGGACGAAGCTCCATAAACTTCTGACTCGCAACTATAACCTCTTCAGTACTTACGAATCAACCATTTATCAGGGTGTGAACACAAAATATTATTACAACGAAGCTCGAAAGCCTGAACAGGCTGCAGGCATCTGTCACTGCCAGGGACGGTGTGATGGAAAGGGTAGCGGGAAGGGAGAAGGCCAGTGCAAAAAGATTACAATCAGTGCATTTCAGACAGGCAGTATTATCATTACGGGTGCCCGGTTTCTAAAGCAGATTAATGAAGCCTATATCTATTTCAATGAGATTCTGAAGCAACATTGTTCTGAGATTCTCCAGCCGATTGAGACTGAAGCTTGTTAATGCTTCCGTGTCTTCTTTGACTTTCTAGTCTTCTTCGTAAGACGGCGAGTCTTTCGTTTTCCTCCATATCGAGTTATCAGGTGTTGGATATTTTCTGGTAAGTTTTTTGCTTCAGCCACTTTTCTTACTGCAGTAGGAGCAGCGCCGTAAACTATTTTACCAACATGGTGCCAACTTACCCATCTATCGGGCAAACCAGGAGAGTTTACGCGATGAACAAATATACGACCGGTGCCTGGTTGTGAATGTCCAGCTCTGTAAATACCTCGTTCAGGTATTCCATTCGGCTGTGCACGCAAACAAACAGGCTCTCCCTGTTGGAATACTCTCGTATCTCCACCAGTATTCTGGGCTTGAGTTAATGGATAATCAACAAAAACACACCGATTAGGTCTGTTGGCCATCTATTCCCGGGTTAGATATTCTGCGGAAAAGTTCATCAATGGGTTTTCATGTGTTAACACAGAAGTTATAAATGTCTAGCACTACTCCGAATACCGTAGCCCCTCCCCCCGCTCCTGCAGCCACAACCGCACAGGAAATCATTCCTTCTGTCAGCGTTCTTCAGCACGCTGCCCGTCTTGCCATTCAGCAGGACAAGCCTATTTTGCTGGATTACTACGTGGAGACAGCTACAGGCAAGGCGTTCATGGGCGAGGATCAAGAGACGAAGGAGCGTATGCTTGTAAAGAGCTCTGATGAGTTTACGAGCTTAATCCAGAAGGTTTACAAGGTAACGGAGGACTTCATCATCGTCACGGAGAACTCTATTTACCTGGTGAGTGGCAAGATCCAGAAGCGTCGCATTCAGGCCGCCAGTCTGAGAAACGCCGTTGAGGAACTGGAGGCTTAAATTTGAGGTTTTCAGCCATGCAAAGAGCACTAAGCAAAATGGAACTCGAGCCCTCTTCAGAAATCAAAGTTGGAACAGCGTATAAACATCTATGTCTTGGCGTTCTTGGAAAACGGGAAGACATAACTCGTGAAGATTTCTTTGAGAAAATCATCCATCCTTTGATGGAACTGCTAGGCCGCATGCCTGATATTATTTACGTGCCCTCCGATGGAATGTCCTCCGCACTCGTGGGTGCTTGGGCAGATAGGTGTGGTGTAAAAACCGAAACCCTCACGGCAGAATGGCATCGACTTGGACGAAAGGCTGTTGCACTTCGCGATAGCCGTATTCTAAAATCATCCACACATCTACTGGTATTTGAACAACCCAAGTCAGAATACGCAGTAAAACTAGGTATTCGTGAATTCAAAAAGGGAAAATCAGTCTATAGTGTAACGCCTGGAAAAACCTGGGAACTCCTCGAATGGCAAGCAGAGAATAGCTGCAAGATTGAAGCTTAACGAGTGCGGTAACCCTCCGCAGAGCGTCCACCCTTGTTGCTGCTTTCCTCGGGGCGGAGACCACGCTCACAGATGATATACAAGCTCATCGCCAAGAGTACGGCCAATCCCATAACCAGGAGGTTTGGCACCGCTAACAAGATTTTTGTTACAAGCCCACCCTTCGCCAAGACAATCGCGGAAACAGTACCGATCAAAGATACACCAGCGAGAACGCAGACGAGGATAAAGTAAAAATAGAGATAATCGCACACGAAGCGGCTGCTGATCGCCTGCGTAAACTGAGGTTCCATTTCTACTAAGTTCTCCATTTTTTTCATAGAATACAATAGAAATGGCTAAGCGTCGTACTACTCGTAGAAATACGCGTCGGAATCGTAGAAATACCCGTCGCAACCGCCGTACAAATCGCCGTAATACGCGTCGTACGCTCTACCGCCGGAACAATATGATGGGTGGTTCCAATAGCAACGCCAACTCTACGGGTCCGGCACCTGTGAACTATGGCCTTGCTCAGACTGCATCTTCGGCCATGAGCTTGGCTCAGGGCAATCAGTTTGCAAGCTATCACACAAACCAGCATGGAGGTGAGGCCCCGCTTTCTCAGATAACCGATAGTACACTCCCTCAGGAACTCCACGCCAGTGCTCGTACAACTCCCCTCGACGGATATTTCAATGACATCCGCGGCCTCCGCGATCCCAACCAGATGGGAGCGGGCCGCCGCCGTCGTGGACGTCGCAACAACATTACTACGGGCAATATCATGGCGGCCATGCGTCGCATGGTGACCCGCCGCAATATGAATATGCGTCGCCGTCGTAATAATATGATGGGTGGTGCGGCCACTTACAACTTCGACCCTGCCTCTACTTCTGCCCCTGGCATGCTTCTTGATGCCTCCACAGAGGCCAAGGCAATTCGCGGCATGAACCCCGAATGGTATCTTGCAAAGGATCCCAACTCCTTTACTCCCCGCTCTTAAATATGCTCCGTAGGAGCACTATATTTTCATGAATCGCTTTCTTTTCATTGTCTAACACTGTGACCCGAAGAGTGATGATAGCATCCCCCTTCAGATCTAATCCGCGAATTGGCATACCAGCTCCTTTGACAATGACATCGTTCATATGAATACTGCCTGGAGGCACCTCGACTTCAAGTCCATCAGGGAATCCAGGATGTTTCAGTATAGTCTTCTTACAGCCAAGCAAGGATTCCTGGAGTCCAAGATGAAGTTGACTGCGGAGATTGATACCATCACGCGTCCAAGGAATCTCTTCATCCGCTTCCATTAACTGAATAAAGACATCACCTGCAGTCTGATATTCCTGTGTATCCGAGCATTCATTTGGAAATCCGATACGATCTCCAGCCTTCATTCCAGGTTCAATGACAATATCGAGAGATTTCTGCTCATCCTTGAAACATTTACCTGCACATGTAAAACATTTTGGTCCAGGTTTCTGTCCTTTGCCACTACAGGCCCCACAAGGACTCTGAGAAATCATCTGCATTCCAGGGCCCATCATCATTGCGCGACTGACTTGGCCGGTGCCGTGGCATTCTTGGCAGCTTGTATAGCTCATATAGCCGTCACCATTGCAGGCCTTGCAAAATCGCTGCCGCTCAAACGTAAGGTTGATTTTTCTTCCATGATAAAAATCATGGAGATTCAAACTGATTTCATGGATTTTGGGTGGGGCCTTTCCTTTTCTGTTTGCAGAAGGGGGTCCGCTTGGTCGCCCTCGCCCACCCATTCCAAAAGGTCCACCAGGTCCGCCAAACATTCCAAAAATACCTCCCAAGTCGAAGGGAAACGGCACTGGACCACCGCCCCCTCCCATACCTAAATCACCTTCCTCACCTGGAAACTGCCCAGTCTGATCATAAAATCCGCGTTTTTGCGGATCACTCAGAACATCATAGGCCTTCTGAATCTTTTTGAACTCCTCTTCATTTCCGCCCTTATCAGGATGATGACGTTTTGCTAAATCAAAGTACGCCTTTTTGATATCCCTCGGATCAGCTGACTTTTCAACACCAAGGATTGCGTAAGGATCCATCTTGAATGTATGAATAAAAATGGTTTAAGCATGTATTTTCTCTACAAGCAGATGAATACGGATTGCCTAGGTTGTGGTGATATTCTTCAAACACTGAATAAAGTCGAAAAAGATCCACCTCATCTTTTTTTCAGCGGTTGTTATGGTTCAGGAAAAACGACGCTTGCAACAGACTTTCTGAAACATTATTTTACAAGCCGTGGTGCACGATTTGAGGATCCCAACTGGTGCCTTCAGATTCGTTCTGATCAGGACCGAGGCATTCACAGAATCCGTGAAACGATTACCGAGTTTGTTCGCAGAACCTCTTTGAAGCCTGGTGTATTTCGTTGGATTTTTATCGATGACGCAGATTCATTGCCTGTGCTGAGCCAGCAGGCACTCCGTCGACCCATGGAAACCCATTTTCATACGACCCGATTTCTCTTCTGCAGTCGGTATCAAAGCGATTTGATTCCAGCCCTTCGATCACGCTGTCTTCATATTGAATGCACGCCTCTTGTAAGCGTCGATGTGTGGGACAAGTTAAAGGAAGAATATGATCTACCAGATGATCCAGTAAAGAAATCAGATCTTCTCATTCGGTGTCCAACGGTGGACAAGTTAAAACTCTACGGGCCCCTTTGGAAACACCTGCAAGAAAAAACAGCCTCTACGCAAATCAAGTTATATCCTGACCGAGACCCATTCTATAATCAAACACTCCGTGCCATACTTAAAAATGATAAAGATGCAATGATCAAGGCAGCATTAGAACTGTACGGTAGAGGTCATTCTTTTGAGGATTGCTTGTATATTTTGGCAGAACGTGCACAACAGTGCATAGTCTTTACTCCAGACGAGTTCGAACTCATACAAAAGTTTTTTATTCAAGGCTGGATTTATACCACGCAAGGACGAACCGGTTTTTTGGATTTATTGGATTTGTTCCTGACAAGAAGGTGGGAACATGAGCCAGGAAATCAAACACCTTTTCCGCAAAAAACCCAGTCTTGAACTTGTTGTTGACATACTTAAGAGCCTCAACTTTACAGGTATTGATGACGCTAGGCTTTTTCATAAGAATGACATTCCAGTGTCAGCATTTGAAGATTGGTTACCACTGCTTGAACCCTTTTACCTCCCCTGCAAGGCAAAGCTTTTTTTGTACAACTTCACAGCAAATAAAGCTATCACAGTTCTCCGTCATTTACTCAGGACACAAGGATACAGACTCCATCCTTATGAAAAGGTCCATCAGGGTGTAAAACAAACCCTGTATCAGATTGAGCGTGAAGTTTGGGGAGATTTGAGTGGTTCTTTATCAGTCGACTTCAACTGAGCAAAAAATCGAATACAAATCTATTCTAATAGTTTTAGAAATCATTTGTATTATACAACACTTCGGAACAAGGTGCTAGCCACTAAGTCTGATGCTAGAATCTGATCCTCGCTCATTCGTAGGAACCAGCCAAAGATGCGGCGTTCCTTCAGTTCAGGCCAGGGGAAGGGTACGTAGATTGTATTAGAAGGTACTTTGAAATGCAAATCATCCTCCTCTCCTGCTGCCAGTAAATCCTCGAGTTGGAGGAGTTTACCATTGACCCCTTTGCGGTTCAGTTCAGCCCCAGGGACAACCTCGGCCTTGCCGAGAGCTAACTCTACATAATCACTCTTTTCGTCACCACGAATCTGGCGACCACCATTTGTGGAATCCAGCCGTGTGTAGGCACGGGAAGCCCATTCCATAAAAATAGGATGACCAGGTGCCGGCGACCAAATGGCACGAAGACTGGGAACTTTCGTTCCAGCAGGTCCGGCAAATGTCTGTTCCGTATCGGTACCAAAAAACACAACACGGTCATCGGGCAAAGGACCAAACGGCTTCATGGCAATGACTGCAGGCTGAAGCCAGAGACCTCCATATTTCGCTAAAATGCAAGCACGAATCCAGTTCAGTTCAGGATTTCGCACTTGGGCTAGAGGATTGCGGAGTGGCATAGGCATCTTATCCCAACCACCAAGGCGTTCAGCCAGATCGGAAAGGCCAGAAATGACTTCTATGCGATAGTCACGACCATTTGCCTTTGCAATCGAGTCATAACAAAGATTCAAGAAAGGCAAGTTCAAGGCACGAGAACTTCTCGCTCCAAAATCGGCCCACCAGCGGCTGTTCACTTCCGATGTATCATAATATAACCAAATCGGAGGCAACTCTGAACCACGTTTCACTAAATATTTATCAGCAAAGGGATTTTTTTTACGTTCATCGCTGATTTTTACCCAAGCAAAGAGAGCTGCCGTTGTGGCAAGAACCGCTACGGGGATAGCCCAGTTTGGTATGTCTTTCATTCCCTATCTGTGTTATCGTTTGTTATTTTTCCACAATCAGTTGACGTTTCATCCGTTCGAAATATTGTTCGGCCATATTATCTTGTTGAGCAGCACGAAGTTTCCGTTGACGCTCACGTTCTTCCGCTGCACGTTCGGCGGCTTGCACCGCTTCCAGTTCATGATTCGCCAATGCACGAGGAGCAGATTTCCGCTCGCTTGAGTACTGATCAAAAGTACGATTCTCGACACGAACATCAGCAACTTCGCCGCTAAAGGTTGAATCTTTGGAGTAAGCATTTCGGAGGTCAGTGTACTGAAAGTTGGCGTTGTAGGGAGCTGTGAAATCTGCCGGGCGATCGCGTCCAAGCTCCACACCCATCGTCGGGGCAAGTGTGATGGCCTGTGTATTCATCACAGCAAGTTGATGACCATTCACATTCTCACCACGACCACGATTGGATTTCTTGACCTCATCCTCAAACATTTTATGAAACACATCACGGTTGAATTTTCCACTAAACTTCGGACCCGAATCGGCACCTGTCGAATCCTTGAGCCAATCTCCATATCCCTCATCTTCAGGATCCGGCATCCGATTCTGCTCAAACATTTTGTTGAAGGCATCCATGTTCAGATTCTTTGGGTTCAGTCGTACAGGCTCGATTTGCTCCCAAGCTTTCGCCTCCTCCTTTCGTCCAGATGTGAGCTTCTCTGGTGCTTCCACTACAGACTCTTTGGTGCGACCCCCACGAATCCGTTTCAAGATATCTGACAAATATGCATAGGCTCGTGTCACTGCCTCAAAGGCTTCTTCCGAACCTCCCTTATCAGGATGGGCACGCGTGGCTGCCTTTTTATAGGCCCCCTTGAGTGCCTCTTCCGTTAAGGCAACCTCTTCCTGCAAGTTCAATACTCGTAAACACGATGAAAAGTAGGACATGGCCTTTTCATTAGAACCAGTTTTTGCCACCATCTTATACGGGTCTGTCGGCATAGTGTCTCGCTTGACAAGGGTTGAGCCCCCGCCCCGCATCATGACCTGATTGGTAGATGTATCTCGCTGGCTTGTATTGGTGGGATTTGTTTCTGGAATCAAAATGCCAGTCCGCTCACCTGGAAGAAGAGGGGGTCGCTCTCCTCGCTGAACCGCACTAATATAGCCTAAAAGTGCCGGATATACGCCTGCTCGTTTCATGGACGCCACATATTCGGGCCCAGCCATCAATGTCTGAATCATTTGGACACGTGTTCCGGGACTTTGGAGATTCAGAATGTTTTTGTATATACGAAGATGAACTGGATCTATGGATTGCATAGAAGTCTGGTTCCCCATTCTAACAATGCCTACTTCTATGCTTTAACTAACTGAACGAAGTGTTGGAAGCAAAAGCAATGGAATCTCCGCTTCACATTCCCACATGAAAATCTTGCCGGCCGAGAAAAACCCATATTTTTTCGGCCAAAAATGAGGGAAATGTGTGGGAAGTTTCTGAAGTTTGTTATCACGCTGAAGCTGCCAACTCTCTAAAGGAAGAACCATTGCAAGTTGCTCCTTTGGTTGAATGGGTTCATAGTCTTCAAGTGGCGGAGAGGCACACTGATTGCCCCTTTCAAGAAAGGAACGGAGAGCTCGCCATGATGGAGGTAAGCTCCATGGATACATCCAGAACATATTGATGGGCTTTTGCTGTGTATAATAATCAAGAATCCATTGCAGGCCTTCCACATATTTTTTACAAGCATCCTCTGGCTTCACACCGTACCCGAACCACTCCTCCATCATACGGGCTTCCCAATCACCGTGAAGAACTCCACGTGTACTGCACAATAGGGTTTCCTCCACCCTCCAACTGCAGGGCGTCATTTGCCAGTCTTGGTGATTTGTTTGAATACCTTTCTTTTTGATAAACTGCAGCAGTTTGTTCTCTTCTTCCGCTGCCCAACCACCTACAAGCTCTAGCACAGAGGATTGTACATAGGACCAACCGCTTTCAGTAGAAAAGGTTGTAAGTGTTTTTCCTCGAGCATGTAATGATTTTAGAGTATGAACAAGTGTTTCATGTCCACCATCTCGGATTTTTAGAGTCATGCCGTGAGGAACAAAATCATTTCCGAGAAAACTCATACCAGCAACGTAGTCAAGAGTCCATTGAAGGGGTGTCATCGATTTATCGACAAGGGCCCCATGAAGCACATCAATCGACATTCGCATAAACTCTGCAAGCCCTTTGTCTTTGCCTCCCTCCCATTCTGCAGTTTCACGAATACACCAGACTGGATTTTTGTTCCCTGTCAGTTGTTGAGTAAGGAGACAAAGAAGAATCAAATCCGCATCCAGGCCATAGATAACAATATTTCCATCGATGGGACCAAGGCCCCTCCAGAATCTCATGCATTTCTGTTCTCCCTCTCCTGATTCATTTGTATCACTAAGCGTCCAGTTGTGAGTCTGACAAAGTTTTTCAAGACGACTCCCAAGCTTTTCCATAAAGGCAGTGCCCGGTGTAATCGCATTTGTATCCCAATGGATCTCATTTGGGTCACGAAGCCCACGAGCCCTTTCCTCTGCAGCAGTCCAGATTGATTTGAATCGTCGCATCCGTTGTTGCTTTATTTTTGCCATCGGTACGACACCATCCAGTCCCAGAAAAACGGTTTTGGGTTTTCCCACTTCTTGCCAAACCTTTACTGTATAATCTACAACGGCTTGGCATACATCTGTTTCCCACTGATTGGCGTCAGGATGACTGTATCCAGGGAAGGGACGAAGACTAGGACTCCGAATAACCTGGTAGATCATGCAGTTAAAGTCAAACAATAAGGCACCGGCCTTGAAGCTTCCATCATTTCTGTGATGAACTACAAGACTTTTGATACCTTTTGACAATCGTTTGTAATACGAGGGAATGCCCATCTACCTAGAAGTCGAGGCCAATCCTTAGGCAATAGAAAAAGCTGTCCAGACAACAGTAGGATGTCCTCGTCAAATAAAACCCCATCAGCACCGCCTATGAATGCAGGCACTTCGGCCGCCGCCGCCTCCGCAGCCGCTGCTGCTGTCGTGTCGGTCACATCAGAAAAGACTACAAAAAAGGCAGCTGATTTTATTCAAAAGTTTGCCGATATGCTAGACGCTTATCCTGGTGCAGGACTCCGCGAGGTGATTCGTCTAATACCTGATGGGCTATTTGTGGGTACAGGCCTTTTTGCCTTGTTAAGCCAAAACTACGCAGTCTCTATGCTGTTTTTAATTCTTTTTGAAACTTTGTTGATTACGGTGGGACTTCAAAATCTTTTTGGATATATCAGTTTCCCTGATGTAATACCCTCAGGAGAATCGATGGGTGAAAAATGTATTTCTGGATTTCAGTCACCTACACTTCAGACGCTTTCCCTTTTCTTCAAAATGGGAACCACCTCCGCCTTTCCCTCCCCCCCTCTTTTTGTATTTACAACGGCCACCATCTATGTCATTTCCTGTCTCCAGAAGTTCATTCCAGAAATGGAAGGTTTAGGACCCGGTTTTAGTGCTCGATATTACATGAGTATTGTTCTTTCCTTTTTAGCATTGTTCATTATTGCAGTCTATCGTTTTTTCTCAAAGTGTGATTCGTTTGGTGTCATTGTATTGACTATAATCGCTGGATTTTGCCTTGGATTAGTGTTATGTCAACAGAATACAGTATTGTTTGGAAAAGAGGCAGTGAATCTTATGGGTATTCCATCATTTACCAATACAACCGCCGATGGAAAACCTATTTATATTTGCCCTCAAAAACTAGTTCCAAGAACCTAATAGAGAATGCCTTTACCAGGTATAGGAGAAGGTTTTTTTGCATTGACAAAAAGCACTCTAACAAGTGCTTTTACAGCACTGCCGATTATACTTATTACCATTACTGCCTTCTTTTCAACTACCACAGCCAATCCAGGAATGATGATTCTTCTTTTAGGTCAAATCATCGCCATTCCCATTGTTCAGACAGTACTTGGATTTTTACGAGGCCTTTCATTTATTCGATATTATCTGAACTTAGGGCCGGCTCAGAACTATGAAAATAATAAGCTATGCAGTCTTTCTCCGGTGGATGTGAAAAGCGATCAAATCATGCCGCCTGTCTCCTACTGGATGGCTCATGTTATTTTCTTTGGAACATATGTTGCCTCCAATGCAATGTCGATTTATGTAAATGATCCTGAAGTCAATAGTCCTGACCCAATCAAGGTTGAAAATCGCAAGACTCAGGCAATGACGGCCTTTGGAGTTACCCTCTTTTTCATATTATTTGCCATTTTCCAACATTACATGTACGTTGGGTGTGATACGATTGGCTCGTTAGCTCTTGCGTTTATCCTCTATATACCACTCGGCTATGGATTCTTTGAGCTTGCAAAACTCTGTGGACTCCGCACTGCCGATTTGTTTGGCATTGCCACAAAACTCTATTTGCCTTCTCCTGGAGATGATAAGAACTTCCCCTATGCCTGCGTAAATATTCAGGCCAGTCAGTAGAATGGCAAAAACAAGTCTTCGCTCTTTGGCAAAAGTTGGATTCGGCCTTGGCCTGGGTGTGATGGCTGCTCAGATCGTATTCCTCCTCATAGGTGCTGCACTCTTCATTCCAGGATATTTAATGGTAACGGGTGAAAAGAAAGAGTCTCAACCCAGTGAAGCCAAACGCATTACGGGCCTTGTTCTCATGGGTATCGGTGTTCTCATCATGGGTGGTGTAGGATTCGGATTCTTGCTTGAGAATCTTACTGAATAAACCTCGGCTCGTTTTCTAAGAAAAAAAACTCAAAACCCTGAATATAAAATGTTCAAGGTTTTGGCTCTTCTTTCTATGCTCGCTGCAACCACTGGATGCCCTGCTTCTCCTTCTTTCGACGAGTGGTCTGCCGCCCATGGAAAGAAGTATGAGCCTACGGAACGTGATTATCGCAACTCCGTGTATGACATCAATGTTGCGATGATTGAGGCTCACAATGCTGGAAACCATAGCTGGTCGATGGCGGTGAACAAGTTTGCTGATCTGACTCCCAAGGAGTTCGCGGCACGCTATACTGGCGGTCTCAAGAAGCCTGTACGTCGTCTCCGTAAGCAGGGTGTTTCCCTTGTCAACACAACTGCACTCCCTACCAGCGTGGACTGGGAGGCGAAGGGTGCTGTGACTCCTGTGAAGAATCAGGAACAGTGCGGGTCATGCTGGGCCTTCTCGACCACTGGTTCCGTGGAGGGTGCCTGGTTCATCTCGAAGGGTCAGTTGGTCAGCCTCAGTGAACAGCAGCTCGTGGATTGCTCGGGTCCCGAAGGAAACCAGGGTTGCAATGGTGGTCTGATGGACTACGCCTTCCAGTATATCATTGACAACAAGGGTATCACCACGGAAGCTGCGTA
>JACCDW011143948.1_pt1 | contig 15380 bp, 10 predicted proteins | sample 7449781 | NCBI WGS metagenome assembly JACCDW01 (sample SAMN15323449, study PRJNA562643) | freshwater metagenome | isolation source: river surface water | place: USA:Blue River Watershed | collected 2017-08-18
GCAACGACCTCTGCACCTGCTCCTGCACCTGCTCCTGCACCTTCTGGCGGTGGCGGGTCAGGGCGACGACGCTAATGCATTATATTGACAAATAGCGGCCTTGACCAGGCGTTTTATAACTTTAAGGTCTGCTGAATTACATGCCTCCGATAATATATAATTTATTTCTTCAGAGACTATTTCTGCTTGCATAGCTGCTCCATAAAGATGGCTGGCTAACTCATTCCAATTCAATATTTTTTTGGCCAACAACTTACTTAAAGTAAGTAAGTTGCTGCGACAAATCTGCACTTGTTCGGCTGCTAACATTTAATGTATTATGCTGTGTCATTCTTAAACTTTACGACGGGTTCTACGCCTTCGGCTTTTACCACCTGCAACATTTGGTCTTCTAACTCTATAATACCGAACATTAGCCGGCTGCACTACTACAGATGTAGTTGGATTTCTTATTAAACCTTCTGGCGTTGCGCTTGGTAAAGCTCTTAGGGCATTAAAATTAGCGCGCGTATAAATACGATTGTGCCCTAACTCACCCTGAAAATTCACCATTTCTGTACCTTCTGTACGAAGTGCGGCAAGATTACGATAACCAATGGGATCCTGAGCAGTATTTGGGATTTCTAATTCTCCAATATGAGGGGCATTGGCATATGGGTTTGCTGGTAGGGCCGCGAATGCGGCCGCAGGTGGAGCAAGAGCTGCATCATATTCTTGCTCATCCTCATCAACGGGAATATTTTCATTATATACATTTCGCAATATTTTTTTAGTTATATATATATCTGTGCCAAGCCACATTATGCCGTGAATATTTCTTGTTCTAGGTATTTCCCAAGCGACCAAATAATAGTATCCTCCATGTTCATCTTGTCTTAAATATCCATCTATTGGTGGATAAATAATATAGTCATCATGAAAATTAATTACTCTCGGGAAGATTCCTGTATCATATATCTGATCTCTAACAATTTCATCAATATTATCTTTTTCTTCATTTGTGAACCAAATTCTATCATTCCTCCTAGCCGTACCATGAGTACCAGGAACTATTTGTGGTCTATAATTTAAATCTATTATTCTTCCATAAGGCGTATTCCTAGTAAGCCCCACACGAATATTATAATCAACAACTGGATTCAATCTATCTTCAATTGCTGCACCCAATCTTGCAACCTGAGCTCCTGCTGCATTTCTTGCACGACAAGCTAAATTATACACCCCATTTCTTGTACGACAAGCTGCATTAATTACACGATTCCTAGCACGAGCTGTCAGATTTCTGATTCTTTGCATCCTCTATATTTATTGAATAATTAAAGTGTTATCTATGCAGTCCCATTCTTAAGCTTTCGGAGAGACCCTTCTGAAATCTCAATTCCCTCTGTATACTTCAGTCGGAAGACTATTTGCTTCGCCGGTAAATTAGGATAAGCAGCCAGGACATTTAGGATTGTGGCCCGCTCTTCATCTGTCCACTTCCCTTTTTGTTTTGCAGGCTTGGGTTCCACAGGAACATTAAGTCGTTCAGGTCCATCACTTGTAACAGTTAGGGATTTGCCGGCTGGGCTGATTTCAGGCGCTGCATGATGTCTATCATGACAGGCGGCACACAGAACCATTAAATTCCGCGCATCATTTGTACCACCGGCCGCACGCTCATGCACATGATGCACCTCAAGGTCCCTGGTCACGGCATGGCCGCACAGTTCACAGGCATGGCGTGTGACTGCCGAGTTCCAAGTGCTGCGTGGTGCTTCTTCCTCCGCCACAGTGCCCAGAAGTCGCCGCCGAATGGCAAGTGCCTTCTCCAGGAATGCAACAGGGACATTCATGGCGCGGGCGACTTCTAGACCGTAGAGTGAAGACCCAGGTCCAGGTGTCAAATGGCGCTCATAAATAAGTTTTTGACTGACCGGGTCATAGTGGACTTTTAGGTGCCAGATACTGAGGTTGATTTCATGTGGGGGTTGTAAAACTTCAGTTAGACCATGAAGGTGTGTTGCAAATACATAGGAGGACCCGCGTTCATGTAGCCACTCAATGCCAGCGGCAACTAGGGCTTTTGCGGAGACGGATTCAGTTCCGCTGCAGAGCTCATCGCCGAGTACAAGTGTATGGCGGTCGGCGGCACGCAAAATATCCCGCATCTCACTCATCTCTACTGCAAAACTACTGAGGCCGGCCCACAGATTATCCTGATTGAGAATTCGGGTGAACAGTGACCTGTATGGTGCGAGGCGAAGCGTCGTAGCAGGTACAAAGCAGCCACACTGAGCCAGATGTACTGCAATGCCGATACTTTTCATCAATGACGATTTACCACTTGCATTCATACCGTAAACAAGCCAGCCCTGGCCTTGGTCTAAGTGCACATCGTGTGCTACATATTCAGTCCGCGTCACAAGACTTTCAATGAGAGGATGGCGAAGAGCAGTGGCTTCAAATGCCGAACCATTCGTGTTTTCTTCAATAATGGGACAAGTCCATCGGCGCGCCCGGGCCTCGGTTGCGAGTGCGAGACTGACATCAACAGCGGCCAGCCAGTCCTCCGTCTGAGACCATAAGGATTGTGTTTCGGTACAGAACGCGTTGCAGGCCAACGGTCCGGGTAGTGCAAGGCGGAATTCGCGACCCAGCTGTTCGCGCAATGCTAGAATGCGGCCATTCATCCGCTCAAGCCAATCACTTTCAACCCAGCCCCCACCTTTCTGGATACTTACACTAAAAGTGCGTTGTTCGGCAGTCATTGTTGCTAGGTGCCGCGCAGCGGCAGGAGTGCCAAGGGCGGCCTTGATTGTGGTAAGGGCCGTGCGTGTGCCACGAAGGCCATAAGGGGTCTTTTCGCGCGCCTCCCAGCGCAAGGCAGCTCCACCGGCTAGTTCGCTCATGACTTTTAGGAATGTATCAAGTTCTGCAGTAGCTACTGCCAGCTTTTCCTCAATGGCAGCAAGTACAGGATGTGCAGCCGATGGCAAGAAGGTAGTATTTTCATTCTCACCTGCAGCCCTCTCCAAGTCAAAGTGGAGCGCCAGGCTGGTGGAAAGTGTCTTTAAGCCGGCGACCATGGCTTCTGTAGCGGTGAGAGGGCCGAGGGTTTGGCCGCAGATTTCTGCGGCAGCTGCGTAGCTACTTTGAAGGGCTAGTAGTTCGGCGGCACCGATATCTGCACACAGCATGCGGCGATGGAGTCGCGGTAAGTCATAAATATTACGAAGTGCGCGTTGCACTGGAGCTGGATTAGAAAGTGATGCAAATGCCGACACTTCAGCTAGGCGTGTCATAATTGTAGTCGGCTCAGCCGAGGGCATGAGAAGGCGCTGGCGGAGTGCCCGTTTGCCAAATGCGGTGGTTGCGGCGTACTTGAAAAGGTCCAGAACACTTTCATTACCAACAGTTTGGATTTGTAGCTGATTAAGGGCATGATTGCCGAGAAGAAGAAGATTAGTCGGGTTCCAGGACTGGTTCTGCTGAAGCCGTTCAAAGCTACTTGGGAAATGGTCTTCTATAAAGCGTAGAAGACCACAGAGCACTTTTTCTTCCGTCACTGACTCTAAATGTAGATACTCGGCCAAAGGCAGAATAGTTCGCGGCTGGTATAAGCGGCGCAAGAACGAGTCACGAGGCAGCGGTAAGTCCAGTGAACCCATACTTTGAGGCCGAATGTGCATAAGTGCACCGGGCCAAGTATAATCAAGCTGTTTCCTAAGGGTTTCCTCAGAGCCGCTGTTGCAGAAAACAATAAGTTCGCGCGGCCGAAATACACTTAGGAAGTGTAGTAGCTCATCACTGGTCCATGAGTCCTGGTTACCACGAATGCCGCCGCTCGTCGTATAAGTAGACCCTGTACTTAAGTCAAAAGCTGCAGCAGAAAACTTAGGCATCCCCAACCAAACACTTACGATAGTTGGGGCATCGTAGGCGGCCAGTGCCTCTAAGTGTGTGGACGGACTTAGAATACGACTTACTTTTCGGTCCAAGACTTTATCCGATTTATCTTTCACCTGGTCAACAACCACGACCGTCCAGCCGGCCCCTGTAAGTTTGCCGGCCCACTTATGAAGTACATAATCAGGAAATCCGGAGAAAAGCCCATCAGCGCCACCTGGTGCATCGCCTCGCTTTACTTTTAGTTGAATGCCAAGAATATCAACAATATCCTTCACATTCATCTTTGTACGGCCATCTGGGTCCTGGATATCATAAAGCTCATAGAATGAGCCGACCATTAGGAAAATAGCAGTCTTGGGACCGTACTCGGCAGAGTACTTATTATATAGTTGCTCATATAACTCATACATGTCGTAAACCCTTAGGGTATTAACGCGCCGACACTTTATATGCCTATTGTGCGCATTAGGCGCTCTATATCCTGGCGAATTCTGGAGCCAATTGATGGAACATCTTCCATCTGGAACTGAATCTGTATATTTGCTGGATTAAGGGGGGCGGTCGTGACTGATGCACTAGCTGATGCTGAGGAGTTAGAAAGAAGAGTTAGGCACTGTGCAACGGTCTCATTGTGCAGTTTACGAAGTGCGGGGTCGGTGACAGGTGGCATTGGTGAATTTACAAGTCTCTCACACTCGGCTCTGGTTTTAGGAGTATTACTGACAGTAATTGGTATTGCAGGTGTAGGTGCAGGTCCGGGACTAGAAGCGGATACTGGACTAGACGCGGATGCTGAACCAGAAGCGGATGCTGAACCGATTCCGTTCAAAAGTTCAGATGCAGTAATATCAAAGTTTGGCGCCATAGTGGGACTGCATGTAGAGGGGGCAGTACTAAAATTACCTTCAGGTATGCATTGTCCTGCACTTGTACCAAATCTGTCTTGCTCCAAGCATTTACCAGTAGTCTTACACCAACCACAGTCATCAGCAGCAGCACAAGTAGCACAATTAGTGTATGTGGAGCAGGCCGGCGTAGTTACTGTAAACCCTTCCTTGCTTGTATGCTCCCGCTGGCACATACCAGTAGCCTCATTCCAGCCACAACCCTTAGTGTTCAGACAGTCAGTGCGCTGGCCCAAGTCTGAGCAAACATCTGGCCGAGAGGAAAGTAATAAGTTCCCTGCTTCGCTCGGACTACCATAATCACTAAAAGTCTCTTTCTGCCGTAGCATTACGAAAGCGGCCACTGAAATTATAAGTAAAAGTATAAGTGTACTTGCTACTAGCAGCATTCTACCTATAGTGTCTTTTTTGCAACAATTAGGGAATCACTATATATTTGGCGCAAAATGGACTCTGGAGCCTTAGAGTTAGGCTTTATAAGTTTCTTATCAATAAGTACAGCGCGAATACTTTCAATTGGCAGCTCTTTTGCCTGTGTAAGTGCATGGCGGGTTTTATTGACGCGTTTATGAAATGAGTTAAGTACTACTTTACGAGTCTTAGCTTTTGCTGGCACTAAGCCAGCCCCCTTAATCTCTGTTGTAGGTTTAATAGGTAATTCAGGACCGGGGATATTCTCTTTTTTCTTCAAGAGAACTTTTGGTGTTTGCTTCTCTTTTGGTTTGAGCACAACTTTAGTCCTGATGGTTGGTTGCACAGGCTGTACCTGTGGTGCAGGAGAGGGTAAATTAGGGGCTACTTTGGCTGGCTGCGGCGGAGTGATTGATTCCTGACTTTTAGAGATGACAAGTGGCTGCGACTTTGTCAAGGGTAGAAGTGTTTCTTCTTCTGCATCACCTTCTTCTGCCCTCACTTTGCGTGTACGCCGCCGCCGAGTTAAGTCCTTCGGTTTTGCTCCAAGAACCTGGATTTGCCGAATAGTATTATCTGGCGCTTCAGACATATAGACTAATAGGCCGCTGAATTTATTTACGCGACCTGCGACGCAGAGAAGAAGCAACCTAAAAATTTGACACAGCGTAGTCCCTAAGAGTTCAGCTACACATTAAGCCACACACAATGCTTCCTTCGTATCGTCATATTCTCGCGGCCTATTTTGGCCAGAACAATGGTCGGCAGATTATCAGTAACCAGATTGAATCTTACAATCAGTTTATTGAGAAGGACATTAAGGAGATTATTCAGATGGTGAATCCAATTGTGGTGCGCGGCAGTCCTGACTCGCCATCTATGATTCCACGCTCGGCGCTTGCTTCGGTAATTGGCGTTTCAACAACTGCCGCGCATGCTCTCCTAGGAACGACTATTGGTTCGGGCGAGGAGGTCACAGCTGTGCCAACGGCGCTCTCTGCAGCGCGCCCGCGTGCAAACATTGAGTATGAAGTGAGCCTGGAGTTTGAGCGAATCACGCTGCGTAAACCGACTATCTTTGAGAACAATGGTGCAATTCAGCCCATGATGCCCAATGATGCCCGTCTTCGCAACCTGACATATGCAGCACCCCTAAATGTGGATATCAAGGTGACGACCACCTGCATTGACAATGCACATGGTGGCGCGCGCAACTCTAAGGTGCGTCTATTTCCAAATGTACATCTTGGCAAGGTACCTGTAATGGTTGGCAGCAAGTTCTGCCTCCTCGCGGACCAGCCCAATATTCATCCTCGTGAAATTGGCGAGTGCTCTGAGGACCTCGGCGGCTACTTCATTATCCAGGGCGGCGAGCGTGCAATTATTAGTCAGGAGCGTATGTCCGAGAACCGTCCGTTTGTCTTCCGAAATAACAGGAACACGGCGCGTGACCGTGAGGTCGTTGAGATTAAGTGCATTGGACCAGACAATGACCAGGTACCTAAGAGTAATGCCGTCCGTATCGTCTATCACCCCAAGAATCCTCAGCTTCTGCTCCTGCGCGCCAATGTGCCGCGCGTGAAGACTGAGATTCCGCTATTCATCCTCTTCCGTGCACTCGGTATTGAGGCAGATAAGGATATCTGTGACCTTATTCTGGGACCGGAGGGCGATTCGGCAATGGATGCAGTCCTAGATGAGTCTATTCATGAATCTGCGGAGATTCGTACAAAGGAGCAGGCTCATGAGTGGCTCTCGCAGCACTTCATCACCTGGTCCGTGCGATCTCAACGAAATGTCGCGATTAGTGATATTCTGGCGGAGGAGCTATTTCCCCAGGTCGGCGGCGCGGACAAGGAGTATGAGAAGGCGTGCTATCTGGCACACATGACTCGTAAGGTGCTCTGGGTTGCCTGGAATCGCATTCCGAATGATGACCGTGATGCATATCCGAATAAGCGCGTAGACATCCCTGGCTTCCTGCTTGCCGACCTATTCCGCAAGACTTTTACGAGTCGTATGGTAAAGGATATTCGGGCCAGCCTGAGCAAGGAGATTAACGGCGGCAGTTGGCGCGCGGCTTCCAACTTTGAGGAGATTGTGAACATCAATAACATTCAGAAGATTATCAAGGCGACTATTCTGGATGTGAATCTGCGGTCCAGCATGGCCACGGGCAACTTCGGCTCCCTAAAGGTCGGTGGAAGCCCTAAGATTGGTGTGAGTCAGGTGCTTAATCGCCTGAACTTCATGTCGGCGATTTCCCATTTGCGCCGTATCTCTACGCCAATTGAGAAGACCGGTAAGCTGATTGCGCCGCGTAAGCTGCATAATACGCAGTTCGGCTTCATCTGCCCCTGTGAGACACCTGAGGGTGCACCTGTAGGAGTGGTGAAGAACTTCTCATCCACTTCCTTTGTGAGTATCTACTCGCTTGCCTCAGTTGTCAGTGACTTTCTGGCTGTGCAGAACAAGCTTGTCGCACTCCGCGATTCTACTACAGTTGAGAAGCAGGAGCATGTCCGAGTATTCCTGAATGGTGCCTGGATTGGTACATTTAGGGTGGATGATGCAGCCGAGGCTATTGCGGAGCTTCGCTATGCTAAGCGGGCCGGCGTACTTCACCGTTACACCGGTATTGTCTGGAAGATAGCGCTTAAGGAGGTGTGGATTACCACGGAGGCCGGCCGTGTTATTCGGCCGCTCTATTATGCACCTGCGCTCCGCGAAGTGCTTGCCGACTCTGCACTAAAGGATGAGCTTATGAGCATGACGGACTGGAATGAGATTCTTGACTGGGAGACACCTGGTCACAATCATCTGATTGAGTACATTGATGCAGGTGAGACGGAGGGTACCTATATTGCCATGCATGCTGCTGATGCGGCCAAGGACAATTACACTCATGCAGAGATTCACCCATCTACGATTCTCGGATCACTGGCGAGCAATATTCCATTCCCTGACCATAACCAGTCGCCGCGTAATGCGTATCAGAGCAGTATGGGTAAGCAGGCTATGGGAATGCATGCACTCAATTACAGGGAGCGTTTTGATGCAATGGCGCATGTGCTCTGTTACAATGAACTCCCGCTCGTCAGCCCATTCATGAGCAAGATTTACGGTGCACAGACGCTGCCGGCGGGCCAGAATATTATTGTCGCGATTATGACCTACACGGGTTACAATCAGGAGGATAGTAATATGATGAATCGTGCATCGCTGGAGCGTGGCCGTTTCCGCAGCATCTTCTACCGAACCTATAAGGATGAAGAGCGAAAGAATCAGTCATCTGGTGAGGAAGAGCGATTCTGCAAACCGGACCCGGACCAGACAAAGCAGATGAAGCACGCCAACTATGAGAAGCTTGGACCCGACGGATTTGTGCCCGAGAACACCTATGTGGACCCAGATGATGTTCTCATTGGCAAGGTAGTACCGCTGCGCGTGCCGACAGGAACGGTGGTGCCTACAGGTGCAAAGCGTTTCCGTGATGTGAGCAGGACGCCGCGTAACAATGAGGTAGGTTATGTGGATAAGATTTACAAGAACCGTAATGGCGAGGGCTACTCATTTGTCAAGATTCGCACCCGCCAGGATCGTGTGCCAGAAATTGGTGATAAGTTCTCGTCGCGCCACGGCCAGAAGGGCACCATGGGTATGATTCTTAACCCTGAGGATATGCCGCAGACTGCCAGCGGCCTGGTGCCAGATATGATTATCAACCCTCATTGTATTCCTAGTCGTATGACTATTGCCCAGCTGATGGAGACGCTCCTTGGTAAGGCAGGATGTATGGCCGGCGCGCTAGGTGATGGCACTCCATTTAATGAGGTGACAGTGGATAGTATTGGCGGCATTCTGCGCGATGGATATGGACTGGAGCCGTGCGGCAATGAAATCCTGTATGATGGATTTACGGGGCGCATGATGGAGACGGCCATCTTCATGGGACCATGCTACTATCAGCGACTCCGCCACTGCTCTGCGGACAAGTTGCACAGCCGTGCATCTGGACCGCTGGTGATGCTCACTAGGCAGCCGGCCGAGGGTCGTGCTCGTGATGGTGGTCTGCGATTTGGAGAGATGGAGCGCGACTGTGTGGCGGCACATGGTATCACGGAATTCACGAAGGAGCGTTTTATGGAGTGCTCGGACGCTTTCCCTTGCCATGTGTGCCGCGATTGTGGCTTGCTGGCGGTTGCAAATAAGGAGGCGGGTATCTGGAACTGCAGGTCATGTGGTAATACGACGCGTTTCTCGGCAGTGCAGATTCCGTATGCAAGTAAGCTACTTATCCAAGAGCTTGAGACAATGTGCATTGCACCGCGACTAATGACTCAGGGTAAGCTTACTACTGGGGCAATGAAACGGCAGCTGGTGACAATTAAGGAGGAGGCGCTGAGCGCAAAGGAGGTGTAAATGCTCCGATGACAGTTAGGTAATATACAAAGATAATAGGAGAAAATTTGATGGCAAATACAATATATTTTTATTGTCACACAAGAAAAATGTATTATGTTCACACGCCCGACTACCGCACTTTCACGCTTGTGGATGTGGACACAGGAACCCAAGGACCAACATTTACGGATGCAAAGATGTTCAATGGAATCTTGAACGGTGACCTGGTCAGTGTAAATGATGATAAGGAGATGCCAATTGACCTGGTGAGCCGCTGTCGGCATCCAACCCTCGCCGGCGTCTTGGTGCTGAACTCTAAGGTGCTCTATGGGCTCACGAGTCGCAATGTACCCATCTATCTGTTTCATCCATATGACCGGCGTTATCCTCCGTTCCGAGTGGGTTGCACAGACAAGAGTCGCACAAATAAGGTGGTGACAGTGAGTTTTGAAAATTGGAATCGTGGCGACATGTTTCCTCGTGGAGCTCTTATTGCTACTCTCGGTGCTGCGGATGATTTTGCAGCAGAGCGTGCCGGCTTGGAAGTGATGGCCAGCCCCTTTTACAGCCATAAGGCCTTTATGGGCCTGCCATTGCATACAGCTCCTCCTTCAGGCCGTGAACTGTTGGCACAGGAGAGCGGCTGGACCGTTTTCAACATTGACCCTGAGGGTTGTCGTGATATTGACGATTGCATTGCGCTCCGTGATGACGAAATAGCAATCTGTATTGCAGATGTAGATGCGGCAGTGCCTGCCGCTAGCCGGCTGGACGAGTATGCATCGCTCACTGCGCAGACCATTTACCATGAGGGTGCTGCTGTGCGACCTATGCTTCCACCTATGCTCTCTGAAGGCATCTGCTCTCTAGTAGCTGGAGCCGTGCGGCCATCTGTGGCTTTGCGGGCGACTATTAGGGATGGTGCTCTAATCAATGCGCGCTTCCAAACTGTCAATATCATTAATGGTCGGTCATATACTTATGAAGAAGCCCAGGAGGGACTTAAAGAGACCCTTGGGCCGCTGATGCGGGCGCTGCGACAAAATGACAAAGAGGAGGGGGCTTGGGGGACAGGCTGTCCCCCAGAGGATGACTCACATCTATGGATTGCGGCCGCAATGACGCACTACAATTTGGAGGCGGCCAAGGTGCTCATGGCGGCGGGCCATGGACTGTTGCGCGCCCACTCGGGGCCAAAGGCGGAGCGTCTTGCGGCCTTGGCCACCCTTGGTCCTGAGGTCGCCGCAAGGCTCGCCTCTGAAGCGGCGACTTATTGTCTTGTGGCCGCGAACAAGGTCCATGCGGGCTTTGGTGATGCCCCGTACTGTCATGCAACCAGTCCTATTCGCCGTTATGCTGACCTGGTAAATCAGCGAGTGCTGAAGGGTACAACACTTGTTGCAGCACAGCATGAACTTGTGTACACATTAAATGTCAGAACGAAGGCTGCAAAGGAGTATGAGCGAGCCTGTGCTTTCATGCGTGCCTTGCAGGCGCCCGTGAAAGAGGTGGATGTCATCTCCGTTGGTGGCGGTCGCGCCTATGTACCGTTCTGGGGTCGTCTGATTAAGTATGATGGACCCAGCGGCAAGGTTCGTTACTTCTATGACGCCACAAAGCCAAAGTGGAGTCAGAAAATTGTATTTCAGGCATGTGCTGCCTAAAAGTTGGCCACAAATAAAAAACAATGGATGTACTTGACCTCACTCTTGATTATCCAATGGAGTATCATCCTCCTACTAGTGACTATGCGGCGGGGTTTGCACATGGCGCAGTTACTAGCGGCATTGTAATTCTTTTTATTTGGATGACTGTATGGCGCTGTTTGCAGGCGCCTGGACCACGAACCATTAAGGGGCGCCTTGCAAATGCGGAGCGACTGCTTTAGGGTATTCCAGTTATCTTAGTTGCTAAGTCGCAATACTGTTGCAAAATATCTGTTGTATCAAGATGCTCGCGCTGGGGACCAAATGCATAATGAACACAAACTGGGTCATTAAAGATATAATTGGCTCTCTTAATAGACTTTGGAATTTCAACACTCAAAATCTGCTCTTCTTCAAATGAAAATTTAAATGGCTTCATCATGCCTCCAAACCAGGCAATGCAATTTATGCTCACACGCTCATAGTCATGGCACTTCCATACATTAAAGGATTTTTTCCACTGGCTTATATCCCCGACTTGCAAACTCTTAAGGAAAGCATGATGCACGGCTTCAGTAAAATATGCATCCTTCCAGCCCACATCATCCATGCATGCATATCCAGGTGTCTTTTCATATTTAATTAATAAATTGCGATAATGTAAATTACTTATAATTGCATTATTGATAATATTAGGGTAAACCAAAAAAGGGACTGGATTCAGTAAACGGGCCAACTTAAGTTTCTTGATGAAATCCAGTTCCATAAAAACAACATCATCATCAAAACGAATATATAGTGTATCTTCCCGCGTAGCATTTTCAGGAAAAAATAGACCAATTGTATCAATATTATTTGGGCGCACAGGGCATGGAATCAATTTAATCCAGTCATTTTGACGAGCAAGCTCCTTCATATACTCAATGTCTGCATCATTAGTTGTATTGACCCAAAGCTGCCAGCACTCAAACTCTGAGCGCTGACTTACAAGATACTTATAAAGTATTGATAAATACTGTTTGCGACCAGCTGGTGTACAAATTTCACACCGCATATTTCTTATATCTTAACCTAATTTTACTTAAAGTGCTATCAGACATGAGGAAAATCCTCTAATGTATATGTGCCGATACATGGTATATATGGATTATGATATATTTTAACCTCATGTTTGCCTATTTCATGAATTGTAGTAGAGCCCTCGCCAACTGGTTTTGTATGTAGCACATGTATATCATCAAATACAAAATGAGGGACCGGTGCCAAAGGGTTTTTAACAAATGACAATGCATGCCAAACTGTTTCTAGACCCCAGCCCGCCCGAAACTTAGGGAAGAGCAGAAGTGATTTAATAAAGACATCTTTATACGCAGCTGCACTGAAACCAGGCATCATAGATTCTGGATGTGTGATACGACGATAGCGCATCTTAGGGTTCGTTTTTAACTGGTCCCAAGATGCCCAGACTTTACTTAAATCGTACTTTTCAGGATATAAGTAATTTGCAATTGACGGTGAAAATATCTCGGCACCACGAGCCGCCGCAAGCACAAACATTCGGTCAATGTCGGCAGCACTTATTTTTAAGTCACTATCAGGATACCAGAAATACTCATACGCGGCATAAAATTCAGGGCTCTGTAAAAAATGCGAAACTAGCACATTTGTTGCAAGTTCATATTTAAGACCCTTAGCAGCAATACAAAAATCATATGTATTTGCCATACTAGCCATATTATTTCCATAATAAAGTATTAAAATATCAAATGTGCGTTCGCCTACAAACCATTCTTTGTGCAAGCTATCATCACCACATGGGCAGATTACTAGATTTTTTCTCATTCTTTTATATTTATCTTAATTCCCTTAAAGTTATCTAAAGTCGCAGATAGAGCGAATCAGGCACAGCAATATCGCGAATAAGTGCAGAGCCAACGGTTGCCAACCTCTCTAACAGTGAGACATCGGAGCGAAGTGTGGCGACTGCAGTCAGCTCTTCCAGCAGATTACTTGCCTTAAGAACAGCCTTGGTAAGATTGGCCTCATAGCAAGCATAGCCCTCACATAACTCCTTTGCCGGTGCGCCATCAATCCAATGATAGATGAGGTCACAGTAATCTGCCGCCAAATACCAATAGGCGGCATTAAGGGGGTCGCCTTCCAAGTCCATGAGCCTCTTCTGTCCAACAATTAGGGTTTCATATGCACGGGCCACAGCCTCTGAACAGGTGACCGTCGCGGGCAGCTCATCAGGCCGCTGCTTTTCTGCAAGGAAGGCGGCAAGGACGGCGACAATCTCCTGACCGGTCAAGTCGGCAAAAGCTCCAGATTCATAAAGGTCAACCATTAGGAGTGAGTGCCCCTCATTGATTTCCGTTGCTGCTATGCCACGCGCTGTAAGCGTCTTACGATCCTCGGCAAGGAAGCCTGCTGCCACCAGGAAGTCCAGACGCGGCTCAATGAGAACGGCGGGGTCCGCGAGCTCCGCCTCCTGTGCCTCGGCGGCGGCCTTGGCCTTGGCGGCCTCCAGGCGGAGGGCGCGAACCTGGGGCCATGCCTTCTTGGCCCTGTCCCAGACGGGGCCAAAGCGGCGATTCTCCCATGCACTGAGGGCGCGCTGCCCCTCCTTCTTCATCTGATTGTTTGTTGCTGTCCGAATAACGACCTCAATCGCCTCACGGTCAACCATTGCAGCCTGGATATCGGGCGTAAGCTTATTCTCCTCAAGGTATTTTGCCTCAGCTGCTTGCGCCTTCGCAACCTGCTCCTGGAAGACTTTTAGTGTATGCTGCGCCTGCTGATACCAGTAGCTCTGCTGAATAATCTGGAGCCAACGGACTCCGCCCGCGTGGAATGCCTTCAAGATGAACTCATAGCCGAACTCCATGCGGCTCTGGATTTGCGGCATGCAACCCGTGGCAACCTGCTGCATTTCCTGGGGCCCAATCGGGTCACGGCACGGGAGGTAGATGACATGGCCGCACACATCCTTGCCGCGCCTACCAGCACGGCCCGCCATCTGGATGTACTCGTCCGTGCGCAGAAGACGGAGGCCGCTGTCATCATGCTTCTTAAGGTCAGTGAAGATGACAGTACGCGTCGGCATATTGATGCCAACCGCAAATGTCTCCGTGCAGAAGAGGACTTTTAGGAGTCCTTTGCCGAACAGGATTTCAACAATCTCTTTGAGGAGAGGGAGGACGCCGCTGTGATGGAAAGCGATGCCGCGCGCCACAAGGTCACGAAGGCGCCAGTACTGGTCCGTGGTCTGCAGCTCCTTATGGTCACGCAGATGGTAGTCAAAGATATGGCGAACGGCTGCCTGGTCACTTGTGTCAATCAGTGAGCCATCAACAGCTGCTGCATAGCGCTCCGTGTCAGCGCGGCTGAACGCGAAGACAAGGGCGGGGAGCAGGTCTCTGACTTTTAGGGCATTAATTGTCATGTTGAGCTGATGGATGAAGCTTGCCTCGCGAAACTTGCCTGATGCCGCTGGCGCGGCCAGTACCGTGCTGGCATTAGTGGCAGCTGCTGCGGCTTTTGCCGCTTGAACATCGGCTGCGCGGCCAGCCGCGCTCGCTTTGAAGTCACGCTCCCGTTTACGGTCAGATGCCTTGCCATCCAAGTAGCTGCGATAAGCATTCATATCAAATACCTCCTTATAGTCAGCACCAGTAGCCATAATGGGTTCAAGTTCAAGGTCAGAGCCATGGATTCGGGCGGCATAGTGAGTGAGCGGAACAACGCGATGGCTGGTGGCAATGAGGCTGATGGGACGCTGGCGCAAATCACCGAGCCAGCCGGCGAACAAGTCGGGCCGGCTAATGGTTGCCGAGAGGAGCACAAGTTTGACCTGGGGCGGTAGGAGAATCATGGTCTCTTCCCAGACCCGACCGCGGTCAGGGTCATTGATGTAGTGGCATTCATCAAAGACGACTGCATCTAGGCCATCAATACTAAGGCCGGCACTGAGACCAAGGCTGGCTGTGGCTGTGCCTTGCTTATAGAGCAAGTTGCGCAGAATCTCCGTGGTCATAATGACGACATCGGCATCAGGCATGAACTTGATGTCGCCGGTCATGATACCGACGCGGGCCTGAGGGTAGCCTAGGGTACCTAGGCA
>JACCDW011482562.1_pt1 | contig 15370 bp, 9 predicted proteins | sample 7449781 | NCBI WGS metagenome assembly JACCDW01 (sample SAMN15323449, study PRJNA562643) | freshwater metagenome | isolation source: river surface water | place: USA:Blue River Watershed | collected 2017-08-18
GTTCGTGCTATGCGCATTGGAGCTGATGATTTTATTATTAAGCCTTTTGATAAAGATCAGTTAGAAGTTACTGTTGACAGAGCGCTCATCAATTATGCTTTACGCAAAAAAGTCAAAGAGCTTGAAGCCAATCTTTTTTTAGATGATTCCGCTGAAATACTAGGTAATTCACCCGCGATAAGAAAAGCTGTACAAATAGCACAAATTGTTGCAAAAGCAGAAGATACTACAGCTCTGATACTTGGCGAATCAGGGACCGGTAAGGAACTAATGGCTCGCTTCATTCATATGAGTAGTGGAAGAGCAAGACAACCGTTTATCACAATTAATTGCGGTGCAATTCCAAGAGAATTAGCAGAGAATGAATTCTTTGGGTATGAAAAAGGAGCTTTCACAGGTGCAACTGAAAAAGTAAAACCAGGAAGATTTGAACAAGCAGACAAAGGTACAATCCTTTTAGATGAGGTTGGTGAACTTAATCTAGAGATGCAAGTAAAACTCCTTAGAGTACTTCAAGAACGGACTTTTTATAGACTCGGTGGCACTAAAGAAGTTGAGGTTGATGTTCGCGTCATTGCTGCTACTAATCGTGATCTGGAACAATTAGTAGAAGAAGGGAAATTTCGAGAGGACCTATATTATCGTCTAAATGTAGCTATGATTTCCCTGCCACCACTACGTGAAAGACAAGAAGATATTCTTCCTCTCGCAAGTGTATTTGTTACAGAGTTTAATAAAAAGTTTAGCAAAACAGTTTCCGGCTTCTCACCTGAAGCAGCAGATATCCTCCAACATCATCCATGGAAAGGTAATATTAGAGAATTACGGAATGTCATTGAGAGAATCATACTTTTAGAATCAGATGAGACTATTTCTAAGGAGTCACTATCATTCCTTAGAAATACTTCCCAATCACAAAAACAAAAAGAACTATCTGATGGCCAGCATCTACTTCAGATTCATCCTGATGGCGTTGAAATGAATAATGTTGTAAAGGATCTTATCCTACAAACACTACATATCACTGGTGGTAATCAAATTAAAGCGGCTAAAATATTAGGGGTTTCAAGGGCCAAACTTCGCTATCGAATCGATCAACTAGGTATCAATTACAAGAATCTTGATTGAGAGATCAGATTCCTTTGTTGCTTAATTCTGCACTGCTTATATTTCGAAAGCTTCTTTCTAACAATTGAGAAATACCTTGATGTCACGCATCTTATTTGTTAGCCTATTCGCAGCGGGAATGATTGTTCAATGGTATTCCCTTCATGCACAATCAACAATCTCTGCAGTTATTCCTGATATCTGCTCTCCTGGGATGAATATAGCTTTGGAGATACTTGCTCCTGCTAGTGAAAAAGGTGCATTTGGATCTGATGGTATTTTTCTAAATAATAATTCTGATATCATTCGTGTAAAAACACATATTCCATCTGACTCTAACAAAATAGTTTTCTCGCCATTCATAGTAAGTTGGGAAGGAAGAGTTATTAGCGTTCAAGCTTTTGTACCACCAATTATAGCAGGAGGACCTAATCCAAATTCTTGGGATTGGTCTGCATTGCAAAATACATTTCGCATTCCTATCTGTGTGACTGTGAATGGAATAAGTTCCACAATAGATACACTGTATATTGTACAACCCTTTGCATTTGGTAATCGCGTTAGTGAATCCCAAACTAGTGTATTCGGTGCAGGCACATGGGGAAAACGCTCACGAAGAGGTGCAATGATTGTTGATTCAATGATACTTCCTCTCAATGGAAAATATGAAGTCAGCACAAATGATTGCGATCCTTTTTCTGAAGGAAATCAAGGATATCTTCCATTTACATTGATTGTTCAAGGAAATGTACAAGGAAGTGGGAGTATCATTTCTGTCAATGCCAATCGACAAAATGGAGGTCCAGGTGGCGGTGGCGGCGCTGGTCCTTTTTGTGATATTTCAAGTCCTGGCTCAACTGCAGGAGATGGTTATTCTGGGGGTGCCCCAGGTGGAAAAAATGGATCTGGATTATCTTCAAATGTTTACACAATTATTGGAACCGGTACTGGGAAAAATGTGGGCGGTCCAATTTCTGGAGCTACAATAACCGGTGTTCAGGGTGGTGAATGTAGGGCATTTGAAGGTGGTGGTGGTGGAACAGGTCATCCCTATGGTATGTCAGGATCAGGATCTTATGGTAAAAATGGCAGTATTGACGGTTTCTATGGTGGTGCGAGTTCACCTACTGATAGATTATTTGGCGGAGGAGGTGGTTATCGTACTGAAGGTGCTTCTTCCAATGCGATAAATGGAGGGAAAATACATGGTAATAGATGCGTTGTACCAATTGCAGGTGGCAGTGGTGGAGCAACTGGGAATCCAAGAGCTAATCTATTTCAATGGGCTTGTTCAGGATATGGCGGAGGTGGAGGTGGTGCATTACAGATTCATGGCCAAACAATTGCCAATATTGTTTTAGAAGCAAAAGGTGCAAGTGGAGAAGACAATGATCCTAATGGTGGAGGTGGTTCAGGTGGATATATTGGAATTGGTGCCCGTAATGCAATTTCAACTATGTCTCACTCGGTAGCAGGCGGACCTGGACCTACATCAGGTGGTGAAGGTAGATTCCGTTTTGAATCTCCCAGATATCCGACACTAAATCCTTTTTCTTATCCTGTAGTAAATCAAATTGGACAAGAAAGCTATCGAGGTGCAACAATTGAAACAGTTTCAACTGTAGATAGATCGAAACCACTCAATCTTGTGTACTCATGCGGTGACAGTATTCAGTTCTTTCTTAAAGCAAAGAATGGAGATTGGATTCCATATGTTTTCACAGAAGCTCGAGATCAAGGAGTATTGGTAATGCCATTTAATGATGCAGCTCTATTACCTGATTCTTTGTATTATCTAATGGCTATGCAGTCAAATAGGATATTTACATCAAAAGGTGAATACGAAAAAGAACCATTGGCCATCATCTCCCAATCTGCGGGCAATGTCCTCTATGCTCCTGTCTATCCTATTATTGCAAGCGATACGATTATTGCAATGTCAACGCCTCTTCTCTGTACCGATGATACAGTTTTCACTGCAATCAATATCAAGAATAAAGGAAATGGCATGTTGAGTATAGATTCAGCTTATTGGGAATCCAAAAACAATGGCTTCTTTACGGTCGATACTCAAAATTATCCTATTAATGTCAAAGCCGGAGATTCTATTCAGATCACAGTCGGATTTGCTATTAAAAATCAAAAAGGAAGGTATTTAGACACTTTGATAATTAGATCAAATGCAAGAAATGATTCAAGTTGGAGGATTGCTTATTCTGGTAAAAAGGAAATCATAGAATTAGCATATAGAAATTCTCAGAACGCTCAATATCAAAGAACATTCACTCTTCCTGAAACCTGCATAGGTTCTGCAGTAACAGACACTATATTTATTATCAATAGAACTTCTATTCCTGTTCCATCAGATAGTGTCCGACTATCCGGGAGTATTGATTGGACAATTGCCCCTCAAAGAAATACCATACCAGGAAATGACAGCACAATTTTTATTATTCAGTATATCCCCAAGAATGATAATATTCAGAATGCAATCCTTGAAGTACATTATCCTCTATGCGATACAATTGATCGAGTTAATCTACAAGGAAAAGGCAAGAGAACGATACTCATTGCAGATAAAGCATCAATATCTAGTCCGAATCAATCCATTGGAATAACAAACACTGAGTCAATAACCATCAGAAATACCGGTACTGGATCTGCATATATCACAACTAGCTCTTTTGGTTTGCAATCACCATTTCAAATCAGTAAAACCATACCAAATTTACCAGTTGAATTACAGCCTGGAGATTCACTGATATTAGCTTTATCAATCACAATGAACTCCAGTGGTATTTCTAGTGATACAATAGAGATATTCTCAATTGCAAATCAAGTATCATGTTTTGATTCTATTTTCATACCTGTATCAGCCAATGCCAGTCTTCCCACTCTTAATTTGCGTTTTGGAAATGCTCCAAAAGCTGATCCCAAATCTGAATCATTTGAAATTCCAATCATCTATACTATTCCTGGCAAAGATTCTGTACTTGCTGATATGAATATTTCATTCAGTGTTAATGGCTCTGTTTTCTATCCAAATAGTGCAAGCAAAGGCTCTTTATCGAGCACATTAGATGGAAGTGGAAATAGAATTATAAATATCAATTTCACTAAAGTACCTTTATCGATTAATGACTCTGTATTAACAACAATATCAGGAATCATTCAACTGGATACAATTGCTGTAGCACCACTGAAATGGTTGCCTATCCAATGGAATACCACACCATATGCATCGATAAATTCTAAGGATGGCATGATTGAACTCGAGCTTTGTGAAATCGGCGGAAAAAGACTAATCCTCAATGGTATTACTCCCCAATTTTTGGCAATTTTTCCCAATCCATTGCAATCAGGAACAGATGTTCAGATTCAGTTCCCTATCAATCGACTAGGTAAATATTCAGTAGCACTATCTGATATTTCTGGTAGATTAATCAATGAGAAGTCCCTTGAATTCAATGATATACATTCTTTGGGCAAACATCATTTGATGCAATTAGAAGTAAGAAACATTGTATCTGGAACATATTTCATGACTATTTCACTTGATGGTCAACAGATGACAGAACAACTTATCATTGTTCCTTGATAGAAAGTACAACTTCCAACTTACACGAAAATACCCTACATTTGTGCTCCGTTCGGTGTGTAGCGCAGCCCGGTAGCGCACTACTTTGGGGTAGTAGGGGTCGTGGGTTCGAATCCCGCCACACCGACACGAAAAAAGAAAGGCTCTGATTTCTCAGAGCCTTTTTTGTTATTGATTATAAATCTAGCGTAAGATTCATACTTGCCATTCTTTGAAGTATTGTTCCTCCAAAGATTTGATAATGCCTTCTATCAAGTGCATTAAATACTGTTGCGCTTAGTTTGATGTCCGAAGTAACTTTATACCCCATATTCAGATTAACAAGCCAGTATTCAGGAACATATCCTGCAAATAAACCAGCAACCCATTCAAAGCCGGTGACTCCACGAACTTGAACTCCAAATTCAAATCCATCTTTATCATATTGCAAAGCGAAATTGTATCTATTGGGTGAAGCATTAGGAACGATTTTCTGGGCTTGCAATGAATTTTCCTCAACTGAAAAACCAAGATATGAGTAATTCGCTTGGAATAATAAACCATTCATGATATAATAGTTCAGTCCTACTTCGACACCATATTCATTGATTACACCAATATTTTTAGGAGTAATGATGAGTGCTGCTGCACCAGTAGCAGGTATTGTCGCCAAACGATCATAGAAAAGTCTATTGATTTTGTCCAATTCAGTTTTCAATTCAGCATTTGCTTGTTCATTTTCATATCTACGCGGAGTATATACATCTGGTGCAAGACCACCCAATGGTACAGAAATAAAATTAGTTCTACGATTGAGATATGCATCTACTGTTACAAAGAAATCTTCATTGATAATGCCTTTATAGCCAATTTCATATGACATTGCCGTTTCCACTTTGAGATTAGGATTACCAAGATTCCATTGTGGAACTGTATTTGTCAAACCAAGTCTTGGAACATTATACTTATTTGCAATCGATGAATCCAATGCCGCAAGATTGACCGGAGCACCAGCAGGTGAATAACGATATAAATCTGCATAACTAGGACGAAGGAAAGAACGATTCAACGTTAAACGAAAAGTATGATTTTGTTCAGGTGTAAATACCAATGCTGCTTTGGGAGAAAATTGAGTATCAAAAAAAGTTGAACGATCTATTCGAGCTGCACCAACAAAACGAAGAGTAGAATGTAGATCTATTTCCGCTTGAGCATATAGTCCACTGAAATTATTATGCAAATTATCAGGATTAAGCAGTGGTAAAGCACCAATGATCGAAGTATTTACAGCTTGATATTCATGAGAAGCACCCACGATCAATTTCATGGCATCTTTCATGAAAGAGCCATTCCATTGTGCATCAATAACATATACATCACTTCTTTCTGCTGAACTTGCAGCTGCATTCATCACTATTTGTGGAGTTATGGTATTTCTTCTATTCCAATGTGCTTGAATATTTAATGATGATGAATTATATGCCAATCGCATATATGGTTTTTCTACATCGTTGATGAGAATGCGACCAGTTTGATTCACAAAATATTCACCACCATAACGAGAGAATCCCATTTCAGCAGTAACTCTTTCATTATTTCCCATTTCATAATCAAAACGGGCAGAACCGAACATATTGGTAGCATTTTTATTCGCATTTATCAGAGAATCAATATTTGCAATCATGCCTATACCAGAGCGATTACCTGCAACATCACGGGCAAGACCTGGATATTCAAGTCTTCCCCCTTTTGTAGTATCGCGTGAATTGACCCAGCTTTGTCTCTGAGTAGAATAGCCAGCATTGAATTTATAAAACAATGAACCTATTCCACCTGCATGTCGTATATCTCCACGGAATGTATTGAAATCACCACCTGTCAAACTTACTCTCGTGCCTTGAATGTCTTTTGGAGCACTTGAAGTAATATTGATTACACCATTATATGCATTAGAACCATAGAGAGCAGAACCAGGACCTCTCACAACTTCAATGGATGCAATATCACCCATATTGGTTTGAAATGAATTCCATTCCACGAGATTAAGCAGTGGAGTAGAAGGATCACGTCCATCAAGCAAAACCAAAACTCTACGATTTATTGAATTATTAAATCCACGCATATTCACATTGAAATCATTCATACCACTTTGCACAACATCAACACCTTGAATTGCCTCGATTGTCTTTGCTACTTGACCATGAGAATTAGCTATTGCTAGTTCTTTTGGAAGCACAACCGATATAGCAGCAGGTGCTTCAGTAATTTTCTGCTGGCGACGAGAAGCACCATATACCGTGACATCTTCTGTTCTTGTTTGCCTTTCATCCAATTTTAAGGTGATTCTTTGCATGTTTGGAACAACTTCAATTGCCATATTATTATTGGCATATCCAATCAAAGATAATTGCATTTCATAGGAGCCTTTAGGCATGAAAATAGTTCCTTCTCCATTTTCATCCGTTGTGGCACCCTTCTTATCTATGCGGAATGTCACATTTTTCAGGGGCTTATTTTCTTTGTCCACAACTTTGATGGACACAGGGATTGCGTTTTGAGCATAAATATTCTTAGTGAATATCATGCAAAGCAGTAAGCATACGATCGTATACATTCGCTTCATGTGGATTAACTCCGTTAAATTGATTGATGAATGAATCCTAGTTTTAATTTCTTTTCTACTTTATTTGCAACTATTGATCGTAAAGTATCCGTCATAAGTCCCGATCCAATAACAGATTGCCTGAACTTATATGCATCTCTAAGTGAATATTGCTGACCATCCAATACCCACTGCAGAAATATTCCATCAGAAATACCTAGTTCAAGAACTGCAAATGAACCTGAATCAACTTTCTTGAAGAGATGCAACTTTTGCATCTGATTAGTAACTTCTATTCCTAATGTGGTGAGCCTCTTTTTTAACTCACGAATTCGAATCAAAAATATATCTGAAGAACTTCGAAGAGCATGCGCCCAAAATTCAAGGAGCAAAGGAGCGTATTTGGCATGTTTTTCATAAAATTCGACTGTAGTGTCAATTAATGCATCTGCTTTAGATACTGGGTCAAAATGATCATCAACTGCTTGAATCATTGCCTTTTCATATTCATCCATCCACATATCATAGACAGCTAGAAATAGGTCTTCTTTATTTGGAAAGTATTCATAGATAGTACCTTTTGCTATACTTAGACTATCAGCTATATCTTGCATAGTAGTCGAATGATATCCTTTTGTAGCAAATATCCCTATAGCAGTTTCAAGTATCATAAAACGTTTAGCAATTCTATTTTCCGGAGCTGTTTTTGTTCTTGCCATAACCTAATCGTAATTATTTGACTCAATGGTCAAATATAAGATTTTCTTGATAATCATCTATGGATTCATCTCAAAAAGCTACATCTTCATTATTTTTGCATAGTTGTTAATAACATTTAGAAGTTAAAACATCGTGTTTCCAGATACGCAAGAAGAACAGTTGTTAGATACATTAGACTCTTTAGCAGGAGCTATGCACGCAAGAGTGATTTTATATAATGATGAGCACCACACTTTTGATGAAGTTATCATGCAAATACTAAAAGCAGTACATTGTTCAATCGATAGAGCTGAGCAATTGACCTGGGAGGTACATAATTCTGGCAAAGCGATTGTTTATGAAGGACCATTACATGAATGCCTCAATGTTAGTGCAGTTCTTGAAGAAATATCACTAAAAACAGAAGTACAATTCTAATAAAGAACTATATGGGTAAGTTTTTTCTGTTGATTATAGCCATAATTCTTGGAATTGTTTTTGCAATTTTCACCCTTCTTGGTTTCATTCGAAGATTACTACTAGGATTTATACCGAAATCGAAACAATCAACCTCTACTGATGAATCTATCATTTATGATGATGGAAAAACTACAGTACATTCACTAAAAAGTAATGCTAGAACCAAAAAACGATAGTCTTGGTCGCATCGCTGCGATTGATGTAGGGACCAATTCTTTTCACGCCATCATTGCATCAGTGACAGAGAAGGGATCTCTTCGTATTTTATCGCGAGAGAAAGAGATGGTTCGTTTGGGTGATGCTACATCTGACTTCAAGTATATTTCAGATCTCGCAATGGAAAGAGGGCTGAAAGCAATGAAAAGATTTTCCATCATGGCTCGTAAATCCAATGCACAAATTAGAGCAATAGGAACGAGTGCATTACGGGAATCAGAAAACAAGGATTTCTTTATATCATTAATTGAAAGAGAAACTGGAATACATATTGATGTAATATCAGGGATAGAAGAAGCTAGACTTATTTATGTCGGTGCGATGCATGCATTACCAATCATTACTCAGAAAGCATTGGTAATAGATATTGGGGGTGGAAGTACTGAATCGGTAATTGGACAATTTGGAAAGTTGGAGCATATACATAGTGCAAAACTGGGTTCACTTCGGTTGACAAAACGCTTTTTCCCTGATGGATTGGTCACTGCAGATCGTGTGAGTGCATGCCGGACATTCATAAATGGTGAATTGTCATCATGTATCACTTCAATTCAAAAAACAGGTTATGATACAGTTATTGGTTGTTCCGGAACAATCCATGCAATCGTTCAGATGATTTATGCTGATAAGCAAAGGAAGATACCCGAAACACTTAATGGCATAACAATTCAATCTGAAGATATATATGCACAAATTGAAAAGCTCCTTCTTGCACACAAAACTGAAGATCGATTATTGATTCCTGGTTTAGAGCCTAAAAGGGCTGATATCATTGTGGCCGGGGCATTGATTTTGGAACATTATCTTCGAGCTATTTCTGCTTCTAAAATACTGATATCTGCATTTGCTTTGCGTGAAGGTATCGTCTTTGATACAGTTGAAAAATTACGAGACATCAATGAGTACCATCACCTCACGAAATTGCGCTATGATACAGTATATTCACTCTGCGAGATGTATAAAATCAATTTAGATCATGCAGAACATGTAAAAAAACTTGCTTTGCAGATTTTCGATGACACAATTCATAGACATCAATTGGGGGATGAAGAAAGAGAGTTATTGGAAGCTGCTTCCCTTTTGCATGATGTTGGATATCATATTTCACCGGATCAGCATCATCATCATAGTCAATATATCATTAGTCATTGTATCATGCCAGGATTTACAAATGATGAATCTCAAATGATTGGAATGATAGCTCGATATCATAGAAAAAGTCATCCAAAAAGAAAACATCCAGGTTTTGCTTCTTGCAGTCCTGAGAGACAAAAAATCATTTCAATATTAGCAGGAATATTACGTATCGCGGAAGGCCTAGATAGAAGACAGCAACAATTGATAGATACCTTACATTGTGATATTCATGATACTACTTTATCCATAACATTGTTTACACAAAATAATGCATTAATAGACATTGAAATTTGGGGTGCAGAGCGTAGAACTTCATTACTTGAAGAATGTCTTGGAGTTGCTATCTCATTTTCTGCATGATAAATAGATCCATTGGTGAGCATTTCTATCCTCATTATTAATTGTCGTTTCAAAACGTAGATTTCTTACGATTCCACCCTTGCATGAATAATTTCTTAGTACATATTTTAGTACTCGTACTTATTTCGTTTTGTAATTCTACAATAATAGATGCACAACAGCATAATAAGAGACCTACAGTCGCATTGGTATTGAGTGGAGGAGGCTTCCGAGGAATGGCACAAATTGGAGTGCTAAAAGTATTGGAAAGACATTCCATTCCTATTGATTATGTTGTTGGGACAAGTATTGGAGCATATATAGGGGGGCTTTATGCAGCTGGGTATACACCTGAAGAAATTGAACACATTGTAATAAGTACTGACTGGGAATCAATTTTATCTTCTGGTTCTGAAACAAATAGACAAGACCTTTTTCTCGATCAAAAGATAGCAGATGATAGACATTTATTTTCTATGCGACTCAATACCTTTACATTTGATTTACCAAAAGCTGTCTCTAAAGGAATACACTATCAAGCTCAATTGCAGGAATTACTATGGAATGCACCATATACTGCATCTCAATCATTTGACTCACTAAGAATTCCTTTCCGTGCTATATCAACAGATTTGATAACAGGCAATTCAATCATACATCGATCTGGTGATTTGCCGACTATCATAAAAGCAAGTTCAACTATCCCTCTTCGTTACTCTCCAGTTCGCTATGATTCACTCTTATTAGTGGATGGTGGAGTATTAGATAATGTTCCAGTAAATGTTGCCAAAAGAGAATTCAATCCCGATATCATCATTACCGTGAACTCTATTTCAGGATTACTTCCAGAAAAAGATCTTAATACACCTTGGAGCATTGCAGAGCAAATAGTGGGTATTATGCTGAAAAGTCAAGAAGAAAAGAGCTTACTGCAATCACCAATCACAATATCCCCAAATCTTGAAGATGCCAAAAACACAGATCCAACGCATATTCCATTTACAATTGTGAAGGGAGAAATAGCTGCACTAAAAGCCATTTCTTTTATCAAAGATTCAATTTCGAAATATGGTAACAATCAATTGAATTCAACAGCTAGTATACATGCAGATTTCAAGCATATCTTATCATTAGATACTTCAATAATATCACAATCATTGATTAGAATGATAGATTCAATGATACAAATCAATAACACTCTTGCACAAAAGCAGCGTGACATTCACAGTTTATTAAGAAAGGATTCTATTTCATTTGTTCGAATTCATCCCATTATTGATTCGATTGAGAAGACAATTACTTGGAAATCTCATCAACCAAAAGAATACAAGATACATGTCAAGCATGTTCTTGATTCTACCAAGGTTATTTCAGAACTTATGCAACATTCCTTATTAAATTCTATCTCAATCAATCATCATTGGGATGCATTAATATCTGGAGATGACTATGAACAAATTGATATCAGGCCCACTTTCAATCAAGATACATTGCATTATTATATACAAGCTTGGGAAAAATCTCCTCAATATCTAGGAATAGGCGCAAGAGTAGATAATGAACGTTATGGTCAATTAGTTCTTGATGCATATGATGCGAGTGTATTAGGTACATCACTTTGGTCTTCTCTTTCACTTATAGGTGGATCAAGAAATAGATCTGGTTTATTTAGTTTAGGTAGTAAGAATTTATTCAGTTCTAAATGGGGATTTTCTCTACATGGATATTCAACATATAAACAAATGTTTCAATATCAAAGAAGCATTCAATCTTCCGGTGAAACATATATAATCAAGCGTTTAGAGGAGTTGCGTGAGGATCGCTTTGGAGTGATGGCTGCTTTAACTAGAACAATTGGCAAGTCAGGTATATTACAATCAAGATTTCGATTTGAACAACAAAGAATTTATGAAATTCAATCAGATTTTTTTCCGGTATATTCTCCGATATTTACCTGGAAAATACAGTCAAAAATTGATACAAGAGATGATGCTGATTTACCGAAAAGTGGAAGATTGCTTGATTTATCTCTCGAAACTTCCTTACCATTATTCAGCAATCAAATTACATTTTCTAGAATTCATGCAGCATTTTCAAGATCATTTTCATATCAGAGGTTTACCATAACTCCTGGGTTTAACTGTACTTTTTCTGATAATACAACTCCTAATGCAGAATTCGTTTCTTTAGGAAGAGATGATATGTTTTTTGGAAAACGCGAAGATGATCAAAGAGGAGCACAGTTACTTTTAGGTTCATGTGAATTAAGATGGGCTTCTCCACTTACCCTTATTCTTCCGCTTCATTTTTCCGTGAGATATGATATTGGTTCAACATGGAATGGGTTTGAGACTATTTCCATCGGGAGCATGCAGCATGGTATAGGACTTTCAATCCATGCAAAAACACCACTTGGTCCTGCCAGAATCTCTGCAGGAAAGAGCTTTTTCTTTGTTTCTTCTCCAGATGGTATTATTCAAGGCCCAATACTTTTTTCATTTTCTATTGGGACAAGATTCTGACATAATCCTTTCACGTACTGACAGAATTGCGTATATTTCTGTCATTATGCCTTATACACTTTATATGCATTTCTTATGAAAAAGAATCAACTCCTTTTTGACATCATGATCATTCTCGGGATATCAACTATTCTTGCATTTTGGTTCAATGGTCTAAGTAATCCAAATGGAATTTCTCTCATCAGAGAAAAGCAAGTTCTCGAAGTTGCTAATGATGATGAGTTTGATCAAATCATGACTGAATCACCTATCTCTTCAGATACACTTCCCATTAAAAATGTACCAAAAGATACATTACCAAGCAAAAAGGATTCTGTAAAATCTATCCCTACAGCTCAGCAAAACGTTGAGACAGTAGAAGGTAAAAATATTGTTGAAGAAAACCAGGCTCCTGCTAAAGCAAAAGCAATCAACTATTCGCAGGTAAAAAAGTTATTAGCCGATCCTTCTGTAATGGTTATCGATGCAAGAAATGAACATGAGTTTGCAGAAGGACATCTTCCGAAAGCACGTAATATCTTCGCCATGGAATTCCAACAATATATTCCAGAACTTATTGGCATGAATAAGGACATTCGCATCATTGTATATTGTGGTGGCGGTCAATGTGAATTAAGTCATGAACTCAGTAATAACCTGATTGGATTAGGATTCAAGAAAGTATATATCTATCTAGGTGGCTGGGACGATTGGAAGAAGAATGGTTCAGGTAAATAATGATTTATGATATACTTGATGATAAAACCATGAAGTTTCTCAGTGATCGCTTCGGCATCATTGGCGAATCTGATCTCATGCGCAATGTCATTCTGAAATTACTTAAAGTAGCTCCTACTGATTTGACTGTATTGATTACAGGTGAAACTGGTACAGGTAAAGAAGTTTTTGCACATGCATTACATGGACTAAGTGAACGCAATTCTCAGCCTTTTGTAAGCGTGAATTGTGGAGCTATTCCAGAAACATTACTTGAATCCGAACTATTTGGACATGAAAAAGGGGCATTTACAGGTGCTGTGGAGCAAAGAAAAGGATTCTTTGAAGTTGCACATAAAGGAACAATTTTCTTAGATGAAATAGGTGAAATGCCTATTGCAACTCAAGTAAAATTATTGAGGATATTAGAATCTGGTGAATTCTCTCGTATTGGTTCGTCTGAGGTTCGTAAAGTTAATGTGAGAGTGATTGCCGCGACAAATCGTGACTTGAATTATGAAGTTCGAAATGGAAGATTTAGACAGGATTTATATTTTCGTCTCAATTCGTTTCAACTCCATTTACCTTCCTTAAGAAAACACAAAGAAGATATACCTCTTTTAGCTGAATTTTATGCCTCGAGAATTGCTAAGAAAAATCGCGTTTCCTATAAAGGATATACTGATGACGCTCTTGAATTTCTCGAAAGTCACTCCTGGCCAGGAAATATTCGAGAATTACGGAATATTATAGAAACAGTATCCACTCTTGAGCATGGTCGAATTATTGACCGTCTGATGCTTGAGAAACAAATTGGTGAACAAGATGGAATGATTCCATCTATACCAAATGAACAAGCTATCATGCTTTCAACACATGTTCAACAATCACAATTTCCTCAAGAAACGGACATTGTATTCCGTACCTTACTCGAAATGAAAAATGAATTGTTGGAAATTAAAAGAGCTTTGGCAGCAATCTTTGAAAAAACTGCACAACTTGAAATGCAAGCTCAAAGAGCTGCCGAGCAGTCCATAACTGAATTTCCTGTGATAACAAATCATAGTCTTCCATATCCAGATGAATTTTCACAGGATTCTCATTTCAATTTAGAAGAAATGGAAAAACAGTTAATTCAATCCGCACTCATAAAATATGCTGGGAATCGTCGCATGGCGGCTAAAATTCTAGGTATAAGTGAAAGAACTTTATATAGAAAAATTACTGATTATAAATTGTCTGATTCAACTTAATGATATGTTTCATACTAAAAAAACTCATCTTTATTTCTGCTTTCTAAACATTATTCTTCTAAAAGTAAATGAACATGTAAGATCCATTAGAAGAAGGATTTTAACTTATTGAATCTAGAAAACATAGAATCAATTAATGTTGTTTTATGAAATGATATGTAGTTGTTTATTGCTTTTTGCACTTTTGAACAAAGAGATAATTATGTTAGAGCAGAATTAATTATTAGAAATACTACCTCCATATTCGAATATTTATCTTTACAACTATAACTGAACACAAAAAATGAGATTTACAGTATTAATTTTAAGTTTTTTTCTTTCTTCATTTAGCACTTTTGCTCAATCTGATAGCTTAAGAGTAAACCCAACATCAAATGCAGTCCCAAACAAAGCATGGTATGACAATTTTTCAATTAGAGGTTATATGCAAATTAGATATAACAGGCTATTAGAAAGTAATGAAAACCTTGGTTGCGAACAGTGTGACAGGTCTTGGGGAAAAGATGGTGGTTTTTTTATTAGGCGTATGCGGGTAATTATTTTTGGACAAATTAGTAATAATGTTTACTTATATGTACAACCAGATTTTGCAAGCAGTCCATCTTCAGATAGACTTCATTTTACTCAATTAAGAGATGCTTATTTTGATGTTGGATTAGACAATGACAACGAATATAGATTTAGAATTGGGCAAAGTAAGGTACCCTATGGTTTTGAAAACATGCAATCAAGTCAAAATAGA